>Ga0208695_1002516_pt1 | contig 13252 bp, 13 predicted proteins | sample AD_UKC111_MetaG_FD_184449 | JGI IMG/M metagenome (GOLD analysis project Ga0208695, IMG submission 184449) | Active sludge microbial communities of municipal wastewater-treating anaerobic digesters from Hong Kong - AD_UKC111_MetaG (SPAdes)... | ecosystem: Engineered > Bioreactor > Anaerobic >... | reverse complement strand
AACTCTCAATAGTATAATAAATATAATAAAGTAGAAGTTGTTGAGTTGATTGAGTTGAAAGGGGTGTTGTACGTATGCATTATCCGTTACCATCTTGGGTGAGTGAATCTGTTATCTATCAGATATTTCCTGATCGTTTCGCCATAGGTAAAGGAAAGACGGTCTACGATAAAGCCGAGTTGTACACGAAACGTGGTGGCAAGTTGGTGGATTGGAATGTACTGCCAAAGCACAAGGTGGACGCAAGCCATGTGATGGAATTCTACGGTGGTGACCTCTGGGGTATTGCAGAAAAGATCGATTATCTGAAAGATTTAGGCGTAAATTTGATATACACAACGCCGATATTCCTGTCACCTTCCAACCACAAATACGATACGATAGACTACATGCGTATAGACCCACAATTCGGTGGTGAAAAGGCTTTCAAATATTACCTCAAGGAAGCCAAGGATAATGGATTCAGAATAATGCTCGACGGTGTTTTCAACCATCTGAGCAAGGAGAATGAATGGTTCAAAAAGGCACTTAGGGGTGACAAGACCCACATGAGTAAATTCACGTTCTACAAAGATGGATACAGGTCTTGGAACAATTTTGATGGAATGCCGGAATGGAATTGGGAAGAGCTCGAAGTAAGGAACTATCTGCTCTCTGTCGTTGAGCATTATCTCAGGATGGGTGTCGATGGATGGCGACTCGATGTAGGCTTCGATGTAGGATACGTGAACAATGCACTCATAAATTCGCGCGCAAAAAGCGTCTCAACGGAAAAGTACGTTGTAACGGAGACTTGGAATTTCCCATCGAATTGGACCGTCGTCGATGGCATCATGAATTATCATTTCAGAGAAGTTGTTCTTGGATATCTCAAAGGAGAATTCAAGAATCCGGTGCAGGCTTTGAAGAAGGCATACGATGAGACACCGAACATATACGGTTGCTGGAATATGCTCGACAGTCACGACACGGAAAGATTGGCAGCTGTGATTCCAGACAGGGCGCTGAGAAAATTAGCAGCTGTATTGCAGTTCACATATCCCGGTGTTCCATTCGTCTATTACGGTACGGAAATCGGTCTGACGGGTGGAAGAGACCCGGAATGTAGGGCACCGATGCCTTGGAACGAGGAGTTGTGGGACAAAGACCTGAGAGAATTCTACAAGAAGTTGATCAGCATAAGGAAGAGTGAGGTCGCATTGAAGATCGGTGGTTTTGAAGTATTGAATGAAGAACCGATCGTGTTTCTCCGTAAAGCTCCATACGTACTTGATGATGTGATAGTTGCTGTCAACAAAGATGGCGAAGAGAATGTTGCAGTGTCTGTACCAGATGGCAGGTTACTTGCAGGCACAACGTTTGTCGATTTGATGAATGGTGAGGAGTTTTGGATAGTCGGTGGGGTTTTGAAATTCAACGTACCTAAAAAGGGATTCAGGATATTGAGAGCGGTCGATAAGGCAAAGAAGGGCTACACGCAGTACAAGAGGATATGTTGAAAGGATACATAGACATGACTCAAGGGTCTCATGAATACTATAACTTCATCGCAACGATGTACGACGATATGTACAAAGATGAATACTGGCAGAGTGTGATGACGCACATAGAGGCGGAGATTCTTAAGTGTGTGCCGGAAATGGCAGGAAAATCGGTACTTGACTTGGGTGCTGGGACGGGCCAATGGTCACTTTGGGCGGCTAATCGCGGCGCCCATGTGGTACTTGTCGAACCAGCCAAGAAGATGCTCGAGATAGCTCGAGAAAAGCTCAGAGACTTCCAAGATGCATGCAAATTTATAAACTGCAGGGCGGAGAAATTCACAAAAAAGGTGCAGGACAAGTTCGATGTGATTTTCATGCTTGGTGATGTACTCAGTTACGTCAATGATACCGAGAAGACATTGGAGAACGTGTCGAAAGTGGCTAAAAGTGGCGCATTTCTTTTTGGCACAGTTGATAATTTCAATTTCTACATGAAGGAAGCAATCGTATATGGCGCTAAGCAAGAAGTGAAGAATCTCCAAAAGACGGGTCGATTGCTCATAGGCTCGGAATACGGTGCGTTCATGTCTCGTGGCATTTCAGACGAAGAATTGGTTGAATTCGCAAATCGCTATGGTTGGAAAGTTGTGGACATAACTGCACTTGGCATATTCAAAAGTTTACATCTGAACGAAAGATTTGGAAAATATTTTACCAAGGAAGCGGAGCATCTTCTGTATGTGTGGCAGAAGGAATAAAAATAGGAAAAGAAATAAAAAGGCTGTACGTCAAATGAATCCCAGTCCGGTCATCTTGTTGATGTCCAATTTGGCGAGAAGTTCTTGAACAGATGTACCTTCTGATTGTGCCAATAGGGCTATCGCCTTTTGGATGTCCCAACTGGCCTCTTTTATTGCCTGCGATACTTTCTCGTATCCGAAATAATTTATGAGTGGTGTCAAATTTGAAGTAGAACTTTGTAGGTGCTCTTCGCACCTTTCTTTTTGCACTTCTATCTTTTCGATGTACTCTTTCAACGTCTTGCAGGAATTTTGCAAGATTTTCATCGATTTTAGCGTGTAGTGGACGATGACTGGGGCGAATTGGTTGAGTTGTAGATTACCCTGCGCACATGCATGCGAGACAATTTCGTCATGACCGAAGACTGTAAGGGCAAGTTGCATGACGTACTCTGGGATGACGGGATTGACCTTTCCTGGCATGATCGAACTTCCCACTTGCACAGCTGGAAGTTTCAACTCTCCGATAGCCGTGTTCGGCCCACTACTGAGAAGTCGGATATCGTTTGCTATCTTGTACAAATTCACCGCCAATGATTTCAAAAGGCCATGCACCTCCGCAAAGGTATCCAAATTCTGCGTTGCATCGATCAGATTCTCTGCCTTTGCAATTTTGACGTTCGACACGCTTCGCAGCACTTCCACTATCTTCAATATGTACTCTTTAGGTGCACCAATGCCCGTACCAATCGCCGTTCCACCTATGTTCACGCTCCTTATGCGCTCTTCAACTTTGTTCAGTCTCCACCGATCCCTTGCAAGCGCATCTGCCCAAGCACCGAATTGTTGACCCATCATTATGGGAACGGCATCCATCAATTGCGTGCGCCCGACTGTACGAATGGAATAGAATTCCTTCTCCCTATCTTGAATGGTGGTTTGCAATGTGATCACATCTTCGACGAGTTCTCTAAGCGCAACGATCACTGCCATCTTCCCAGCGGTGACGAATGTATCGTTGGTAGATTGATGTAAATTGACGTGGTTGTACGGATCTACGATGTATTCTCCCTTTTTCCCACCCAAAATCTCCGTTGCACGATTGGCTATAACCTCGTTGACGTTCAAATTGACCGAAGTGCCCGCACCACCACACAACGGGTCTACAACAACGTGCGCTTTCAGTATCCCCCATTCATCACAAGCCTTTTGGATCGCCTGCGAGAAGGATTCATCGAGCATTTTGATCTCCGCATTCAACAGTGCGCATGCCTTCTTTATCATGAAATACGCCCATAGAAAATAGTCATCGAAACGCTCACCCGTTGGAGGAAAAAGCTCGAGGGCTCGCACAGTAGAAATACCATAGTAAGCATCGCAAGGAATCTCTTTTCTGCCAAGGTAATCTTCCTCGATGCGATACGAAATGCTATCTTGCTTTTCATCCACGAGCCCTCACTCCTTCTCTTCTCTGCAAATTTTTGCACATTTGTCGTCACTTGTTTGGCGATGAATGTTCTATCTCAAATTCACCTCGTTGTCGAGTGGTTCCAACGCTCGTTCCAAAACGCCATGCATATACGAAATGACAACACCGTAATTCGTCATCGGAATGCCAAGACGTTTGAACATACGTACCCTTCTCATCATCTGATTTCTCGTATTCACACATCCACCACAGTGGATGACCATCTTTGCATCGGATACCTCTTCATATTCAGGCATATCCACGCCGGCCCATATCTTGAAATTCAAATCTGCACCCGTATGATTCGTGAGCCACCTTGGAATCTTGACACGTCCTATATCCTCACTCAATGGCCTATGCGTACAACCTTCCATGATGATCACAGTATCTCCATCCTTCAGCTCTTCAACTTTGTACACGCTCTCGACGAAATAGTTTAGATCTCCGCGATAACGTGCTTCCAAGATGGAGAATGTTGTCAGTGGAACATCTTCCGGAATGTCCGATACAACCTTCATCACAGCCTGTGAATCCGTGATCACGAGTCGTGGCTTTTCGTTGAGCTTTTCAAGAGTGTATCTCAACTCCCTTTCTTTTGCAGTGATGGCAATTGCCTCTCTATCGAGCACCTCTCTGATTGCATGGACTTGTGGCATGATGAGCCTTCCCTTCGGTGCACCGAGGTCGATTGGTACAACGAGTACAACCAAATCTCCACCTTCGATGAATTCTGGAATGAAAGGCAACTCATCGTCGTTTGGAATAATGGAATTGAGCAAAGCACCAACGTTCTCAAATCCTTGTCTGTTAATTGAGCTGACGATGAGCGTCTTCACATTGAATTGCTCTTCGTACTCAATAGACAATTCAGATGCCCTTTCACCCAGTACATCGCTCTTGTTCACCGCCACGATGAATGGAATTTCGAGTTCGTCCAACAGTTTCTTAATCTTCAATTCGTACTCACCGATGTGATCATCAACAACGATAATTGCACAATCTGACTTGTAAAGTGCCTTCATCGCCTTGTCAACACGCTTCTCACCGAGCTCACCAACGTCGTCAAGCCCCGGTGTGTCTATTAGTGTAACCGGGCCAAGTGGGTATAGCTCCATCGATTTGTAGACAGGGTCTGTTGTTGTGCCAGGCACATCACTGACGATCGATATATCTTGCCCTGTCAGTGCGTTGAGAAAAGAAGACTTCCCAACATTTCTCTTTCCAACCACCGATATATATTTTCTAAAGCCGCCAGATGGTAGCATCTATGCACCTCCAAATTATTACACAATCACTGTTGCCTCACCACTACTTTACTGCAAAGAAAAAATTATCGTCTGGAATCTTTGGCATTCCTTCAGGATAAACTGCATTCAGCTTCTTGAAATAATTGAGCACCTCTTCCTTACAATCACCTGCTGGTACGTACATATAATAACTTCTGTCGAGTGATGCCTTCAAAACGTTTGCAGGTATTCCAAGTTGCTTGTTTGTGATATCGATTGCCTTATCGATATTCTTGTAAGACCAACTTAAACTATCCATGAAAGACTTTTGGAACAATTTCACCGTTCCAGCATAGTCTTGAAGTTTGCCTGTGACGAATATACCGGTTATTGGTATACCATACTTCGTGCCCGTTGCTTTATTCCATTCATCTTGCAAGTCCATCACAATCTTGCCTTTCGAGAGCATCATCGTGACGAATGGTTCTGGCACAGCAGCTATCTTTACCTTCCCGCTGTTGAAGAGTGCAACGATTTCTTGTGGCTGCGCATAAGCAAATGTCACATCCTTATCTGGTTGTAGACCATTAGCAGCAAGTAGATATCTAAGCACAACATCCGCTGTTTGCCCCCTGCCTTGCGCCGTGTACACTTGCTGACCTTTCAAACTCTGAATACCTTTGTAATCAAAATCTGGTGTTGTGACCAAATAGAACAATCTCCAGCTGTACACACCAACAAGCCTTACATCTACGCCTTGCGTGTAAAGATTCGCACCGAAGACTACAGGTAATGCTGCAAAATTCACTTTCTTTGAAACGATATAAGCACTTGCCTCATCCATCGTCTTCCACAGTTTTATATCCAGCGCCATGTCCGTCTTTACTTGTTTATCCAAAAGCCCTGCAACTGCAAAAATGGTTGGTCCGTAAGGGTTAATGAAAGTCACCGCAAATGTCCAAACGACACTCAACAACGCCACCAAAACAACTATCTTCTTCATACCTCGCTCCACCTCCTCACAATTTTGTTCAAAATTTCAGATTCCTTTTTCAAAAACTCCGCACTCATTATATCTTTAGGTACTTGCGACACGTCTAATTCTTCCAATATCTTCGTTGGCTTGTTGCTCAACAGGATAATTCTATCCGCCATCAGCAATGCTTCTCGTACATCGTGCGTGACTATTATCATGGAAAAGGTTCGCCGCTTTTTACCATCGAGTATATCTTCTATTATCGAGAGCTTCGTGTGCAAATCCAAAGAGGTAAATGGCTCATCTAACAACAAGAGATCAGGTTCATCGAGTAGTGCACGTGCCAAGTTTACACGTTGCCTCATACCACCACTCAACTTTGCAGGTTTGTAGTCTTGAAATCCATCGAGTTTCATGATTTTCAAAGCTTCATTGATCTTCTCATCATCTTCGAGGACAAAGCGCAAGTTATCGTACACACTCTTCCAAGGAATTAACCGAGGTTCTTGGAAAACGTAGCCGATCTTTTGATAATTCCTCGAAATTTGCCCTGTGTAATCCTCGTCGAGAGATGCAATCATCCTGATCAATGTCGTCTTGCCACATCCCGAAGGACCAAGCAGAGCAACAGATTGACCAGCAACAATCTCAAAAGACAAGTCACTAAAGATATTCAACTTCTCAAAATGCTTGCTTACGTGTTCTACTCTTACCAAAGTCATATCTTCTCTTGATGTTTCAACTTTGCTCATCATGAAGCTTCCCAACCTTCCAAGACTTTCTTCGTGTATCTGTGAACCAAGTTTTCTACAACAAGTCCGATCGTTATCACTATAAACGTATATGCATATACCCTATTCGCTGCAACTGATTGCCTCGCCCATGCGATGAGCATGCCTATCCCATCGTCACCACACATATATTCAGAGACAACGACCACCTTCCACACATTGCCTATGACTACTTGTATTGCGCCTATGATCTGAGGAATGATCGAACCAAAATATATGTCTTTTATAACCTTACCAGTTCTAACTTTATATACCTTTGCAACTTCTGTCAATCGTTTATCAGTTGTCCGAACACCGATTGCAGTTGAAAGAATCGTCTGTGGAATCAGCGCAAGTATACTAACCACAACTGGACCAGTCCAACCGATGCCCCATATGAACATCACCAATGCAAGCCATGTAATGATCGGTATTGCCTGCATGATCAATATCGCAGGGCGGAATATGTCGTACAACGTATCGTTCAGTCCGATCAGAAATCCGAAAAAGACGCCAAATATAACGGTTATCAACATCACAATTCCGACCTTTGCGAGTGTTGTACCCAAAGCCTCCCATGTTCTTTGCTGGGAAAGCTCACTGAAAATTGTTCCAATCACCTTGACCGGACTTGGTAATATCAAATCAGAAGAGATTATTAGAGAAACAACTGCCCAAATGAGTAATATCGCTATCAATCCGATTACGTACTTTACACCCGTCGGCATATGCCACCTTCCTTGTTCATCTCTTAATACTTAATAATACTTGACCTAATTCTTCTGATGTGAAGTATGAGAAAAATTTGACAATCTACAGACAAATTTGCTATAATAATCCACGGTGATAGTAATTTCCAAGATACTCTACATATCAAAGAACAAAACTAAAAACCACTAAAAGGGGGTATTCATATGGCAACAGAACTAAGTGTTAGAACCGTTATGGCAATTTTAGTTGACAAGAGAGAAAAAGCTGCAGTTGAGGTTCAGAAACTTCTCACAGAGTACGGCTGCTACATCAAGACAAGACTTGGACTACATGATGGTGCTGGTCAATATTGTTCTGAAACAGGTTTAATCATCCTTGAACTTGTCGATGATGAAACCAAACACAAAGAACTATGCGATAAACTCAATGCAATCGAAGGCGTATCAGCAAAATACATGAAGCTTGAATTATAACCTCAGTACTATTTTACACCTATCTATCAGTTATATATCAAGGGCGAGAGCTATTGTGCTCTCACCTTTTCAATTCTGTAACCATAGCCGCTTCCAATCTTCAGTCCAAGACCAGTTATCATATTCTTCGTACACTCAACGCAAGCCGTGTCCTTTTCAAATAGGCATATCTTACCCGGATACAGTGAATAATTCGGTCGATATGGATTCGGCGTCAAGTTTGGCATAATCACATTTGCACCGTACTTCATACCCAATTGCCTTCCAAATGGATGTATTGAACCAAGTGCGGTTGTTGCAGGAATGTTAGCCGTTGGCACAACTATTCGAGCCAGTGCAACCATCTTCAACGTTGTCTGAAGGTCTCCACCTTTTTCATTTGCAAGTGGCGTATCTGCATTCGGTATGAATGGTCCTATACCAATCATATCTGCATCCAATTCTTTCAAAAAAGCCAAATCCAGTGCCAAATCATGCGGTGTCTGACCTGGTAGGCCTACCATACAGCCTGCACCCGTTTCATATCCCAATCTTTTGAGTTCCAGCAGATGTGCCTTTCTGTTCTCAAAACTATCGTGCGGATGTAACTTTGCATACAGTTCAGGTGATGCGGTTTCATGCCTCATGAGATACCTGTCTGCACCAGCTTGTTTCCATATCTTGTATTCTTCAAATTTTCTTTCTCCTATACTCAACGTAATCGCAAGATTGAATTTTCTGATCTCCGTTATCAATTGAGTTACACGTTCTGTTGTATAGTAAGGGTCTTCACCCGATTGGAGCACAACGGTCTTTATACCCAATTTCGATATGAGTTCTGCTCTTTCTATTATACTCTCTAACGGCATGCGGTATCTTTCGATGTTGTTATTCCCTGCTCTCAAGCCACAGTAGAGGCAATTTTGTGTGCAGATGTTCGAGAATTCTATAATCGCACGTAGGTGTATCTCTTCTCCAACGTAACGTCTCCTAATTTCATCTGCAGTGCGAAAGATCTCCTCATCGTGTGTGTTTGTGCTGAGAAGGTACGTGAGGTAATCTAAATCTACATTTTGAATCCTCTCAACTTCTATCACAATACATCACCTCATGTCTTATCAAGCAATTGCTTGAAAGATACCATCAATTTATTTATCAATTCTCTCTCATCGTCGCGGGTGATTTCCCTTTCTGTAAAGAGTACGTAATTCTCATCTTCGTAAGAAATGAATGCCTCAGAATAATTCTCTAAACCTGCACGAGCAATGCAAGACATCCGCTTACCGACTTTTCTACAAATCCACACTTTTGTATCCAAATTATCTGCGTAAGGTTTCAAAAAATCGCTTAATTTTTCAAAATCTGACGTCTCTCTCACCGTTATCTATCCTTCCCAAAAATTCTGTGACTTTATCTGCGTTGTTGACACGTTGCAACTCTTCAGCAATGAGCGCGTTACCAAGCTGCCTTGTCTCTTCCGAGGCATAATCGTTGAGATACTCTCTGAGTGTGAACAATGCATTTGGCGTGCAGAATCTCTTCACAAAACCCGGTATCGCAAATTCCATAAAGTGCTCGCCTGTGCGTCCTGCCCTGTAACATGCCGTGCAGAACGATGGTATGTAACCTTCCTTTATCAAATCTTGGATGATTTCTTCCAAGCTACGATTGTCACCAAGTACGAATTGACTTTTCTTTATCTTCTCTGGGTCATCTTGGGAATACGAACCTATTCCGATACTTGAGCCTCCATCTATCTGCGATATTCCCATCTTCAGTACTTCTCTTCTCAATTCTGCAGGCTCTCTTGCAGTCAATATCATACCCGTGTAAGGTACCGCAAGCCTAATGATTGCAACTAGTTTTTTAAACTCTTCGTCACTTACCTTGTACGGAGGATTTTCCGTGATATCGCTACCAACTGCCGGTTCAATCCTTGGGAATGAAATTGTGTGTGGACCAACGCCAAATCGTTGTTCAAGGTGAATGGTATGGTACAGAAGCCCCATCACTTCATATTTCCAATCGTATAGACCAAACAATGCACCGATACCAAGGTCATCTATACCACCAAGCATTGCTCTATCAAGTCCATACAACCTCCAGGCGTAATTCGATTTTGGCCCTCTTGGATGCAGCTTCTTGTACGTTGGATAGTGGTATGTCTCTTGGAATATCTGGTAGGTACCTATTCCTGCATCGTGGATAATTTTGTATCCTTCTATAGTCTGAGGTGCAGCGTTTACATTTACTCTTCTGATCTCGCCATGTCCAACTTTTGTGTTGTATATCACATTGATTGTCTCTGCTATATATTCTGGACTATAACGTGGATGCTCACCGTAGACAACTATCAACCTTTTGTGCCCTTTGGAGACTAATGCCTTAACTTCATTTTCCAACTCTTCAGTTGTGAGTGTTTTCCTATATATCTCCGGGTTCGATGACCTGAAGCCACAGTATACGCAATCGTTAATACAATCATTCCCAATGTACAATGGCGCAAAGAGCACTATTCTATTCCCATAAATACGCTCTTTCAACGTCCTTGCAGCTTGGAATATCTCCTCAAGTAACTCCTTCTCTTCCACGTTTAGTAATGTTGCAACCTCAATAGGCTCAAGTCTATTCTTGTTCAACGACTTTTCCAAAATCTCTCTTACATATACAGGGTCTGGATTCTTAGTCTGTTCAAGCAATGTATTTATAACATCCTCTGGTATAAACGTTTTTTCTGTATCAAGTTCTTTCGTAAATGTAAACATACACATCCTCCTCTCACATCTAATCAAATTTATCTACCAGCTAATCTGTAGAATTACCGTACTATTTCACCGCTATACTCTTTACCTTTACACCACTGATTTTGCCAAGTTTTCCTGTAAATGCACCGAAATTATCATTGGTCGTCTTTACGATCAAGAACACTACTGCAATATTCTCATCTGGTACTGGATACCCAACTCTCAACCTTATTATGTTTGAATACACATGAAGAAGTTCATTGACTTTGGAATAAGCATTCTCCCTGTCGACTATGATGATATCTACCGTGTAATACCGTTCAATATTTTCTTGATTCTCTTGATTCTCTTTCACTACAACCACCTCTTTCTCACACACGCAAATTGTATAAATTGTATAAAAGAAAAACCCCTTTCCAACCAAGGAAAGGGGCGATTTATCTCCACATACAAAGCATGATATCTATGGCAAAAATGCCAATAAACAATCATCATGCTCCACGCTCCATCTCCTTGGTGTCAGACCAATTCCTCCACCTCAGAAAATGTAAAAGAAATTATTCACATGTCGCATATATTTTACCACGTAGTTGATACCTCTACAAAGCTGAAAAAATGGCGAATATCAACAAATGTCTGCAACTGTTGGTCCATAATACCACTTTATCGTTTATTTTGCACTATTTTTCACAAGCCGAGATTATGATTTAAGGAAAACAAGAATGCCCCGGGATAACCGGGGCACTATCGCATACGCAACGTATTGTAGCTACAATGCTTAAGCCAAGGTGGTGGTTTTGAATTACTTACCTTTGCTTACGCTTCAATATTACTTAATTACTTAACTGATTCTTCAGCCTTTTTGGCCTTTCTAACTGCCTTTGACCTGTCCGTATAGTGTGTATGGAGTAGGTGGTGCGCCTTATGGCTATTTGGCTTTTCCAAGAATTCATTGTACAACTTTATTATATCTGGGTTCTCATGAGATCTTCTAAGTACACTCATCTCATCTATCGAGTATATTGCAGCTGACCTCTTCTTGAGTATATCTGCATCGAGATTCTTTGGTTGTCCGCCGCCACCGATACATCCACCATAGCAGGCCATTATTTCTATGAAGTCATAGTAGCGTTTTCCTTCCTTTACATCGCTAAGTAGCCTCTTAACATTTGCCATTCCGTGTGCAACCGCTATCTTTATCTTCTTGCCTTTCAAATCGATTTCTGCTTCTCTAACACCTTCAAGGCCTCTGACTTGATCAAACTCAAGCTTTGGAAGCTTCTCGCCAGTTACGACTTCGTATGCAGTTCTCAATGCAGCTTCCATAACACCACCAGTAACACCAAATATTGCTGCAGCACCAGTTGATGTACCAAGTGGATTGTCGTAATCCTCTTCAGGTAAATTCACGAACGGTATATTCTTGAACCTTGCCATCTTACCAAGCTCTCTTGTGGTCACAACATAATCGGTAACTTTGATACCATCAACAAGTTGTTGTGGCCTTGTTATTTCATCTTTCTTCGCCGTACACGGCATAACCGATACCATCACTATATCTTCAGGTTTAACGCCTATTTTCTCTGCAAAATATGTCTTTACTACACTGCTCATCATCTGTTGAGGAGACTTTGCTGTAGAAAGATTGTCCTTAAATTCTGGCCATTCTTTCTCAACCTCGTTGACCCATCCAGGACAGCAACTCGTGAACATCGGGAACTTTCCACCATTCTGAAGTCTATCGATGAGTTCGTAGCCCTCTTCCATGATCGTAAGGTCTGCTGCAAAGTTCGTATCGAAGACGTAATCGAATCCAAGCCTTCTCAATGCTGCAACCATCTTTCCTGTGCTCACGCTACCTGGCTCCATACCAAATTCTTCACCAATTGCAACCCTTACAGAAGGTGCGGTCTGTGCAACGTAGACCTTCCCTGGTTCTTTCCTATCGAGCATCTTGAGTACCTTTTTCCAATCAGGTGCTTCATATATCGCTCCTACTGGGCATATATAGGAACACTGACCACAACTGATACAATTCGTGTCATACACAGGAATTCCAAACTCTGTTTCTGGCAGTGACTCGTATCCTCTATCAACCATCGAGTATATATTCATACCTTGGATCTCACTACAAACCCTCACACATCTCTGGCATTTAATACACTTGTCGAGCTCTCTGTTGATAGAAGGACTGCTGGTATCTATCTCCTTATTGAGATCAACATTCACACCAAATATCGGTTTAACATCGTATATGTGTATCAACTTCTGAAGCTCACATCTTCCATCGGCCTCACAGTACATACACTCGTGAGGGTGATTCGCCATTATAAGCGAAAGATTGAACTTAACGGCACTCTCCACTCTTTCTGTGTTCGTCCTTATCTTCATACCATCTGTGACTTTCGACGTACAAGCTGGTTGAAGAGTTCTCATACCTTCGATCTCGATAACACAAATTCTGCATGCCCCAATTGGCTGGAGTTCAGGATGATGACAAAGCGTAGGAATCTTAATCCCATTCTCCCATGCGGCTTCCAAAACTGTTTTGCCTTCTGCTACTTCGTAAGGCTTATCGTTGATGTAGATAGTTACCATCGGCCACCCACCTCCAAAGTTTAGAAAAATAATGCGATTGATTTATCCAACTGCTATCTCTTATTGTATCACATCGGCAAAAA
>Ga0208695_1002514_pt1 | contig 13256 bp, 12 predicted proteins | sample AD_UKC111_MetaG_FD_184449 | JGI IMG/M metagenome (GOLD analysis project Ga0208695, IMG submission 184449) | Active sludge microbial communities of municipal wastewater-treating anaerobic digesters from Hong Kong - AD_UKC111_MetaG (SPAdes)... | ecosystem: Engineered > Bioreactor > Anaerobic >... | reverse complement strand
AGTGTAAAACTGGCAGTCGGGACCCACCTTCACATTATCGCCAAACCGCACGTACGCTCCATCGAGGATGACGCAATTGTAATTCAGAAAAGTGTTCACGCCCATCACGATGCCGTTGCCATGGTCACAATGGAAGGGCGGGCAGACCGAGGAACTCTCCGGTATACCGGGTATCAAATCCTCTATCACCGACCTGTAATCGGCATCGGATATCGTCATCGTCTGCAATTTGGCGCACACCATCTTGGCATGGCACAAACTGCTATATATCTCAGGGTCAGAGAAATAATACATCTCGCTGCTGCGCATCTTTTGGAATTCAGTCTTCGTCATAATTGGCATTATTGATAATTAACGTCGCAAAAATACGAAAAAAATATCGAAATCCAATTATTTTCATTATCTTTGCACCACTTCGCGATCAAAAGGGCAAGCTATCTGACAACTTACTGCCTTTCCTCGCTTCTCAGTTTTAAACATTTAACACAAGAACCCAAAATGAAAGACTTTAAAGGAAACACCATCGAAATCGGTGACAACGTGATTTTCACCGACTCGTTCAACAGACTTCTCGAAGGACGCATCATCGGATTTTCGGGAAAATTGATTATCGTGACGCCCCTGGCAAACATGAGCGGCACGACGAAATCGGTGCGTCCGTGGGCGGTAATGAAACTTTAGGACCTTCGACTGCAGATTAATTCCCGCTTCTCGATTATTTTTTGTAATTTCGCACAATATTATAAAGAAACTGGAATATGGGCGAAAAAGATATGAAATGGGAGCTACTCGATAGTGAATACCTCATCAAAAGACCGTGGTTGACAGCCAGACGCGACACCGTGAAACTGCCGAACGGAACGGTTTATGATGAATATTACGTGCTGGAATATCCCGACTGGATCAACGTGATAGCCGAAACCGAAGACGGGAAAATCGTCATCGAGCGACAATACCGCCACGGACTGGACATCGTGGAATATGAAATATGCGCGGGGGTGATGGAAAAAGGCGAAGAGCCCTTGCAGGCAGCCCAGCGCGAATTGCAGGAAGAGACGGGATTTGCAGGTGGCGAATGGCAAGAAATCATGACCATCTCGGCAAATCCGAGTACGATGACCAACCTGTGCCACTGCTTTTTGGCAAAGGGAGTGAATAAAGTTTCGGGGCAGCATCTGGACAAGACAGAAGACATCGACGTCTATCTCTTCGACAAAGAGAAAGTTTTCGACATGCTCAAGAATGACGAATTCAAACAAGCATTGATGGTCGCGCCGCTATGGAAATATTTCTCCAGCGACAATTTGTAATTATTTTTTACCCGATTTTAACACTTCTGAATGTTGCATTCTAGAAAAAGAAAAGTCAAAAAGGGAACATAAAAAGAACGGAATTGGCAAACTATTTGACCGACAAGAAACTCGAAGATTGCAAAAGACCGTTAGTTGCACTGCGTTTAATCATCTCCCGCACTGCAACTAATGGTTACTTATAGCATGAAAGGTATCATATCGCAATGCGAAAGGGCGTTAATCACAGAAAGAGAAATGGTAAAAAGTGAAGTACGAAAGGTAAAACACTAACTAACAATGATTTATGTAAATCGCTCAAAACTCGCGTATTTGCGACCGAAGGGATGTTCGGTTGCAAATACGCGATTCTCAGAGAGGCAGTTGTAAACATTTTTCATCATCCACAACATCACTTTTCTTCGCCGATGACCACGCCCCATGGCTCGATGCTGACCGTGGAACCTTGCGAAAGATTCTGGCTGTCGAGCAACGATTTGCTGTCTTTGAAAGGATAGGCGACCGTCTTGGGAGCATACGAATAATTGAAGATGTAATGGATGTTCCGGCCTTTGCCGTTCACTCCCGAACGCAAGACGATGGGATAAGTCTCGCCCACACTGATTCCCTTGCGGTTCACCGCCCTGGCAATCAGTTTATTCAAGATATCACGCGAAGGCACAGTCCCTATATATATAAGGTGTCCTTTGCCATAAGCATTCTCTGTGATGCACGGCCATTTGCCGAAAAACTGATGGTCGACACTTGCAAGCGGTTTGGCAGTGGTGAGCTGGAGAAATTCCATCCACGTGCTCACCGTGTTGTCGGAGGCGCCGATATCGTTCGGTTTCAACTGCAACTTGTTGATGCTGGAATATTCCTGATAGTGGAAACCGCAGGCATCGGAGAGCGGACCCGGAGCGAGCATGGCGCGCACATCGTCGTCCTGGTCGCAATATCCGCTCTTGTAGAACATCACCACTTCACCACCCCGTTTCACGAAGTCGCTGATTTTCTGCAGCAGCGCATCCGTCGCCAAATAGAGCGGCGGCACGATGAGCACGTCGTAGGCGGAGAAATCCTGCATCTTGTCGACGGGCAAAATGTCGCACTCGATGTTCTGTTTGTAGAGCGACTCATATATAAAATACTCTTTGTACTGGTCACCGCTGGTGTAAGGCATGAAGTCGAGACCGAACTTGGAATCGTGGCTGAAAAGCATTGCCACACGGTTGTGTATCTTCAGATTGACGAGTTCAGAACCGATTTTGTCCAGTTCCGCCGCCCCTTTCTTAAATTCCGCATACACACGGTTGGGCTGTCCATCGTGCCCCAGAATGCCGCGCCAATAAGTTTCCTGACCATAATGCAGCGTCGCCCAATGCCAATACTCCACCATATTGGCACCACCGGCGAGGAAGGCATACATATTTTGGCGCAACTGTCCATCGTAAGGCGGGAACTGGTCGCGACTGCTCCAGCCCGTACCCTGCGCATTGGTCTCGGTGACAAGGAAGTTGTGGCGCTTGCAAATCGGGCGCATATAGTCGCTGGCATAACCTATCCACATGCCGTCCTGCGCATCCTGCATCGTGTAATACACATTGATGGCGGGATATTCCATCTGTCGGAAAGCCTCCACCTGGTCGATGTTACAGAAGGCAGGCATGAAACAATGAGTCACAAACTGGTCAGGCCGCTTGTATTCGTTCACGATGTCCACCTGCCAATTCAGAAAATCAGCCGTCACTTTGCGGTTCCAGCGCTCCCACCAAAGTTTGTAAGAGGGATTGGTCACGCCCTTGCGGTCATAGAAATCCTCCCATTTGTTGATATTCATGCCCCAATAGTTCAGTCCCCAACGGCGGTTCAGCGAGTCGAGATTGTTGTGGAACGAAGTCTTGATGAAGTCGCGGAAGCCCTCGAAATAATCCTGATTGTCGATGCTGCGCGCTTCCACCTCGTTGTCCACCTGATAACCGATGATGGCGGGATGATGGGCGAAATGCTCCATCATCTTGCGGATGATGCGCTCGCAATAGCGGCGGTAAGTGGGATTTTGCAAGTCCATATTCTGACGGATGCCGTAATGGCTCTGCCTGCCGTCGACGGTCTGCGAGAGCACTTCGGGATGTTCTGCCGCCATCCACGACGGAATGGAATAGGTGGGCGTGCCGAGGATGACCTTGATGCCCGCCGCATGGAGTTTGTCCAATATTCTGTCCATCCATTCGAAACGGAACACGCCGTCCTGAGGTTCATAGAGCGACCACGTGGACTCGCCTACCCGCACCACAGACAGACCCGCCTGCTTCATCAGCCGGATGTCCTCATCCAATCGGTCGGTCGGAGTATATTCACTGTAATAAGCCGCCCCATAGAGCGGTTTGTCAAATTGATAGACTTTGTTGTCATTAGCTGCGGTGGCCGTTGATACCATCATCAGCGCAATCATGGCGGTAGAAATTAGTTTTCTCATCTTGGTATTGGTTTTCAGTGGCAAATATAGCCAAAATAATCCATTAAAACAACAATTTTATTTTGCAAGTTTCATCTTTTGGATTACTTTTGCAGAATAAACATCCAGAATGATGAAAAAAGTCATTAACACAATGTTCCTATTGCTGATATGCACCTCTATGATGGCGGCGATGCATGGCTACAATCTCAACTTCACGTTCTCGCAACACAACTTCTGCGACACGATTCCCATCGAGTTTGACAACGACCAGATCTACATACCCGTGATGATGAACGGCGAGGAACATCTGTTTAACCTAGACACCGGTTCCAGTCAAGGAACGGTATACGAGGGCGCTCACATCGGCTCGTGGACGGAACTGGGAAACGTGGTTTCGCGTGACGCCAACAACCGTCTGGACACAGTGAAAGTGATATCGCTGCCTCCTTTCAAGATGGGCAATCTGACCGTGGGCGACTACGTAGCATCAGTTTTTCCGCGCCCAACCGTAAAGGGGAAGTATGATGTCATCATCGGTTTCGACCTGTTCAACAAGGGGCTTTGCGCAAAAATCGACGTGGAGCACAAAATCATGATACTCACCGATATCCGAGATTTTTTCAGCGGCGAACAGGGCTTTGCCGTGAAGTATAAACTGAAATGGTTTGTGCCTTATGTGCTCATCAGTCCGTTCATCCGCCACGTAGACGAAACGCTTTTCGATTTGGGCTCCAGACCTTTGTACGTGATGAACAAAGAAAGCTTCGACGAACATGCTTACAAGAGCAACAATGTGGGCAGTCAGGTGGAAGGCATCGCCAAGGGAAATATGAACATCGGAAATCTGGGGACAGAAAAACAGGACGAAGTTGCATTTCTGCATCTCGACAGATTGAAATGGGGCGACTTCAGTTTCAATGATGTGCACGCCACGACAACGAGCGGCAGTTCTCGCATCGGCGCACAAATGTTGAAATACGGGTCGGTCATCATCGACGCCTTCCGCAAGCAAATCGTCTTCCAGCCATATAGCGGAGCCGACAGTGTGGAAGTGGACAACAAGCAATTCGGCGTGGCATTCGTTCCAAAGGACGGCATGGCAGCGGTGGGTCTCGTCTTCCAGAAGAGCGAAGCCTACATCAACGGAATGCGCCAGGGCGACATCATCCTGAAAATAAACGGCCAACAGATTTTCACGTTCAACGATTTCGTGAACTATCCTTTTGTGAAAGGCAGGCGCTACACGTTTACGCTGCACGACAAGAAAGGATTCGACAAAGAAGTTTCGGTGGAGAGATAAAAGAATAAAGTGGAGAGATAATTTTGGGGAAATGACAAAGAATAAGGGGAAGTGACAAGAAATCACCTCCCCTTTTTTATATCTAGAACAAAACACTATACGAACAACGACAGCACCAGATAGATGCCTGCGCCAAGCAATCCGCTGACGGGGATGGTCAATATCCATGCGATCATCAAATCCTTGGTTACGCCCCAACGTACCGCCGACAGACGTTTGGTAGCTCCCACGCCCATGATGGAACCGGCAATGGTGTGCGTGGTGCTCACGGGAATCTTCAGATACTCAGTGAGATACAAGGTTATCGCGCCGGCAGTCTCGGCAACCACTCCTTCGAAAGGTGTGACCTTGGTAATCTTCGTGCCCATCGTCTTCACAATTTTCCATCCTCCCGACATCGTGCCAAGAGAGATTGCGGCAAAGCAGGAGAATGCCACCCAATCAGGGATATCGGATACCGACTCGATGCCTAATCCAATGTGCAACGGATGCGCAGCGATCATGGCAGCGGCGATGATGCCCATCACCTTCTGTGAGTCGTTGAGTCCGTGGCCTGTGCTGAACAACGCCGACGAAACGAGTTGCAAGCGTTTGAACCAGACTTCTGCACGGAGATGCGACACATTGCGGCAACCATAGAGCACGACCAGCGATATGATGAAGGCTATCAACATGCCGATGAACGGAGCGAGGAAGATGAAGGCGGCAATCTTGATAATCACCTCGCCTTGGATGGCCCCGAAACCGTTTGCCATGATCGCTGCCCCGGCGAAACCGCCGATGAGGGTGTGCGACGATGACGACGGGATGCCTTTCCACCATGTGAGCAGATTCCAGATGATTGCGCCAATCACACCTGCCAAGATAATCGGCAACGTGATGTAATGCTCATAGACGGTCTTCGACACGGTGTTGGCGATGCCAAACTCACCGATGATATATTTTGAAATGAAAAACGCCAGGAAATTGAAGAACGCCGCCCACAGCACTGCCTGAAAAGGCGTGAGCACACGAGTGGTGACAATGGTGGAGATGGAATTGGCTGCATCGTGGAATCCGTTGATGAAGTCGAACACCAGCCCCAGGATGATGATTGATATTAAAAGAATCATAATGTTAAGCGTATTTCACGATGATGGTTTTTAATGCTTTGCCCACACGCTCGGCAGCATCGGTGGCCTGCTCCAGCTCGCCCAGAATCTCTTTCATCTTCACCAGTTCGATACCGTCTTTCTCTTCAGCAAAGAGTACCATGATGGCAGTCTCATAGATGTCGTCAGCTTTGTTTTCCAAGTCGTGCAAATCCTTGCTGCGCGCCTTCAGTACCACGGCATTTTTGCGGAGAGTCTCCAGTTCGTTCATTGCATTGCCTATGCACACGGCGTCTTCTTTCACCACTTGTCCCAGTTCATAAGCCTTCGGATTGTTCACTCTCGGATTGTATATGGCGATGCGCTTGGCACAACTGTTCACCCGGTCGATGACATCGTCCAGACAGTCGGCTAGATAATGAACGTCTTCACGGTCGAACGGTGTGATGAACGATGTGCTGAGTTCCTCGAAAATCTTGTGCGACAACTGGTCGCCCTGTCTTTCCTGCTCCTTGATCTTCTGAAAATACCCACGTCTACCTTCCTGATTGGTGCATTGCAACGACTCCAACAAGAGGTCGGATGCGGTGAGCAACACTTCTGAAACTTGCGTCAGAAGATGGAAAAACTTGGGTTCCTTCGGTGTGAAGCGGCTGAAAAGCGAATTGTTCATAATTGTAATTTTGTTTGTTGTTTTTTTATTATTCCTGAATTCTGGCGCAAAATTAATTCATGGATGTTACAATCATATTACAATCGTTTATATATCATATTACAAAATAAAAAAAAATCCGTATTCAACCGATGTCTCATCGCCTGAATACGGGTTTAATCAATTATTTAAGAGAGTATTGATTTTTTATTTGACTGGAATTGCGCCAGCTAATCTGAAATCCATTGGCAGCAACACGACCACCGCCTGGATAATGCTACTCGATATGTGACTGGGATGCGCTGTTGTCAGATTTTTGGATCTTTTCCGAAGACAATTTAAAACTAAAAGGTACATTATATCTCACGTTCACCGCCTTTCCATCCTGCACTCCGGGAGTCCATTTGGGCATCGAGTTTATCAGTCGCAAGGCTTCGGCATCCAGAGAGGGATCTACGCCGCGGATGACTCTCGCGTCAGTGATGCTGCCGTCGCTTCTGACGACAAAAGTAACGATGACACGTCCCTTGATTCCTGCTTTTTTTGCTGCATCTGGATATTGCATATTTTCACTAATCCACTGCAACAGAGCCTGCGGTCCTCCAGGGAATGAAGGCAAATTCTCGACCACATCATAGACTTCACCTGAAGCATCCTTCTTCACTTCGCGATACGTCTTTCCGTTGATGACGGTGTCCTGAACGGCATCTTCTGCATGAGAAGCTAGTTCGGTGGAGGATGCCATTGCCTTAGGAGACAACTTTTCGGGCAGAATGTTGTCGTTGAGCACAGTCTGGGTCTTATTGGCGATTGTAGTAGTTACTGGGACTTTCTCACTGATCACCCGTGCCACAGACTCAATGTTGCTCGCAATCAGCAGAGTTGCTGCGAGCGGTGCGAAAAGCAGATATTTTGCTTTTCCTATTTCTCTTGTACGTTTTTTGTTCATCATTTTGATACGTTTTTTAAGAGGTAAAACATTAAAATTATTTGATATTGTAGCTACATTCTTGTGATACGAAAGTCCGAGCAGATGATACTGGTAGGTCTTCTGGTCGTTGCCGTTTTCCAGCACGCTGTTGTCGGCAAGGAATTCGAGATTCATGCGCGCCTCGCGCTTCATCAGCCAGGCAAAGGGATTGAACCAGCAGAAGATGGTGAAAATCTCTGCCATCATCATGTCGAAAGAGTGAATCTGCTCTGCATGCGTCGACTCATGGATGAGAATCTCATTGAATTGCTCGCTTGTATGATTGTCGGGATTGGCGAATATCCAACCGAAAAACGAGAAGGGACTGCCATTCCCCTTGATGACATGTACGTCAATACCGTCAACTTCCTTTACAGAAGTGGTACGGACAAGATAAAATATCGTGACCAACTGCCACAAAAAACGGGCAAAGAGCAATGCTACCCCGCACAAATAAATATATCGGATAGCGTCCATCCACGAGAAAACGGGCCGGACTGCCGTGACCGTAATCGTAGGCAAAACCACTTCGGCATAAGTATGGGCCATGCTCACGGTAGTAGCATGTTCCTGCACCCAATATTCCATGTTCATCGCAGGGATGAGCAGAGACACCAGATAAATGCCGATCAGCACGCTGCGCCGCCATCCGAAAAACGTATCGCGGTTGTACATCAGCCGATAGAATCCGTAGAGCAGCATCAGCACTACATTTATTTTGAGCAGATAAATCACCATATAATATATCTTTTTTCAGAAACTATTTGTTTCCGTCTTCTATTTCTTTGATAATATCTTGAAGGTCTTCTGGTGAAAGTTTTTCTTCACGGGCGAAGAAACTGACCATCTCCTTGAACGAGTTCTTGAAGTAATCATGAACGAAACCGCTCATGAACGTGCGCTTGTAATCGGCTTCCTTGATCACGGGCGTGTACACATACGCATTGCCACGACGCGAAAGGGCGACATAACTCTTGCGCTTGAGATTTGAAATCACCGAAGCGATGGTGGTGTATGGCTGTTTGGGTTCAGACATCTTGTCGATGATTTCCTTCACCGTACAAGTGTCGAGCTGCCAGATGAGCTGCATCACCTCTTCTTCTTGTTTTGTTAGTTTTTCCATAATTTATAGCTATTAATTATTTCCTGATGCAAAGCTACGAGAATTTCGTAAACAAAACAAGCATTTAACGTTAAAAGATATAAAAGCAACGAAATAATATACTAAAAACAAAACGATTACGATTTTTACGTAGATAAAAACCGTAATCGAATGATATTAAATTTAGAGCGTATCAAGGGATGTCGCAAGGAGTTCGTCCCCAACTCCTTAGTTATTAACTTTCAACTTGCTGTACAATCCGTCGACGATACTATCTGCCAATGAAATGTTAGGAACGATGATTGTTTCGCATTTCAGACATTCCGCGACCTCCAGAAATATTTCCGCCGCAGGAATAATCACATCGGCGCGGTCTTCCTTCAAACCGTATGAAATCATACGTTCCTCTATGCTGAGGGATTTCAACGTGTCGTACATGCGTTTCAGATCCGAGACGCTCAGTCCTTTCGCGTCATTCTTATTATGCGCGAGTTTATACAGTCGGTTGATATTGCCACCAGAACCGATGATTTTTATTTCACTATATTTGGAAGCATAATCTTTCAGTTCTGCCTCCATCGTCTTTTTTGTTTCCGGTGCAACGTGGTCGCTGAGCATCCGCAATGTGCCGATATTATATGAATGGCTCTCGGCAAGCACACCGTCATGGATTAACGACACTTCCGTGGAACCGCCGCCCACATCCACATAAGCGAAATTACCTGCGTTGGAATCTGTTTTCTCTACCAAATTGTTACACAACATTTGGGCCTCCTCTTCACCTTTGATGATTTCCAAGGTTATGCCTGTAGCCCGTTCAATATCTTTCATGATTTTCCTGCCATTCTCAGCATCACGCATGGCTGAAGTGGCACAGGCGCGATATGCCTCGACGTTGTTCAATTTCATGAATTGTTTGAATCCTTTCATCATGTGCATCATCATGCGCGCACGCTCCTTGGATATTTTCCCGAGCGAAAACACATCCTTGCCCAACCGCAACGGAATACGGATGAACATCAATTTACGGATGCGACTCATATCGGGAGCCTCATCGTCAAAACGTTTAATCAATAACCGGGCTCCATTGGAACCGATATCTATTGCTGCTAAATTTGTTGCTTTCATTCTATCATTATTTTGTCTGTTCATTTTCTTCAAGATATGCCTTGTGCAATTCTTCTTGGGAGCGGAACATATCACCAGGCTGCAACTGGTTTGTGCCCTTCCCGTCAATCATTCTGCCGTTGGCCGTGTCTTTCAGTCCGTATTCCACGGTGCGGAGCAAGTCTGCCTTGATGTCTGTGTCTAGCACAGGCGCCATCACTTCGATGCGGTTCACCAGATTACGTGTCATCCAGTCGGCGCTGCCTATATAATATTTCGGGTTGCCGCCATTGCAGAATATCAGGATGCGCGCATGTTCCAAATACCTGTCTATGATGCCCACCGCATGAATATTCTCGCTGACGCCTGGTATTCCAGGCACCAGTGAACAGTTGCCGCGCAACACGATATCTATTTTCACGCCTGCTTGGGAGGCGGCATAGAGTTTCTCTGTCACTTCGGGTTCTGTGATATGGTTGATTTTCATTTTCAACCATGCCTCCTTGCCAGCCTTCGCATTTTTGATTTCATTGTCGAGCAGACGGAGTATTCTGGATTTCATGGAATTCGGCGATACCATCAACTGATTGAACCGCAACTGCGAGAACGGTCGGTCTATGAAACCGAACACCTTCGCCACTTCGTTCACAATCAGCGGACGGGCGGTCATCATGAGATAGTCGGTATAAACTTTGGCGTTCCCCTCATGGAAGTTGCCCGTCCCGATGCAGGCGATATCGCCTTTCTTGGAACTGATGTACAATAATTTGGAATGTATCTTCAGTCCCTCGACACCGAAAATCACATTCACGCCTTCCTCCTGCATCCTTTTGCTCCACTTGATGTTGCTCTCCTCGTCGAAACGGGCGAGCAGTTCCACGACCGCGGTAACCTTCTTGCCATTACGTGCGGCACAAATTAAAGCCTTCACCACCTTCGAATCTTTTGCCAGACGGTAAAGCGTGGTCTTGATTTCTTTCACTTCGGGTTTGAGCGCCGCCTCACGCAGCACTCGGATGTATCCATCAAAAGAATGGTATGGTACATGGATGAAACGGTCTTTCTGACGTATCAAGTCGAGAATGCTCTCAGTGGAAAGAAATTCGGGCTTCATCAACTGCTGCCATTTGGGATATTTCAGTTCGGCATGCCCGCAGTCGGGAAACGTCATCAGGTCTTTATGGTTCTGATATCTGCCACCAGCGAGTGTGGTGTCCAGTTCTTTCATGTCTAGCCTGTCCATGATTTTCTTCTGCATCTCGCGCGGCATGTCCTTATCGTATATCACGCGGATGGCATCTCCCCGTTTCCTACTATTCACGCCTTGCGCTATTTTCTCCATCGTACTATAGTCGGCCTCGTTGTCCATTTCCATCTCGGCATCCTTGGTAAACTTGAAGGAGTAGGCATGGTATTCGCTCCGTTTGAAACCGATAAAGATGAGTGGCAGACAGTAGCGGATGGCATCGTCAAGATACATAATGTTATCAAAACCGTCGGACGATGGCACTTTGATGAAACGGCCATACACATGGTCGGGCACCTTGATGATGGCATACTTTTGCTTTTTGTCACTTTCGTCGGTCTTTTCTACAAACAGATATATTCGATTGTCTTCCAATGTGCTGAGATCTTTGACTTCCGAAAACCATATCGGATTGGTGGACCCGTTCAGTTTGTCATAGTAGAAATTCTGCAGGAAGTCTTTCTGCTCATCATTCAAACAGGTCTCGTCGATGACTCTGAGCTTGTGAACTTCCAATTCACTGAATACGCGATGGGTTACCTCAGTGTATTCGCGGCTGTAATCTTCGTTCAGACAGTTGATACTTTTCAGCGTCTTTTTGATATTGCTTTGCATCCGTTTGGCGATGTCTCCTGAATCTAGTATTCTATTGAGCGAAGCTACTCGCACGCGAAAAAACTCATCCAGATTGTTGGAATAGATGCCGAGAAAAGAAAGGCGTTCCAATAAAGGCACGTATTCTTTCTCTGCTTCCTGCAATATACGGTGGTTGAAATACATCCAACTCACGTCGCGCTCCACAAAAGCGTCTTTTTGTTTTTCTTCTTTTGTCATTGCGGATCCTCAATTAATGTTTCTTCAAGACATATAAATCTTTTGATTGTTCACATTGCAAAATTACTGATAATGAACGAATTAGCATGAAAATAGGTATTATCATTCGATGAAGATTCTGTTTCAATATGTTTACTGATTTGGAAATCCCACATTGATGGTATTGCATGTATGGCTAAATTGTCGTATCTTTGCCCATGAATTTAAATTTGGGCTTATGAATAGTGATATATTTCAGAAGAATGTGGCGATACTTGCCAAGGTGTCGGAGGAGGAAGAACGGATTGTGCCAGCCAATGATTGTCCCCTGCCTTCCGTTGAAGTGCTGCGCACCATCGTGGATTTAATCAAAGTCATCGTCTTTCCGGGGTTCTTCGACAAACGGCAAGCCGACGGCAACATTCGTTCTTATCACATCGGTGTAAACATGGAACGGCTGTTTTCTCTGCTCAAACAACAGATAGAACTGGCTCTGCTCTTCGGTAGTCATGATTGCGGAGAAGAGGCATCCACCGACTCGCACACGCTCACGTTGAAGTTCATCGACCGGTTGCCTGAAATAAAAAGGATGCTCTATACCGATGTAGAAGCCATCTTCAACGACGACCCCGCCGTGAGCAATTACAGCGAAGTGATATTCTGCTATCCCGTGGTCGAGGCGATGATTCATTATCGTGTCGCCCACGAACTGCTCGCCATGGGCATCCCCGTCATCCCACGTATCATCACCGAACAAGCCCACGCCCACACGGGCATCGACATCCATCCGGGTGCGCAGATAGGCGAATATTTTTCTATCGACCACGGCACGGGTGTAGTCATCGGCGAGACTTGCATCATCGGCAACCACGTGACGTTGTATCAGGGCGTGACGCTGGGTGCAAAGAATTATAAACTGGAGTCTTATGGTCATCCCGTGGACATCCCGCGCCACCCGATTTTAGAAGATAATGTCACGATATATTCCAACTCCACGCTATTGGGTCGCATCACCATCGGCCACGACACGGTGATTGGCGGTAACATCTGGCTCACCAACAGCGTGCCGGCTCATTCAAAGATTCTGCAAAGCAAGGCTATGGACGTCTCATTCACAGGCGGACTGGGAATTTAAGGACCTCCCCCGCAACCTCCCCCGACCTTCAATAGTCTTTAGCCCCCCTTCGGTTCCCCCATCGGGGGACAGAAACCCAAGGAGGGGAGT
>Ga0208695_1002513_pt1 | contig 13260 bp, 10 predicted proteins | sample AD_UKC111_MetaG_FD_184449 | JGI IMG/M metagenome (GOLD analysis project Ga0208695, IMG submission 184449) | Active sludge microbial communities of municipal wastewater-treating anaerobic digesters from Hong Kong - AD_UKC111_MetaG (SPAdes)... | ecosystem: Engineered > Bioreactor > Anaerobic >... | reverse complement strand
ATATGGGTGCTCTTTTTTTCATGCTCATAATACTGGGAACGATAATAACTGCAATAACAGACAACTACAATCTTTCCACCACTCTCAAATATCTTGAGAATCAGGGGAATTACTCAGCCATATATATAGAACAGTATGCCCTGAGCAAAGCTCCCAACGACTTTGAAGTACCTTCGGTCATGGATGCAAGTGCCAATTATCTGGCAGCTGTGCTCAATGACCTGGTAAAATGCAGAGTACAGATATACTATGGTGCTGAGCTTCTTGGGGACTCCGAAGAGTCAACGGACTTCAACGGAGAAATAAGGCCGGAAATCCAGGAAACCTTTAAAATGAAAAAGGCCTATTTTGTTGCACCAGGAAAAAACAGAACCTTCTATTATGCAGTACCTGTGAGCATCAGCAACAGATATACCTACTCCTTGGGATTCATATACGACCTCAGTGAGGTTGACAATATGAAGAACAATACAGTAAGGATGTTCGCCTTCACGGGAGTTTTCCTGTCGATATTCATGATGCTGGGAAGCACAGTAATTTCCAACAGGATTACCCAGCCGATAAAAATGCTGAATGAAGCTACCCGGCAATTTTCAGAAGGCAACTTTGAAAGCCGTGCTTGTGCAGTAACCAGAGACGAGGTGGGAGAGCTTTCGGTTACCTTCAATTCAATGGCGGACAGCATTGAAGATATGATAAACAAGCTTAATTATGAAAAAGAAAAACAAAAATATTTCTTCGATAATTTTACCCATGAAATCCGCACTCCTCTTACCACAATCCTGGGATATGCCGACCTGTTATGGAAAACCAATGATGAGGATGTGAAGGACAAAAGCCTGTTTTACATTACTTCGGAGGGGAAAAGAATGCTGAAGATGATGGAGAGGCTGCTTGAGCTTTCAAAGCTGAAGAATTACAGATTTGAACTGAACAAGTCCGATTCCAACCTTAAGAAGCTGATAGAGGATGCATGCGATTCAATGCATTATAAGATGAAGAGGTACAATACAAGCTGCAGGCTTGATCTGGAGGATATCACATGGAAGGTGGACCCCGATTTCTTCAAACAGGTAATAATAAACCTAATTGACAACTCAATCAAGTACAGCAAGTCTCCGGTCATTGACATAAGCCTTAGAAAGAAAGACAAAGTGGTGCTTGAGGTTGTGGATTACGGATGCGGAATAGACATTAAAAACCTTGAAAGCTTATTCGAACCGTATTATAAGGTGGAAAAATCCAGAAACAGCCATAATGAGGGCTGGGGCCTCGGTTTGTCCATAGTAAAGGAAATAATTGAAAAGCATGGCGGCAGTATAGATATCCAAAGCACCGCCGGGAAAGGCACCAGAATAATAATAACATTGGAATAGAGGTTTTTTTATGAGAAGATTAATTCTGATATTGTCAGTCATTATAGCATTCCTTTCGGGATGTACCGTAAAGCAGGGGCAGCTGGTTGTCATTGAGAATGAGAACCCCAATGAGATCCGGCAGGATAAAAGTGCTTATGAACACCTTAATGTGGAGTCCCGGGTATTTCCTATAGAAAAATACAAAGAAGCAATCAGCAAGATTGATGCAGGTATGATTCCCCTTGCAGTTTCTCCCGACTATAATATGGTCGTTGCGTACCAGCCTACGGGAAACCCCGCTCCCGATATCACAAACCGCAGGGTTGTCATAGGGAATATGGTGCAGGAAGTAAATCTCTACATTTGCACTACCGAGAACGGCGAGAGTAAAAGCCTTGGAAAATTTCTCTCCTTAAAGGATTTTCACTTTGATGAAACAGGAAATTCCCTGGCCTTCATTGACGGAAACAGCAACATATATATTTACAGCTGCATAACCGGACAGCTGCAAAAGCTGGTCACTGCAGAAAAACGGGACGCTTATAATACCTTAAGCTGGTCAAAGGATTCAAAAAGCCTGATGATAAATTCCCGTATGGAATTTGACATCGCTTCAAGAGAATTCATATCAATCGCAGTAGACAGCTATACACCGTTTATCAGGAGTAAGTTTATCGACAGCAATTACATTGTGCAGATGAAAAACAATGAATACAATGATATGATTGCTTTCTATGATTTCAGCACCAAAGAATTCACAAGCATTGCCAATGGAATCTATACCGATTCGGATAACTCAAATGTGCTGTATACCAAAGACTATATGAGCGGGCTCAACATAGTAAGCCTGAAGACCCTGGAGAGCAAATCCATAGAAAACGGCCCCGTATACTGCTCTTATATAATGAAATCAACAGGTGATATTCTGTACAGCACTGTAAATAATGATCTTGACAGCAGCTACAGATATTTATTGGTAAAAGTGAATCCCCATACAATGGAAAAGGCCAGTGTCAAGCTGGATTCTCCCACCTTCTACATGAGCCCCGCAGAAGATAAGCTGTATGTTATAAGCAGCCACAGCTCAAACATTATTGAGATTGATGCAAGAGATCTGAGGGTTCACCGAAATGAAAACATGAAGGATGATCCGGATTTGTACGGAATCAAGACTACCCTGCTGAAAATGTTTCAATTGGATTATTATTTCAACGAAACCTATGAGAAGTATGAGAATATTGCAAAGGAAATATATATTAATACTTATGATCCTCTTCCTCAGGAAGCGCTGGAAAACAAGCTTGTCGACTTCAAAAGGTACAACATGCCCATACCGACCCATCAGCGTGAGGATCACATACCTCCAACCATATATTTTGACCAGCTTAACATAACAGATTCCAAGGCATCGATAAACCTTGGCCTGTATTATATCAACTCGGTGGAAATGGTAAAGAAAGACGGAAATTGGTATATAACAGGTTTTTCAACCCATTCTGCTTCCAATGAAGTAGCCTCAATAACCTCAATTGTAAAGAAACATCTTAACAATATAAAGAACAAAAACACTAAAGAAGCAATCAAGTATTGGACAGCCAAAGAGGATACCGAATACCTGGCTGCCCAGAGAAAAATTGTCGAGGAGCTTATAGACAGAGCTGATGAGCTTACCTTTGAAGTAGGGGAGATTGATCTTTGGTCCATGAGTGACCCTCACAGGGCGGAGAGCCCGGACAGATCTACCCATGCAAAGGTAAAAATACTAATAAACGATGGAAACAAAACTACAAAATACAAGCTTATACTATCGAGACAGTATAAGCAGCAGTTTGAAATAGACAGCTGGAATGCAGACCCTTTAAGCATATCTCAGCTTTATTAATCCAGGGTCTTTTTGAACTTTTTCATTGTTATCAGAATTATCACCGCAATCTGAAGCATCAGTATTGCGGTTACCCCCGCCAGATAATTCAGTCCAATACCTTTTACAATTATCCCTCTCAATATCGCTAAAAAATAAGTGATAGGGAAGGTGCAGCTTATGGCGTAAATCAGCCTGGGCATGGCTTCCCTGGGAAACATAAAGCCCGAGAGCAATACACTGGGAAGCAAAAAAAGTATTGCAGCCTGCATTGCCTGAAGCTGGGATTTTGCTACAGTTGAGATAAGCATTCCCATTGCCAGTGCTCCAATCAGAAATATGGAGCCCAGCAGAACCAGCAGCGCAAGGCTTCCCTTCACGGCAACCCCAAACAGCAGATAGCTTAAAATCAATATAATGATAAAATCATAAAATCCAATCAGTACATAAGGTATAAGCTTCCCTACAATCAGCTCCAGTGAAGTGACAGGTGTCATTATTAGCTGCTCTATGGTACCCCTTTCTCTTTCCCTTACCATTGCAAAAGCAGTCAGGATTATGGTTATATTCTGCAGTATAAGCCCTACCACCCCCGGCACGTTAAATTTGCTGCTCTCAAGGGTGGGATTATACAATACCAAAGGTTTCGCAATTAAAGCAGGTTTTGCTGCCGGTACCTCCTTAAGCTTTACTGAATGATTGTTGGCAAGTATTATTGAGTATGACATTGCAGTTCTGGCTATGGTAGGATCGGAGCCATCCACCAGTATCTGTATCTCGGCAGTCCTGTTCCTTTTCAGCTCTCTGGCGTAATCTTCCGGAATCACAAGCCCTACCTTGATCTTCCCCTTGTCGATGTATTCCTCCACCTTGCGGGGGGAGTCCACAAGCTCATAGGTCTTAAAGTAATATGAATTGTTGAACTTTGCAATAAGCTCTCTGCTGGATGGTGTTCTGCTGCCGTCAAATACCGCAAGCTTTACGCTGTTTACGTCGGTATTTACCGCAAAACCAAAAATCAGGAGCATCATTACAGGCGCAACAAGCGCCATAACCAGGCTTGCCCTGTCCCTCTTAATATGTATGAACTCTTTTTTGGTTATTGTCAAAAGCCTCCTGAGCTTCATTCCTGCAATCCCCCTTCCGGCTTTCCATACTTCAGATCCTTGAAGGATGCTGCGACTTCTTTGTTTGTTAACTTTTTTACGTAATAAATAAAAATATCCTCTAAGTTCTGAGTATTGTGTTTTTTATATAATTCCCCGGGAGTATCGATGGTAATAAGATCACCGTTATATATAAAGCCGATTATGTCGCATATTGACGCTTCATCCATGTAGTGAGTGGTTACAAGCACTGTAATTCCGCCAACCGCCAACTGGGTTATGGAATTCCAGAATTCCCTTCTTGACACCGGATCCACACCTGCTGTGGGCTCATCAAGAATAAGAAGGCTGGGATTATGTATCAGGGAACATCCCAGGGCCAGCCTCTGCTTCCAACCTCCCGACAAAGTGCCGGCCAGGCTTTTCTCCTTACCCTTGAGATTAGCCATTTCTATAAGCTGCTTCTTTCTTTCCTGCAGCTGCTCCTTGGACATCATGTATATATTCCCGTAGAAATCCAGGTTCTCTTCCACCGTCAGATCCTCATACAAGCTGAATCTCTGCGACATGTACCCGATATTTTCCTTTATTTTCTCGGTATCTTTGATTAAGTCATAGCCAAGTACTTTCCCTTTCCCTGCGGTAGGCCGGATCACTCCGCATATCATCCTTATTGTGGTTGATTTCCCTGAACCGTTAGGCCCCAGCAAACCGAATATCTTTCCTTTCGGAATATCAAAAGAAATACCGTTTACAGCAGTGAAGTCCCCGAAATTTTTCTTCAGGTTATTTATCGAAATTGCGTATTCCATATCCCTCACCCGTTACCTGACATTGACATCCAGCAGCATACCGGGCTTAATGCTGTCCGGATTGTCCAATATCTTTATCTTTACCGCAAATACCAGCTTCATTCGGTCTTCCTTTGTAACTATGTTGACGGGAGTAAACTCCGCCTCCGGCGAAATATAAATTATCTCCCCTTTTATTTCCTTATCCTTCAGATAATCACACCTGATGCTCACAGGTTTACCTATCTTAATATCCGGCAATACCCTTTCAGGGACATATATCTTCACCCAAAGGCCGGATTGACTTATCATTGTCATCAGGGGGCTTCCGACATTAACATATTCACCTTCGCTGAAGTTCACCGTTTCAATTATTCCGCTCCTTGCCGCCGTTACCCTGCCTTTATCCAGTGCAAGCCTTGCAAGCTCCAGCCCCTTTTCAGCCTGTTCAACTCCATATTCGGAAGCATTGATAGTCCTTTCAGTTGCACCGTTAATCAGCATAGCCAGCTTTTCTTCGGATGCGGCAAGCTGGGATTCAGCGCCTTCAAGCTGGGCTTCAGCGCTTGAAAGCTGTGCCCTGGCACTGTCAAGGGCGTATCCGGCGCTTTCCATTGCATAAGCCGCGTTATTCATTGCATATTCCGCATTTCTGAAATCCTGCTGAGATACGGCACCATTTTCAAAAAGCACCTTTATATCATCGTACCGGTCTTTTTTCAAAGAATAATCCTCCCGGGCGGATTTCAGATTCTGCTCAGCCTGTCCTGCCAAAGCTGCCCCCTGCTTTACAGCGCTTTCTGCCTGTCTCACCGCTGCCTCTCCTTGTTTTACCAAGGCTCTCTGAATATTTATCTCTTCTTCCCTGTTTCCCTCTTCAAGCTTCTTCAGCTCATTTTCCGCACTTTCTACAGATATCTCCGACTGCTCTGCTTTTATCAGGTTCTCGGGAACATCGATCACAGCAAGCAAACTGCCTGCCTCAACCATTTGCCCCTCCCGAACCTTTATCTCCTTTATCTTTCCGTTGACCTCAGCACTGATATCTATCTGTTCCGCTTCAGCAGTGCCATAGAAAACAAAGTCCCGGGCTTCTGCTGAGACTGACCTAATATATGCATATCCCATGTATCCGATAACCGCAATTAACAGAACGGCTGCAGGTATGGCGAGCTTTTTCCTTCCTGTCATTTTTCCCCCTCTTTTCCGACATATATTCCATTAAAAAGGATATCCAGAACATTATCCAACTCCTTGTCCAAGTCCATAGGCCTCTTAAGTACATTTCGTTCCAGCACAATCGTTGCCATCATTCCAATCATGCTTCTTGCAGCTGTGTGAGGATCCATCTGCCTGAATATTCCCTTGGAAATACCCAAAGCAATATATTCTTCTATCATCTTTATTGCTTTGGGTACAAACTGCCCTGTATACTCATTCATAATATCCTCATGATACTGGATCTCATTTATAAGTACTTTGAAGGCGCTTACATTCTGATTTATCTTATCTATCCTGCTTTTCAGGACCTTCTTCAGCTCTCCCTTGGGATCAGGCGAACAAACCATGCCTTGCAAATCCAGCCTGGATCCAAACACAATACCGGGAATAATGCTATGTACAATTTTATTCATTGCACTTCGAAGTATATCCTTTTTAGTGCCGAAATACTTGAATACCGTACCTTCAGCTACCCCCGAATCTTTTGCTATGTCCGCAGTCTTGGTGCCATGATACCCGGATTTTGCAAAGTGCATAATTGCAGTATCCAGTATCCTGTCTTGCGTTTTGCCGCTGTTACCCATCCGTGCAATTACCTCCCCCATCGTATAGGAAATTATAATTTCTTATATGATTAAATAAGTGATTACTCACTTTTATTGTAACGGTATAATGTCGTCTCGTCAACGGTTATCTGAGATGAAATATGAAATACAAAATCTCGTTATTTTTTGCTTGACACAAATCACACTAATACTTATAATAATAAACTAATAAATAAAATTAATAAAAAGCGTTGAGTAAGAGTAGTAGATTATTCAGAGAATCTTTAGAGAGCCGGCGCAGGTGGGAATCCGGTGTTTCGAGAATAATTGAATGGACTTATGAGCGGCTTCCGAAATAATAGTAGGTTCGCCCGGGTTCTCCCGTTACAGAGATAGGATATCGGATCATGTTCCCGTATCTGATAAAGATAATCTTTTTAAGATTAAATGAGGTGGCACCGCGATAATACGTCCTCTATCCATATATTTATGGATAGAGGATTTTTTAATGCCCCTCCCTCGACTCTTCGCTTAAAGAAAAGGAGGAAGTAATAATGGAAAGAACAGAGTATTTCGGCCAGTTTGGAGGCACTTATGTACCGGAGGTATTGAAATCAGTCCTGAATGAGGTGGCGGAAAGCTTCTATCAAAACATCGGTAACCCGGAGTTTAAAAAGGAACTGCTCTATTACCACAAGCAGTACACAGGAAGACCAAATCCCCTATACTATGCAAAAAAACTGACTGAAAAAATCGGAGGTGCCAAAATCTATTTAAAAAGAGAAGATTTGAATCATACCGGAGCACACAAGATAAACAATGCTTTGGGGCAAGTTCTTTTAGCAAAAAAAATGGGTAAAAAAAGGATTATAGCAGAAACGGGAGCAGGGCAGCACGGTGTTGCAACTGCTACAGTCTGTGCTATGTTTGGAATGGAATGCGTCATATACATGGGAGAAACCGATACAAAGCGACAGGAGCTTAATGTTTTCAGAATGCAGCTGCTGGGAGCAGAAGTAGTACCGGTAACTTCAGGTACCAAGACATTAAAAGATGCTGTAGACGCAGCACTAGGTGATTTTGTCAAAAACGCCGGTAATACCTATTACCTTCTTGGGTCGGCGGTGGGCCCCCATCCATATCCCATAATGGTCAGGGAATTCCAAAGTATCATAGGAATGGAAGCAAAAGAGCAAATCCTTGAACAGGAAGGAAGACTTCCGGATTACCTGGTTGCGTGTGTCGGAGGCGGAAGCAATGCTATAGGATTATTCCATCCGTTTTATGAAGATAAAAGCGTCGGCATGGTAGGGGTTGAACCTGCAGGAAAAGGATTGGATACGCCTTATCATGCAGCTTCGATTACTTTAGGTTCTCCCGGCATCATCCACGGGTTTAAATGCTATACCCTTCAGGATGAAAAAGGCGAACCTCTGCCCGTATATTCGATTGCCGCAGGGCTGGATTACCCGGGAGTCGGTCCGGAACATTCCTTCTACAAGGACAGCGGCAGATGCAGCTATACCTCGGTAACAGACAATGAAGCATTATCCGCATTTTTGGAGCTGTCAAAGCTGGAGGGCATTATCCCGGCTCTTGAAAGCTCACATGCAGTGGCACATGCTGTGAAAATGGCAAAAGAGCTGGATAATGACAAAGTAATAATTGTAAACCTTTCCGGCAGGGGCGATAAAGACGTGGCACAAGTAAAGGAAATGCTCAGGAATACTGATTGAATATTTCAAGGGGCAAAGTCTCAGATACTTTGCCCCTTTGCCCTTATATAGTTCTTCACGGTTTCTCTTTCATGTATAAAGAACGTAAATTCATCCAGTAGTTGATTATATCTTCGCGGGGATTAACATTTATGTCAATATTATCGAAAACAAGCATAACAATGACTTCCGGAACCTCAAGAACAAAGCTCATATCCTCAATATCCGCTTCATGGGATCCTTCCCCTCCGGGAGGATATTTTGAAGTTATTCTATCGATATACTCATTCATGTCCTTTTCTAAAATCACTTTTCCATCCAGCATTATCGTCAATGACGGTATCCCTCCGGGAGAATTCCTATCCCAATAAATCTTATATACCCCTCTTTTACCTTTAACAATAAGCTCTTTATTTCCTTTTGCATAGCTCTCCATAGGGCTGACTGCCCATTGATAGCCGCTTATGTCAACAGCACTTGATTTCAGATAAAGGGAAGTCGCCATAAACCTTCCGGGCCCCTCCCGGTCAATGTCTTCAGGCTTTGGCCAAGTATGCTCAAAGCCCAGCTTCTTTTTAAAAGTCTCATTCCTGCGCAGATCTTTGTCAAACCAGGCCGGCAGTTTAACGTCTCTTGAATCAGCTATGTATATAACAGCGTCAGTTATAGCTTCTCGTACGGACTGCTCCGGCTCTGCCTTTGATGGTACCAGTTTGCCCCCTTCAAGCATACCCTGGCTTATAAGCAGTTTTTCCAGCCTGCTGACCTGGGAAGCTACCGGAAGAGCATGATAACCAACAACCGGCAAAACCGAAAAAACAGCTGCGAAGCAAGTAACCAATGCAATTATTCTATGTGCTTCATACTTCTTTAGAAGCAACAGTACAACCGCCGCAACTGCAACAATCCAAATCAGAGTAAAGGAATACTCGGTTATTTTCAGACCGTATTTTTGCAGTTGCAGCACTAATGCCCATGCTTCAAATGCAAGTATTACCATTGCAGCAACAGGATAAACCCGTCGGTATAACCTTGCTGGCAAGGACTCATGATGAGTGACCATCATATGGAGCCAGATACCTCCGGCAGCATAAGAGGCTGCAATTGAAGAAAGCCTTACGAATGATACCTTCATCCCGCTCAATATTGTCTTTCCTGACCATATAAGCAGAACAGCAGTCAGAGCCAACACAATCGGAACCATAATATATCCGAACAGAATCTCTATAAAGCGGGGCTGCTTCTGTGCAACCTCACGCTTTTCATCAATCTGCCACTTGCGGAAATCCGGAAAATACCCGGCAAAAATCGTATAAGCCAAAAACCCGGCCAAAGTTCCGATATACATGTATACCTTTCCACTCATATTGCGGTATAACAGAGCCTGAACAGCACCTGCAACTCCGGATGCTCCTCCCATTATAACCAATCCATAAAGCAAGGCAATAAAGAAAGCCTTGTGAGTCATAAAAAATGAACGGGCAAAATCCGATTGCTCCTTTGGATATCCCGCAGATATTATAAATACAATAAAGCTGACTAAAATAGCCGCACCGGCACGTGCAGCAGCCAGGCCCGAGACCATGGCATAACGGGATCCTTCCGCTGCCGGATCTGTCCCGCCAAAATTGTACATAAGTAAAAATGTCAGCGCCGCGGCTCCTGCACCAAGCATATTGGAAATAAGAAAAGCTCTGTCATTATTGTAGCGGCTTTGGGCAATTGTAATTGCCGCCAAGCTGAATATGACACCTACAGCGAAAGCCCAATGCAAACAATTGAAGAGAAAATTTAAAGGTTCCTGCTGTGGCCAATCAAGTTGAATCCTTATGGCTGTAACCACGGCAAAGGCCAGTGCACAAGCAATGGAAGCAGGAAAGACCTGAAAGGCTTTAAAGGCACCTTGAAAAGCCTGCCTGACTGACTTGGTAAATGTGTTCATAATTTGCAACCTCCTAATTCCGCAGCCAGCCAATCCAGAGCACCCGGTACTGTTTCCCAAGCCTCATTCGCTTCAGCCGAATATATTATAGCCTCTTCCTCACTTCCAAGTGAGTACATAGCAGGAAGATGCCATGGGATATGCTTTTTCCCCAATAAATATTGGGGCACATAGGGGTTTGATTCAAATGCCTGTTTCAGATATCCAGCAGACTTGATTCCGCCTAACTTTATGAAATATAAAAGCGCCTGGCTATAAAGCATGAAGCAACCTTGTTCCTGATACTCAGTAAGCAGCTTCTCAGCCTCCTCACTCATTCCTTCAGTCAAAAGACAGTTGATCAAGGTATAACGGATCCCCTGATTGTCATTGGGATTTAATTCGATCATCTCCTGATAGTTATCAATAGCCTCCTGCCGCCTTCCCTTCCTCCAAAGACATCCTGAAAAACCAGCCAATGCTCTCATATAAGGCCGAGTTTCAAAAATTCCCCAAAAATAACCCATATTCTCTTTGAAAAATGAATCACCAAGAGCTATACGACCGACATTTACACCTTGTTCATATAAATCCAGACGTTCCTCTATGGATTCGCTTTCTGCAGCCAATAAATTATAAGCATCGGCACAGTAGGGCGATGTATACAATGCTTTCCTTGCCAAGGCAAGGCGTTTTTGTCTATTTGGTTCATCCAATGCATCATAAATTATATCTTGCGCTTTACTAAGTTTCGTCTTTGAAAACCTTGGATAGCCGATAGCTGCTTTTTTCTTCTTTTGGCTTTGCTTTTCGCGGCTCACCACAACCAAATCAGTATTTTCGGCATCATTTTTACTGAATTGACATATAAAATCAGCGTATGGCGGAACAGGTTTAGGATGTACCTTTGACGGTAAATTCTCTTTCCATTTGCTGAAATAATTATCCCTAAAAGATGAATTGATAAGATAGTCATATACTTTAGCACGTAATTTGTTCATACCCTCCAGACTATGGTCTGCTGTTCTGCCCATATTAAAACAAAGATTATCTTCAATGTCTCTGATAACTCTAATACCTGAGGCAAAACCACTGGGAGGGTTCAGCGGATTAATGCCAAGGCTTCTTAATCCCGAAAAGAGCTCCTCTGTGCTGATCGTTTGAGGAATAAAAATGTTGTCGGGCATTCCATAGATAAATTTTTCCTCCTCCGCATCTTCACTCCAGGCATAGTATAAAAAGTCTGCCAGAGGAATAAGCCTTTTTGTGGAAGCAATCCGAAAAGTAAATGTTCCGCTGAAATGATCTCTCATAATATAATAGACAAGATGGTCTTTATTTGATCTATGATAGTTCGTCATATTTACATCCATTGGTTTATCCTGATATCTGGCATAACCATCACTGCCAAAGTATAGATGCTTTGATACTGAAACAAGCAGTTGGTGTAACTCATTGGAATATTCGGTAACAGTCTTAAACTGCATAATCAACACTTCCTTTACAAAATTGAGCATATCATTGATTTATAGAATAAACAAGTGCTGTAAGCTATGATAAATCAACTGCTCTTCTGTATATTCTATATAACCTAATATTAACCTTTTTCAGAATATGCGGCAACATATAATTTTGTAAAGGGATTTCAATGACCTTTAAAGTGTACCCTTTGTCAAGGACAAAATGAGTTTTTGATTTCAATTCATAAATGAGTATCCGGTGGCTGTTGATCCACCTGTGCCGGACTTTGAGTACTACATACCGGCGTTTCGGAGTCAGGTTTCCGCATTTATTCCACGATCCTCTTGACAACGAGCCTCTGCCGGCATGTTTGCTGGCATCAGAGGCATCCCCCATGCTGAACAAGGCAGAAGGGCTCTGGAGGTGGTTGATGCCTGGCCAGATAGCCTAACATGCCGGACTCTCATTGTCAAGAGGCTTTCGCGGCATAAACGCTGCCTTCTCATAAGCTCTCCTTGAATCCATTTGGCTTGGGTATATTTAGTGGATACTCGCCAGTTGTTAAATATTTGTAATACTCTGTAAGTGTTACACCCTTCGATATGGATTTCATCCTTCATATGTCCGAAGAAGGACTCTTGCGGAGCATTATCCCAGCAGTTTGCCCTTCTAGACATTGACTGCCTTAATTCGCTGTTCTTAACCAGCTGTATAAAACTAAGACTAGTGTAATGTGACCCTTGATCAGAATGCAGCAGAAGTCCTGCTGTCGGCCTGAACCTCCCGATTGCCTGGTTTAACGCTTCAATAACAAGTTCCTTTTTCATATGGGTTTGCATCGACCAGCCGACAACACTTTTATCATATGTTTTTTGCAAGTGAAAATTCCTCACTTTTGCAAATGTTTTTCCCCAGGCACCGGTGGGGAATTTTTATGTTAACTTTTATTAGCTCCTAACCTTTTTGGCAAGAATTTAATATAAGAGGACGGGAGGAAAGTTTGATACAGAAGATACTTCCTCAACCTCTCTATTAATAGTGTAAATTTGATTTTATCCAATTTTGCTATCCTGAACTACCTTTCTTATCTGCTCATATATGTCTTGTTCGGTGTACTCGAAAATATGTCCATCATCATCAACTACAGGCTGACTATATTCCTTCAATAAATTTTTCTCAACATTATCAGGAAGCGATATTCTCATGCTTTCTTGAAACTTTTTTAGATAATTCTTTGTCAGTATCATATCCGTTTCCCTCCATCATCTTCATATGTTAATG
>Ga0208695_1002512_pt1 | contig 13268 bp, 6 predicted proteins | sample AD_UKC111_MetaG_FD_184449 | JGI IMG/M metagenome (GOLD analysis project Ga0208695, IMG submission 184449) | Active sludge microbial communities of municipal wastewater-treating anaerobic digesters from Hong Kong - AD_UKC111_MetaG (SPAdes)... | ecosystem: Engineered > Bioreactor > Anaerobic >... | reverse complement strand
CCATTTAAATCAAATAAAATATATAAGAGTGCTTACTATGTCGCTTGAAAGCTATTAAGTAATTTATTTTTAATAAAAGAAACTAAAAAAGTGGATTTTGTTCGAAAAAAAATTGATTTTTATAGGAGGTACTATGGATATAAAAGATTTAACTGGATTTCAGAGAAACAGAATGTTTGTTTTTGATGAATATATGAATCTGTTCAATAAATAATTTTGGAAACAAACTTATGAACGAGCAGCAGGACATAGAATTCAAATCGCAATGGAGCAAATTGCAGAAATAAGCAATCATCAAGCGCACTGGCTAAGATAAAGGCGGGCACTTGAGGTGAAGGAATAAGAATAAGAAAATAATTATAAGTAATTTTAAAGAATTAAAAAGCCATAAAAAAATAGGAGCAATTTGCTATGAAAGAAATTTTGGGAAATGCTAAAAATATTAGATCTCTTCTCAGCGGTACTAAGTTTTCAATAGACTATTATCAGCGTGAATATCGTTGGGAGAAAAAACATGTAACAGAACTCATAGATGATTTATCTGAAAAATTTTTAGATAGTCATCAAGATGGTAATGAAAGAAGCGCTATTGAAAATTATAATCGTTATTTTTTAGGTTCAATTATCATTAGCGATAGAGATGGGAAAAAATATATTATTGATGGGCAACAAAGACTTACAACAATTACTCTTCTTCTTATATATATTTACCATCATCTTAATGATGATATCCAGAAATCTCAATTATCTGATTTAATATTTGCCCAAAAGTATGGTAAAAGATCATTTAATCTTGATGTTGACGAACGTAATGATATAATGGAAGCGCTTTTTACAAAAAAGATTTTTGAAGAAAATGGGCAATCAGAATCCATTGTAAATATTTTACATCGGTACCACGATATTGAAGACCTTTTTCCTGAAGAGCTTTCAAATAATACGTTGCCCTACTTTGCCGATTGGCTAATTGAAAATGTTTATATGGTTGAAATAACAGCATACTCTGATACTGACGCCTATACAATATTTGAAACCATGAACGATCGAGGCTTATCATTAACACCAACAGAAATGCTAAAAGGATATCTTCTTTCAAAAATTACAGATATTAATAATCGCAACAAAGCCGGAGATACATGGCAAAATCAAATAAGTAAACTCAAAGAAATAGGTAAAGATGAAGATTCAGATGCCATTAAATCGTGGCTAAGAAGTCAATATGCTGAAACAATTCGTGAAAGGAAACGTAATGCTGTACCTCAGGACTTCGACCTAATTGGCACAGAGTTTCATAGATGGGTAAAAGATAATGAAGAAAGATTAAAACTAAAAAGAAGTATAGATTATTTCAATTTTATAGAGAGCAATTTTCCTTTCTATACAAATTGGTATCTAAAAATTCGCCAAGCTTCAGAAGACTTAAAAGAAGGATTTGAAGAAATCTTTTATAATGCCCAATATAACTTTACTCTTCAGTATCCGGTTTTACTTGCTCCACTTACATTAGCTGATAATCATATTGACTGCCATAGAAAGATAAAAATGACTTCAATTTATCTTGATATTCTCATCAATAGAAGAATTTGGAATTGGCATTCCATCAATTATTCGACCATGCAGTATGCAATGTTTACCTTAATTCGTGAAATTCGTGGGAAAAATAAACAGGAATTGGCAGATTTGCTTCTTGATCGTCTTAGTAAGGATGAAGAAACATTTAAATCCAATGAAAGATTTTATCTTCATGGAATGAATGGCAGATTAATACATTTGTTGCTTGCCCGGCTGACAGAATATGTGGAAATAAAATCTGGAAGACAGTCAAGATATAAGGAATATATACAGCGTGGTGGTAAAAATGGTTATGAAATAGAACATATCTGGGCTAATCACTTTGAAAAACATAGCGATGAATTCTCTCATCCTGATGACTTTGAAGATTATCGTAATCGAATAGGTGGATTACTTTTATTACCAAAAAGATTTAATGCAAGTTATGGTGATTTACCTTATGAAAAAAAGAAAAAATATTATGCGACAAAACAAAATCTCCTTACTCAAAGTCTATGCAAAGAAACTTATGAACACGATCCAGAATTTAATAAATTTATAGCGGAAAGTAACCTTCAATTTAAACCTTACGAGTCTTTTAAAAAAGCTGACTTAGATGAGCGACAAAATTTGTATATAAAACTTGCTGAACAAATTTGGAATCCTGAAAATATTAAAAAAGTTCTCAATTCAGATTTATCACAATTATAAATCTACGACATTGAAAATAGTATAGACATAAAAAATACCGCATAAGGATACTATCATTATGAAACTACCCAACAACAACATAATCAACAAGGATACAAAATAACAAATAATACAACAGGGATTCAATATTTTGAACAGCGACTGCCTGAAAAATGGGAGGTGGTGAGTGATGGAAAACCTTGTATTTTTGAAAATAAAAGGAAGAAATTATGAGTGAAATAGCATTGAACTTTTTACCATTAAATACTAGCAATTTTTCTTTTAATGTTTTTACAAGGAAATCATCACCAAACGAGAAAAGATGGGATGAGAATATTAGATTGCTCAAGCTTCCTGATAATGATAACAAATATATTAATTTTTGGGTAAGTTTTGAACAGTCTGGAGATTCTAAAAAAAATACTATAAATTCTAATATAAATATTGAACTTACAAAATGGTATTTGTTTACTTTATTAAAAAATAGATTAGAAAATGAAAATATAGAATTTGAGCCTTCTGAAAAAAGTTTTAATCCTTTTAGAATATATATAATCACTGAAAAAATAACTGGGAAAGGTAAAAAATCTGTATGGATGGAACCATACTATCTAAAAACAAAAGAAGAATTTGGATTTTTAGTAGATTACAAATTTATTAAAGATCCAAATAGTGTTTTTGATAAATATATACAAAGACTTTCTTTAAGTCTGGATAACAACTACCAATTAAATAAGAACTTTTATATAGATAAATATCGTTATATCATAAATTTTTTAGAAAAGAAATTTTCTAATTTTAAAGAACTTCCCCAAAATTTAATTATAGATACGAATTTTGAAAAATTAACATTGAAGGAACTTAAAACTAAAAATTATATTTTTAGAAATAATAATATCAGTAATTCGCAGTTTAATGGATTAATGCAACACGAAGTTTTTCAGCCTGCACCCAATACCAATCAACTAACGTATATTTATCTTATAAAAAATGACACAAAACAATATGCTAATGATTTAATAAAAGCATTGAATGGTGAATTTCCTACCTTTAAAGGAGTAGATAAGTTTGGATTGCCTAAACAAACAAAAAATAACACAAGAGCTTTAATTATAGATGATTATAATAACTTCAAAGATAAATTAGAAGAAATAACTTCTAATAATGATTTCATCATTATTTCTATCTTCCCTTCAAAGGAAGAGAAATTTTACTATGAATTAAAAAATTATTGCCTCAATAAAAACATTCCGTTGCAAACTATTCATATTGAAACTATAGCTAACGAAAATAAGCTAAAGTGGTCGGTATCGGGCATTGCTCTTCAAATGTTTACTAAATTAGGAGGCGTACCCTGGTTAGTTAAAACCAAAAATAATAATTGTTTGATAGTCGGAATTGGACAATCTATTGAGAGAACTGGAGAAAACATAAGCAGGTTTTTCGCTTATTCTGTACTTTTAGAAGCTTCAGGTAAATTTTTAAAAATAGAACCTCTAGCTGATGCACATACAAAAGATGACTTCTTAAAAGCAGTAGCAGATAATATTAAAAGAATTTTAGATGAGAATAAAAAATATCAAAAGATTATTTTCCATGTTCCTGAAAAGATAAAAAAAGAAACCGTTAAAAAGATTGAAGAGATATTAAGAGTATCTCAACAGAACGTTGAATTATATATTTTAAGAATAAATGATGATTCCAGATTTTTTGGATATGACGAAAACAATAACTCCTTGATACCTTATGAAAGTAGTTATATTCAATTAAGTGAAAATGAATTTTTAGTATGGACAGAAGGTCTGAATTATCAAAACCCAAAACCTCTCAAAAGATATGGAAACCCTCTTTATATTCAATTTTTCTATTCAAATCAGCAGAATTATAATAAAGAGTTATTACTTCAAGACATTTTAAATCTTTCTGGTGCTAATTATAGAGGTTTTAATGCAAAGGCTTTACCTGTTTCACTATATTATCCCAAATTAATATCTAATTTTTATAAACATTTTAAAGAAATAAATTTAGACCCAATTAGTGTAAAAACAGATAAATTATGGTTTATTTAATATGAGGCTACTATGAGCATTAAACAAGATGAAATAATAATTCTACTTGGTGCTGGTGCCAGTGCAGATGCAGGTATACCTGTAACCTCTCAAATGGTTCAGGATGTAGAAGAGTTCATTGATAGTAATAATAAATGCAAAGACTGGTCTCAATTTAAGGATCTGTATTATTTAGTCAAAAGTAGCGTCGAATTCTCTTATGGAATACAAGGCAAGCATGTAAATTTTAATATTGAAACTTTACTAAATATATTATATGAACTAGAAAAAAAAGAGATGCATCCTCTTTATCCCTTTATAGGCTCATGGAGTGTTAGGTTTAATGAAATAATAAAAGACAACTTTAATTTAATAATTGATTTTAAAAATAAAATAATTCAACAATTAAAAACATGGATACAACCAGATAATTTAAGGCTATCAGAATATTATAAAAAACTATCAGAGTTCCAGAAACAAATTCAATTTCCACTAAAAATATTTACTTTAAATTATGATTTACTTATTGAAAAAAATTTGAGCGAGATAACTATTGAAAGAGGTTTTGATGATAATAAGAAGTGGAATTACAAATTGTTTTCAGAAAGACCCGAAGATCCTGATATCTATTTATATAAATTACATGGTTCACTAGATTGGGAAAGAGATAAGATTACTCAAATTGTTAAATGTGTTGATAATATCCCTAACATACCAGATTTAATTTTTGGAACTCAATATAAGATGCAATATATAGATCCTTATCTTTTCCTTATTTCAGAATTTCGTCATTATGCCCTAAAAGCAAAACTTATAATCTGTATTGGATATAGTTTTTCGGATGAACATATAAATGCAATTTTATCCCAAGCATTAAAAAATAATAAGGGAACGAAAATTTATTCAGTAAATATCGATGATAAAAACAAACAAATGGAAAATATTAAACGGATGCTTTCTTGTCAAGAAAGTCAAATTATTAGTATAAGTAAAAAAGCCAAAGAATGTTTTGAAGATGAATTAAAAATTGAAAACCTCAGTAATTTAATAAATACCAGTTATGAAAATAATATTCTTTAGTTCTATTGCACACTTGTGGAACATTTACCTGAATTGCCTTAAAATTAAAACAAGGATACCATAATTATGAAACCACCCACCAACAACACACCCCCACAAGGCTACAGAATGACAGAACTCGGAGCACTCCCGAAAGAGTGGGAAGTGGTGAGTGAGGGTAAAATATTTAACTTTATTTTTTAAAAATTTGGGAGGGTATTTATGATGAAATGGCTATGAATGATTCAGGTAAAATTAGCGGACAGGTTATGTCCGAAGATTTGCTAGAAGGTCAAACCATTTCATAAATGCAAGTCATTATGTTTTTAAATGAAATTGATTCAAAGGAGAATAAATATGTCTAGAAACTTTATAACCAATAGCAATGCTCAAAATCTACAGACCAGGATATCAGAATTGATAAAACACAGCAGCGAACTGAAATTTCTTGTAGGCTTTTTTTATTTTTCCGGAATCCGCGAACTTTACGAAGGAATGAAAACAAATCCTGATTTTTTACTTAAAGTGCTGGTAGGCATACAAGTAGATGTAATTAATTCCCGACTCGTTGAGACAGATTATTCTGAAAACTTCTCCGACGAAAAAAAGGTTAAAATATTTTTTGAATCAATCAGAAAATCCATTAATACCGATTCTTTTGATACAAAAGATTTTTATGAACAGTCGCGGTATTTCATCGGACTGATACAATCCGGAAAAATGATTATCAGAAAAACGTATGAACCAAACCATTCCAAATTATACCTCTTCAAACTTAGAGGAGAACAGATTGCCAGAAACAGATTGTTTATAACCGGAAGCAGTAATCTGACCAGAGCAGGATTAACAACGCAAAATGAGTTCAATGTTGAAATATCCGATTATGGATTCGACGATGCCGAAAACTACTTCGATACCCTCTGGAATAGAGCAGTTCAGATAAATGAAAAAGACAAGATAAAAACGGAATTAATCGAAGTCCTTGAGCAGGAAACCCTGATTAAGGAACTGACTCCCTTTGAAGCGTATGTGCTGGTTCTAAAGAGTTACGTGGAGACGTACCAGCATAAGGATATAAGCACCATCATTATTAAACTACTGGAAAAAAACAACTATAAACAGTATAAATATCAGTTAGATGCCATTAAGCAGGCCGTTGCCATTATTGAAGCAAATAATGGGGTGCTTGTTGCTGATGTGGTGGGATTGGGGAAAACCATCGTAGCCTGCGCCGTTGCCAGACAATTACGAGTGCGTGGCATTGTCATCTGCCCACCAGGATTGATCGGCGATGAAAACAAAACCGAAGGCTGGAAAAAATATCTTGAACAGTTCGAACTATACGACTGGGAAGTCAGATCATCGGGCGACCTGGAAAAAGCCTTCGAATTCATTAAGGAGAAAAACGATTTTGAGCTGGTGATTGTTGATGAGGCTCATCGCTTCAGAAATCAGGATACAAAGAACTACGAACTGCTTAAGAATATTTGCCGCAACAGAAAAGTTATCCTTCTCACGGCAACTCCTTTCAACAATAAACCTCAGGATGTTCTATCCTTGCTCAATCTTTTTGTTATTCCCAAAAAATCGACAATAACTCTCGATGCCGATCTTATAAATACCTTCAGAGAGTTCGATAGAATCTTTGAGCTTCTTGCCTATTTCAATAAAAATTTTAAGTCCAGGGATCCTTTAAAAAAACAAAAAGCTCTCGACTACTACAAAATTCTATTCAATGAACAAACAATCGATTTGAAGAAAGTTAAAAGAAAAGCCAATGGCCTTTCAAAACAAATACACGATGTGATAGAACCGGTAACCATTAGAAGGAATAGACTCGACTTGCAAAAGAATCCTGATTACAGCACAGAAGTAAATGAACTTTCTGTTGTAGAAAATCCAATCGAAGGTTTTTATGAATTAAGTCCGGAACAATCCAAATTTTACGACAGGGTTATCAAAGAATTCTTTGCTGCCCCCGATGAAGGCGGAAAGTTTACAGGTGCAATCTACAGACCTTTTGAATACGAGGAGGGCATAGCTTACACTGAGGTTGAAAAATTAGTTGTAGATAAAGAAAAGAATAGAGAATTGATTCAACAGCGCAACCTGTTCGACATTATGCGCCGGTTAATTGTGAAAAGATTCGAAAGTTCCTTTGCTGCATTCAAAAGAAGTATCGAAACATTTAAGCATATCAACGAGGACGTCCTGAAATTTATTGAGAAGACAGGCAAAGGAGATATCTATAAAGGCGATTACATTTTAGATAGAGACTTACTGGAAAATATTCTGGAGCTTGATAACGATGAAATCGAACAACGTTTGGTCGAATATGAAGAGCAGATTAAAAAGGGAGAATACCCCAAGAAACATAAACGGTACAAGATCGAAAGCTTTAAACAGAAAGAACAGTTTATAAACGACATAAAGTCGGATATATCTCTTTTTGAAAAAATAATCGAAGAACTCGGAAAACAGAAACTGGTTGAGAACGACCCGAAGGCATTCAAACTCTACGAATGCATTACTAAAGAAATCACAAAAAAGCCTTCCAGAGGAGAACCGTTAAGGAAAATTGTGATTTTTTCGGAATATGTCGACACCGTAAAGCATCTTGAGCAAAAATTCGGGGAGTTTGATAAAAAGTTGTCAGAGAGAACTCTGATTGTGTATGGTACAGTATCGCAATCGAAGCTCACAGAGATTATTAAAAACTTTGATGCTTCGGCGCACAAACAGCTCGACAAATATGATATTCTCATTACTACCGATAAACTCAGTGAAGGTTTCAATTTGAACAGGGCCGGTATGGTAATCAACTACGACATTCCATGGAACCCTGTGCGCGTTATTCAACGACTCGGCCGCATCAATCGAATTAGTAAAAAGGTATTCGAAAAATTATACATTATGAATTTCTTCCCTACGGAAAAAGGCGCAGAATATATTCGCTCGCGTGAAATTGCTCAAAGTAAAATGTTTATGATTCATAATACCCTGGGCGAGGATTCGAAGATATTCGATATTGATGAGGAACCGTCACCGGCCGGACTTTACAATAAACTAATGCAAAACCCGGAAATTGCTGATGAAGAAAGTTTCTATACAAAGATCGTCAATAAATTCCATAAGATTAAAGAACAACACCCGGAAGTCGTAAGCAAATTACAGAATATCCCTCCTCGCATCAAAGTCATTAAGCAAGCAAACGAAAATGAGATGTTTGTTTATTTTAAGAAGAATCGCCTTTTCGCTAAGAAAGTTGTAGAAGCTGAAAACGGAATTGATGTCTCGGATACTTCTCTTGAAGACAGTCTCAAACAAATCGAATGCTCGCCCGATACAAAATCTTTGCCTATTGATGAACATTTCTGGAAACTTTATGGCGAGGCAAAGCAAGAACAAAGGAGAATGGTCTCCCCTAAATCTACAGAGAGTATCGAAAGTAAGGCGTTGGTTGTTCTTGATTATATATTGAGTGAAAAGGATAATAATGAATTGTTGAAGTTGAATCCTTTTCTAAGAACATTGCGGGAGGATATTAGGGATTACGGTACTCTGCCCAATTACACACTCCGACGAATTGCAAACCTGAGCAAACAAAATTCTGCAATAAACATCGATGATGCTATTGCTGAATTGCAAAAGCTCGAACAAGAACTTGGTACAAACTATCTCGATAACGAAAAGAATAGACAATACCCAGATAAAGAGATAATTATAGCAATCGAAAATCGAAACACATAACGGAGTGAAAAAAATCATGGATGCCAAAGAAGCGCTAAAACAAATATTTGAAACTTTTGAACCGAACGTACTTATTGATTTTTTCCGGGCAATCGGGGTTCGCACACTCACTCCATTTATAAGTAGTTATAAAATCGAGGTAGATACCTCACTTTTTTGCACTCCTGATTTACTGGGTGTAATCAAACTCGAAAATGAGGATGAGCTTGCTGTTTTTACCATTAAAGTTGTAAAATCGCTTACAGAACGTTCGGGCAAGAAAGCGCAGTACGAGCTTGCTAAAAAGATACTGAAGACCGAAAATCGCTACCCAGCCGGAATATTTATTTTTCATGACGATAAAAACGACTTCCGGTTTTCACTTGTTTACAGCGTTCCACTTGCAACCGGCAAACGCGACTGGAGCAATTTCCGCCGGTATACCTATTTTGTAAGCAAAGAGCAGACCAATAAAACATTTATCCACCAGATAACCCAAGCCGATTTTTCTTCAGTCGAGACGCTAACCGAAGTCTTCAGCGTAGAAAAGGTAACAAAGGCGTTCTATGACGAGCTGCAGAACTGGTACTTCTGGGCAATGGATAAAATCTCATTTCCCGAAGATTATACATACAGCACTGACCCAACGAAAGATAAAGAGATACACAATGCAACAAATCTTATTCGTTTAATTACAAGAATTATATTTATCTGGTTCTTGAAAGAGAAGAATTTAATTCCACCCGATTTATTTTCGAAAGAAAAACTTAAAAAAAATGTGCAGGACTTTATGAAAGACAAAAGAGCGTCTAATTTTTATAATGCTATACTGCAGAATCTCTTCTTTGCTACACTGAACCAGAAAATGAATGAAAGAAAATTTGCTGAAGAAAATGGATATCCTGCAAATAAAAAAGAATATGGCGTCAAAAATCTCTATCGTTATGCAAATAAATTTTTGATAAACAAAGACGAGGTTCTAAAACTCTTTAAAGATATTCCTTTCTTAAATGGTGGCTTATTTGATTGCCTTGATAAAGAGTACGAAAAAGGGAAAGTCCTTTATATTGATGGATTTTCAAGAAATACGGCAAAGCAGTCGATTATCCCTGACTATTTATTTTTCCAACAAGAAGAGAAAAGCATTAACCTTTCGCAATATGGACTTGGTGCAAATAGACCTGTCCGTGGCTTGTTTGAGATTCTGAATAGTTACAATTTTACAATCGACGAAAATACGCTCATAGACCAGGAAATAGCATTAGACCCTGAACTTTTAGGAAAGGTATTTGAAAACCTGCTTGCTTCATATAACCCGGAAACAGCAACCACAGCAAGGAAAGCCACAGGTAGTTATTACACCCCCAGAGAGATTGTTGACCATATGGTGGAAGTAAGTTTGTTTGAATACCTCAAAGGAAAACTTCCTGAAACTGAAGAAGAAAAAATTAAACTGCTTCTTTCCTATTCTGAGGAGATTCCGGAGTTTTCAGAGGAAGAGAAACAAAAAATAATCTCAGCAATAGATGAGATTAAGATACTTGACCCTGCCTGTGGCTCAGGCGCTTTTCCTATGGGTATTTTACATAAACTTGTCTTTGCTCTTCAAAAGTTAGACCCTGAAAATAAATACTGGCATAACTTACAATATCAAAAGGCACTCAATGAATCTGAAGAGGTTTTTAAACAAGGTGATAAGAACCAAAGGGAAGAGATGCTGAAAGAGATAAATGAAACATTTGATGATGGTATAAACTATCCTGACTATGCCCGTAAACTATTCTTAATAGAAAATTGTATATACGGAGTTGACATCCAGCCCATAGCAATTCAAATTTCAAAATTAAGGTTTTTTATATCACTTGTTTTAGACCAGAAGGTTGATAAGGAAAAAGAAAACTTTGGTATAAGAGCACTGCCTAACCTTGAGACAAGGTTTGTAGCAGCAAATACATTGATCGGCTTGGATAAGCCAGATCATCTTTTTTATACAGATACAATAAAGAGGCTTGAAGATGAAATAAAAGCCTTACGGCATAAATATTTTACAGCAAAGAGCCGTAGAGAAAAACTTGAGTATCAAAGAAATGACAGGGAATTAAGAGAACAGTTATCACAAGCATTAAAAAGTATAGGTTTTTCATCCGACTCATCAGAAAATATTGCAAAATTTGACATTTACGACCAGAATGCTTCAGCCGACTGGTTCGATTCCGAATGGATGTTCGGGGTAACCGATGAGTTTGATATTGTGATTGGAAACCCGCCGTATGTTCAGCTTCAAAAGGCTGTTGACGCTAATCGCAAATACGCCGACCTATATAAAGATCAAAACTTTAAAACATTCGACCGCACCGGTGATATTTATTGTTTGTTCTATGAAAAAGGGATAAATCTTCTTTGCGATGGCGGGCATCTGGCCTTTATAACCTCAAACAAATGGATGCGCGCCGGCTATGGTGAAAAATTAAGACAATTTTTTAACAGTTATAATCCAAAAATACTCATAGACCTTGGACCAGGCGTATTCGAGAATGCCACCGTTGATACAAATATCCTGATTATTCAAAAAGCAAAAAACCAGCATCAGCTGCATGCCGTTACCATAACCGAAAAGAAAAAAGACAATATTGACTTTTCAACTCTGCTTGAACAAAACGGCGTTATACTGCAAAATCTTACCGGCGACGCATGGTTTATAGGAAGCGATGCAGAGCAACGGCTGAAAGAAAAAATAGAGCGCATTGGCAAACCACTTAAAGAGTGGGATGTAAATATTTACTATGGCATAAAAACCGGGCTCAACGAAGCTTTTATCATTGACGATGCCATGCGTAATGAGATTTTAGAAAATTGCAAAGATGAGGATGAGCGACGCCGCACCGAAGCCATCATAAAGCCCATCCTGCGCGGGCGGGATATTAAACGGTATTACTACGAGTGGGCAGGGTTGTGGGTGATATTTATTCCTTCAGGCTGGACAAATGAAAACAGAAATAAAGAAAATGCTGAATATTTTATAACTAAACAATTTCCAGCATTAATGAATCATTTAAAGCGATTTGAAACAAAAGCAAAAAGCGTGATGATCAGGGCGATTATTGGTGGGAATTACGTGCTTGTGCCTACTACCCAGAGTTTGAGAAGGAGAAGGTGGTGTGGGGAAATATTTCATATAATAGTCAATTTTCTTATGTTGAACCAGGAATATTTATTAATGCACCATCTAACTTTATTGTATCTGATAAAATAAATCTTAAATATTTGTGTGGTGTCATGAATACAAAAATTTTTGATCGTGAATTTAAAAGGATTGGAATTTTTTTAGGTTATGCCTATGAATGGAAAAAGCAATATGTTGAAAAAGTGAGGATTCCGCCCATCACACCATCTAATCAGTCCATAGTTTCGCAAATCGAATCTCTTGTAGTTAAAATCCTTGCCGCGAAAAAGGATAACCCGCAGGCAGATACCAGCGAGTGGGAAAAGGATATTGATGGGTTGGTATATAAATTATATGATTTAACGGAAGAAGAGATAAAATTAATTGAAGGAATTTTCACATGGAAAACGAAGAAACAGTAATTCATGATTTTGATTTAAACTTAATTTGTAATTATTTTGGAAGGCTGGAACGGCAGGGACCTGGCAGCCCTGAATCAACTATCAGGGCATTAAGTTTTATTGATAATCTTACAAATGAATTAAAAATTGCGGATCTGGCTTGTGGAACAGGCGGTCAAACTATGATTCTTGCACAAAATACAAGAGGGACCATTACCGGGCTTGATATTTTCCCCGATTTTATTAAAAAATTTAATATAAATGCTGAAAAGCTTGGTTTGCAGAATAGAGTAAAAGGTATTGTCGGTTCAATGGATAATTTGCCGTTTCAAAATGAGGAATTTGATGTTATATGGTCTGAAGGAGCTATTGCCAATATAGGTTTTCAAAAGGGCTTGAATTACTGGAAAGGATTTTTAAAGAAAGGCGGCTATATTGCTGTAACATATGAGTCATGGTTTACCGATGAACGACCTGCTGAAATTGAAAAGTTCTGGGTCGATGCTGTTCCTGAAATAGATACAATAGGGCATAATATTGCAATAATGCAGAAAGCTGGCTACATCTTTATTGCTGCATTTACATTGCCTGAAGCCTGTTGGACAGACACTTATTTTATTCCACAAA
>Ga0208695_1002510_pt1 | contig 13281 bp, 5 predicted proteins | sample AD_UKC111_MetaG_FD_184449 | JGI IMG/M metagenome (GOLD analysis project Ga0208695, IMG submission 184449) | Active sludge microbial communities of municipal wastewater-treating anaerobic digesters from Hong Kong - AD_UKC111_MetaG (SPAdes)... | ecosystem: Engineered > Bioreactor > Anaerobic >... | reverse complement strand
GGATTCGAAAGTAAGTTAAAACAAAAGCGACCATTCAGATCTCAACACCTATTTACACGCACGCAAGTTGCGCAAACAGGGAAGAAGCTGATGGTCGCTCCAAGGATTTTTTGGAACAGCTGATGATGATCAGCGACCGAACAGTTATTTGGTTGTGACTCTAATCATAGCAAGAAGAAACCCCTTATCCTAGGGGGACGTATTTGACGAAATTAGGAAAAAAGTGGAATTTAACTTGACAAAGAAATACTAGAGTATTACATTATAGATAAACTAACCGATAAGGAAAACGAGCATGCCGAAAACAAATTCTGCGAGCAAACCAGTACGATCTTTTCGAATTAGCCCAGAAGGCGTGAGTCAATTAAGAGCGATGGCAAGCGTTATGGGACGGAGTGAAAGCGATGTGATTGAGGTTGCACTAGATCGAATGTATCGCGAGGAGATTCGTTATAACCGGGTCCTACGAGAAGGTGCCCGACCAGAAGATCAGTATCAGACAGATAAAGAGAATGAAGGAGAAAGTCAACGACTGCTAGGCTAAAGACCTAGCGGCTTGGGAAAATCCAAGCCCATGTTGACCAGCCACAGCCACCAGCGGTAACGCTGACGGGGCTACGTTGTCAGGAGAGTCAAAGAACACACGTTGGGGTGCGTGCCAGCCTCAACCACTGCAACTGGATGATTAAAAGAACAAGGGTCTTGTTCGGTGTCATCTGGAAGTGCTGACTGATAACATTGGCGAGGCAAACTTTACCCCCGATAGGGGAGTACAACCCGTAAGGGAAAGGACATAAGAAAATGCAACATGTTTTTGTGCTAGACCAGAACAAAAAACCACTTGACCCTTGCCATCCCGCACGGGCAAGAAAGCTTTTGCGTTCTGGTCAAGCGGCGGTGTTCCGTAGGTTTCCATTTACGATTATTCTCATGGAGCGAACACTGAAAGAATCTGTGACGCACAAGTACTGTGTCAAGATTGACCCCGGAAGCAAGCAAACGGGAATGGCCTTAGTTCGAGAAGGTGACCACAAGGTCGTTTGGGCGGCGATAATTCAACATCGTGGACAGGTCATTCGAGACAACCTGCTTGCACGTAGAGCTATCAGACGCGGGAGGAGGGCACATCATTGTCGCTACCGTCCTGCACGATTTGATAATCGTCATCGCCAAAAAGGTTGGTTGCCGCCAAGTCTGGAAAGTCGTTTGGCGAACATCGAGACTTGGGTGCGAAGGCTGGCGTTGCACACGCCATTGACTGCCATTTCAATGGAACTGGTCAAATTCGATACTCAGAAGATAGAAAATCCTGAAATATCAGGGGTTGAGTATCAGCAAGGCAAGCTTGTTGGCTACGAAGTCCGTGAATATCTACTCGAAAAATGGGGACGAAAGTGTGCCTACTGCGGGAAAACTGGCGTTCCGCTTGAAATCGAACACATCATTCCAAAGTCGCGGGGTGGGTCAAACCAAGTTTCAAACCTAACACTGGCGTGTGAGACATGCAACCGCGCCAAAAACAACCTATCCGCCGTAGAATTCGGCCATCCGGAAATCCAGAAAAAGGCCAAGCTGCCGCTAAAAGATGCTGCCGCTGTCAATTCAATACGGTGGGAATTATGGCGAAGGTTATCGGCATGGGGTTTTGTTGTTGAATGTGGAACGGGCGGCAGGACAAAATACAACCGAATTTCACAAAATCTCCCCAAAACGCATTGGCTGGACGCGGCGTGCGTTGGTGAAGCTGGTAAAAATATCTTTGTGCCGAACGGCTTAGATGGCCTCGGCATCAAGTCGTATGGGCATGGTTCGCGCCAAATGTGTCGCATGAACAAATTCGGCTTTCCACGAACATCAGCGAAAGGCGCAAAGAAAGTTTTCGATTTCCAAACTGGCGGAATCGTTCGAGCGGTTGTTACAAAAGGCAAAAAGGTCGGCACTTATGTGGGCCGTGTCGCCGTGAGGTCGAGTGGGTATTTCGATATTCAGTGTGGCACACAAATAGTACAGGGCATTAGCTATATATACTGCCGTTTGTTACACAAACCCGATGGCTACTCATACACATACAGAAAGGATGAGGGCTTTACTCCGCTAGGCTAAAGACTAAGCGGTTTCCAGCCCTAATTAATAATGAAATTCATCGTAGTGATTCTTAAGTTGATTGGATGGGTTGTCAAAACTACTGTCATCCTGGCGATTTGCTCCAGTATTTTATTCGTTGCCTACAAGGGAAACCAGCCTATGCAAGTTCCTGAAGCTCCGAAGGGGATTACTTACTTTGAATTCGTTGCTGACCGGATAGATGCCGCAAAAACGGTTGAACCTTCCCGGTGCGGGTGGGGTATGATGTTATCTTTAGCCGCCCTGGGTCCAATTTATTCATTTGTTTATACCGAAGTTGGCATCCATCCGGATGGAGCTCTTGCGCGAGGCACCGCCCCAGATCCAGATATCCCTAAGGATGTCGCAAATGCTAAGTGGTATGAAGTGCCTGGTATCTGGTGGAATACGGTTGAAAGATTATTCTGGACGATGGTAGGGAAGCCGGCAGTGTATGGGTGCAAATTTCCATACCCCGATAATTGAAAAATCTCTTCCCAAGTAATACGTTGTAAAGAACCGATTTTTTAGGGAGTGGCGCAATATGATTTTGATTGTGGATTCTGGGCAGTATTAATAAAACAAGGCATATAATAAACCTGTAACAGGTGGGTAATATTTTTCATACTACATTGCGATAGCGAGGGCTAAACAGTGGAACTCAACCAGGCACATCACGGACACAAACTGCACATTCGGCGGTTCTTGACGTTGGTGATTATCAGTTCGTTGATCTTTACGGCAGTTACGCCCGTACATGCTACCTCTGGAAGGTCGGATCGCTCAGCATCCGTCCAGAAAGGGCCATCAACCGCGCCAGAGCAGACCGTCCCACAGAAACGCGCGGCAACGGTCGATCAGGAACCCCAGGCGGCTCCAGTTGGCGTCAATCTGAAATGCAGCAGCATTAGCGATGGATTAGCGGACCTGGGATTGTGCGAGCCAGACATCAAACCATTCCTTTCCAATTCATTCAACATTTCGGGTAATGGCTACAACGGGAAAGAACCCAACCAATCGATCAAGGTGGTCTGCGACGGCTGGGGCTGCACACAGGTGCCGGTCTATTTTTCATTGAGTTGCGCGGTTGATTGGAGGACTAACTTCAGCCGCCATATCTCCATTCATGCAACGGTAAAAAATGGAACGGCATTTTACATTACGCCGGCGGCAGAGACCCTGGTTGATTGCGGCACGGGGATGGAAGGCAAATGTTTTGTCAACCTTACAGGGTATGCGCCGGGGGCATACATCTCCCCCAGTCCAAATTTGGATGCTCACCTTTTCGCTACGATGGACATGGTCGGCGAGGTTGATTCCACCCGCGTCTATGATTTTTCCTGTGGCTGGTCCTGGAGCCTCGACCCAATCACGACGCTGCTCGATCGCTCCAGCCTGTCTCAGAATTCTCCCAAAAACGGTTCGGGCGATCCCCGCGAATGCGCCGTGAGCGCCTGTGACGCAACCGCCAGCGCCGGCGACCCCATCGACACGCGCACGGGCAATTTCGACTACAGCCTGGTCGATCTGTCGCTGCAAACCATCGCCGGCCCGCTGACCTTCCAGCGCTCGTACGCCTCCCTCGCCACCGACACCGGCCTGTACCCCAGCGACCTGGGCGCCGGCTGGACGCACAACCAGGACACGCGCCTGATCTTCGAAACGGGAAAGGTCTGGTTCAAGGCGCACACGCTCAACCAGTACCAGTTTACCGACAACGGCGACCAGACCTACACGCCTTACGCCGGGGTGCTGGCCAGCCTGAGCTACGATCCGGGAACAAGCAGCTACACCCTGACCGCAGCCGACCAATCCGTGTATACCTTCGATGCAAGCGGGCAACTACAAATCTGGCGCAACGAACTCGGCTACGGCTTCGATTACTCCTACGCTGCCGGCAAGCTCTACCGGGTCAGCGAACCGCTCAGCGGGCGCTACCTGCAGTTCAACTATCAGAGCGGCCGCCTGTCCTCGATCAATGATCATACCAGCCGCCAGGTCTCCTTCGGCTACGACGGCAGCGGCGACCTGACTTCCTTCACTGACGCGCGCGGCTATACCTGGACGTATACCTACGAGACCCACCGCCTGACCATCCTCAAGGACCCCAACAACCAGGTCATCCTCACCAACGCCTACGATGCGCAGGGACGCGCCTACGAACAGTTCAATGGCCTGGGCGAACGCATCGTCAAGATCACCTACAACAGCGACGGCACCCGCACCCTGACCGACGCGCTGGACCGCCAATCGGTGGACGGCTACGACGCCCGCGGCGCCAACATCTTCCACACCGATTCTGCAGGTTACACAGTCTTCAAGGAATACGACACCAACTTCCGTTTGAGTCGCATCCTCGATCCGGAGGGCAACGCCATGCACTCCACCTGGAGCCCGGACGGGGCCACCCTGACCGCCATCCAGGATGTGGAAGGCTACGCCAGCAGCATGGTTTACGATGCCGAAAATCACCTGACCCAGGCCACCGACCCGCGCGATCAGGTGATCGATTACACCTACGTCGACGGCCTGCTCGACCACCAGACCCGCCACACGCTGGAATGGGGCGACATCACCACGATGTACACCTACACCACTGCCGCGGACGCCCCGCAGCCGGTGGGGCTGGTCAAGACCGTCACCGACGCCCTCAACCTTACCACCACCTTCACGTACGATGCTTCCGGCCAGTTGGTCATCACCCGCGATGCAGAGAACCAGGAGACGCACTTTGCCTACGACGCGTACGGGCGCGTCACGGACGTGACCGACCCGCTGGGGCGCGTGACCCATACCGAGTACGACCTGGCCGGCAACCCGCGCTTCGTCACCCTCGATTACCTCCCTGGCCAGCCGCAGGACGAGCAGAACCAGTACAACCTGCTCAGCGAGTTCGTCTATGACGAACGGGGACGCCTGACACAGACCCGGCGCGACCTGGACGAGACGACCACCCTGACGGAAACGGTGGTTTACGATGACGCCGGGCGCATCCACCAGACGCTGGACGCGCTGGACCAGGCCACCACCTACGGTTACCTGCCCACCGGGCAGATCGAGACCATCACCGACCCGCTGGGTCACACCACCACGTCCGTCTATGACGAAGCGCAGGGAACCGGTCGTCTGATGCAGGTGCAGGACGCCACCGGCCGCGTCATCCAGACGTACACCTACTACCCGGACGGCACGGTCAAGACCCTCACCCTGCCAACCGTGCACACCCCCACCGACCCCGCGGATTACATCCTCACCTACCACTACGACCTTTTGAATCGAGTCATTGGCATCACGGATAACGTGGGGCATTCGTCCGGCGTCAGCTACGACGCCTACGGTAACACGCTGGATCACACCGACGGGCTGGGGCGGGTGACGAAGTATGAATACAACGAACTGGGGCTGCTGTGGACCGTCACGCAGAACTACCTGGAGAACGTGACGCCGGACGAGGAGACCAACGTCCTCACCGGCTACACCTACAACAAGCTGGGCCAGTTGACGGCGCTGACGGACGCCAACGGCCACACCACAGCCTACGCCTACGACCCGCTCGGCCGCCTATGGACCGTCACCGATGCGCGCCAGCAGGTCACCGAGTACGGCTACGACGCGAACGGCAACCGCACCTCCGTGCTGGATGCCAACGGCAACACGACCACTTTCCATTACGACCGGGTGGACCGCTTGCACAGCATCGACTACCCCGGCGGGGTGAGCGAAGACGTGCAGTTGTGGTACGACGCGCTGAGCCGCCTGACCGGCATGGACGACGACCTGGGGCACACGGCCTGGGGCTACGACGACGCCGGGCGCATCACCTCCGTCACGGACCCCTTCAGCCAGGTGGTGGGCTACGGCTACGACGACGCCGGCCGGCGCACCAGCCTGACCTACCCCGGCGGGCGCAGCCTCACTTACCAGTACACGCCGGACGACCAATTGGAGCACGTGCTGGAAGGCGCGCAGCCCTGGGTGGATTACGTCTATGACGCCTACTCCGGCCGCATCACCCACGCCAGCCTGGCGAACGGCGTTACCACCGAGTATGCCTTCGACTACTCCGGCCAGTTGACCGACCTGGCGCATAAGAACGCCGGTTTTAACCTGGCCAGCTACAATTACCACTACAACGCGGTGGGCAGCCGCGACCACGCCGAGGAGACGCTGCTTCACCCGCAGTTCGCCTACCTGCCCCTGGTCGCCAACGGCGGTGAAGAGTTGGAAGGGCTAGGGCTAGAAGAAGGGTTTACCGCCGAGCAGGCCTACCCTGCGCCGGGGGGAGAGGAATTCCTGGCGCCGGATGAGTCGCTAGAGCCGTACCCTGCGCCCGAAGCGGGGGATACTTCGCTCTTCCATGGCCTGTGGGACTTCCTGGTCGGACTGTTCGGCGGGGAGACTTCGCCCGTCTCGGCCAGGAGCGACTACCAGGAAGCCTACCCACCGCCCACCGGCGGGGGAGGCCTTAACGAGGAACCCTCCTCCATCCAGGTCATCGATTACAGCTATGATGCGCTCAACCGCCTGACCGGCGCCACCTATACCGCAGGCGAGGATTACGCCTACAGCTACGACCCGGCCGGCAACCGCCTGACGCAAACGGTCGGCAGCCTGACCACGGCTTACCAGTACGACACGGCCGACCGCCTGACCACGGCTTACCAGTACGACACGGCCGACCGCCTGTTTTGTATCAATGGCAACCAGATCACTTGTGAAAACGGCGTTCCCGTTACCTGGGACGACAACGGCAACCTGCTCGCGGACGGCGTGAACAGCTATACCTACGACACCGCCAACCGCCTGACGGCGGTGAACGGCGCAGGCTCGAGTTTCTCCTTCGCCTACGATGGGCTGGGCAACCGTTACCAGTCCACTGCGAATGGGCAGACCACCACCTACGCCCTCGACCTTGCCGGAGGCCTCTCGCAGGTGCTGTCCGATGGCGCCAACACCTACCTCTACGGCCTGGACAGGCTCGCGCAGCAAAGCGCCAGCGGCACGGGCTACTTCCTGCCGGACGGGCTGGGAAGTGTACGCCAGGTAGCCAACGCCTCCGGCATGGTGGGCGACCCCTGGGCCTTCGACCCCTTTGGCAATCCCGTTGGATCGTCTGGCTCTTCACCTTATGGCTTTGCCGGGGAATGGACGGACGGCACCGGCTTGCAGTACTTGCGGGCAAGGTATTACTCACCGGAGCAGGGCCGGTTCATCACAAGAGACCCGTTCCCGGGGTATCTGAACCAGCCATCCACCCTCAACCCGTACATCTATGGACTAAATGATCCGGCCACACTGACCGACCCAAGCGGAGAGAATCCCTTCCTGATCGTAGGTGGACTGGGCGGCCTGTTGGGTGGGGCGATTTACGGTTATGGCTCCCAGGTGGTTCGCAACCTTGGCCAGGGATTATGTTTCTGGGATGCGCTATCGTACAACATAAGCGCGGGTGAAGTGGCGCTGTACACGGGCGTTGGCGGCATCCTGGGAACTGGCATGGGCAGCGCTATAATAGGTGTCCAGGCTTTGGTTGCATATTTTGGAGCAGGCACAACTGTTGGAACTGCGCTGATCGCCGATGGGGATCCAACGAATGAGATACGCACGGGTGTCAATACCGTTTATCAAGTAGTTCAGAATGGCGTTACAAAATATGTAGGGATAACTAATGATTTCGTTCGAAGAGCGGGCGAGCACCTGAGAACTCGAAACTGGGTCATTGAGCCTATTCAAGGATTGGAAAACCTTAGTCGAGCAGATGCTAGAGCCGTTGAACAAGTTCTGATCGAGAGATATGGGTTGTTAAACCTTAGTAATCAAATAAATAGCATATCTCCGAACAACCCACTATACAATGACTCAATTTTGCGTGGGCTGGATATTCTCAAGACGCTTGGTCAATAACAGGAGGCAAATTGTGATTCGGATTGGTGATATCGTAGAAATCCCGCTTGCGGACCAAAAATTGGCTTATGCCCAATACATAATTAGGAATAGAATGGGGCCAATCATACAGGTATTCGCGCATATTGATTTCGTGAGGCCAGAGTTGGAAATTATTCTAAATTCCGGAGCGCTATTTCCACCGATTATTACTGGATTATTTGCTGCTGTCAGAACAGGTTATTGGAAGAAAATTGGATCAAAAAGAGTAGAAGAGGTTCGTTATCCAGGATTTATATCAACTCTATATGACCAAAAGACAGGGAAAGCCGCTATCTGGTATTACTGGGATGGCGAGAAATCCATACGCCTTGGGCTAGAATTGCCGGAAGAATACAAATCCAAGGAATACTTGATGGTATGGGACCCACATGACGTTGTTCATCGCATTGAGACAGGAGAATACCCCTTCCCCTACAAAGATTTGATCCTGTATAACAAGTACACTCCTCGCAAACCTAATACTTAAGCTAATACTGTATACCGTTAAGTTCAGCACCTTTACAACTTTACATAGGAAGGCCAGTTACATACTCCCGGCCAAGCCGGCCACGCTGACCGACCCAAGCGGGAAAAACCCCTTCCTGATCGTAGGTGCTTTAGGCGGCCTGTTAGGCGGCGCGATTTATGGTTATGGCTCCCAGGTGGTTCGCAACCTTGGCCAGGGAATATGCTTTTGGGAGGCACTCTCGTATAACATCAGTGCGGGCGAGGTGGCGCTATACACTGGGGTTGGCGGCATCTTGGGAACTGGCATGGGCGGTGCTATGGTGGGCACCCAGGCATTGGTTGCCTATCTTGGCATTGGCACCATGATCGGAAATCAGCTGAGCGCCGATGGGGATCCAACGAATGAAGTAAGAAGTGTTGCAAATGCATTTAACCGGTTTACAGGTATGATTTATCGAAATGCAACCGGCACACCATCAAGCTTAACTCCCAGGCCAGGTGTTGACGATTTGCCTGGAGGCGGTTTGTCTTTTTTCAATAGCATCGATAAGCTGAATCCCGAGAAGTATATAGCGATTGATGCTTCAAAGCTACAGAGGCTTACCGCTATTCTTGATAACAATCCTCCTGGACATGTGACAGTCGCTCCTCCAACATTAGTGGGGTTGCAGGAATGGGCTGCAACACGAGGCACTGAAGTGATTCATCAATTTACCCAGGAATTAATTTACCTTATGAATAAAGGAATTAAGTGAGGGAGTATGTCTAATTCCAGAAAAAAGGTCTATGATTCGATATCCAATACTATAAGTGTCATTGAGAAGACTCTGAAAGAAATATCAATAGAACAAGATATTTCTTGTATTATTAATTCTGGTCTTATCAAGAGGGAGGAAGATACAATCGGATTTATATCTTGCTTTCCACATGGCGATAGAGCAGAAGAAAGTTTAGACGGATTATTAATAATTTCCGAACACACACACTCTATACGTATAAAAGTTGAGGTTTCTTGGTCAGATGGAAGAAGCGTTTCTGATATTGGTCAAGCAACAATACGCCTTACTGATGAACTTCATATGCAGGATTGGGACAATCTGGTGGCAAAATTGATCGATGTGATGAGTAAAACATTGACCCAATTCCTTGAGTGACTTCGTAATAACGGTCATCAAAGCTGGGCATTAAGCGCAAAGGAGATGCGATGGACGAGCATACTCACAACATCCTGACCCACATGCTGAGGCTATTAGAAGATTACAAAGAACAAAGGTGCTCATTACGCGTAATGGTTGATGGTTTAGAAGGCAGGGCAATCGCATTCTAAAAAATAGGGTATCCTCAAGGTAAAACGGAGGATAGCCATGAGCAAAGGGATACCAGGTAATCTACATGAACATTTTCAAGGGTTAGAAGATAAACGAAGAGGAGCAGGCAAGCGTCATAAACTGATTGACATACTCACGATAGCCATCAGCGGGATTATATGTGGGGCAGATGATTGGAGCGGGATAGAGGCATACGGGCAGGCAAAAGAGGAATGGTTGAAAGGATTTCTGGAATTACCACATGGGATACCGTCACACGACACATTTGGGCGGGTGTTCAGTTGGCTAGATCCAAAGGCATTTGAGGCCAGTTTTCTAAGCTGGGTTCAAGAAGTGATGGAAATAACGAAGGGGCAAGTGATTGCCGTGGATGGGAAAACGGTTCGGCGCTCACATGATCACGCCAACGGTCAAGAGGCGATCCACATAGTCAGCGCCTGGGCACAGAAGAACCGGCTGGTGCTGGGACAGGTCAAAGTAGACGAGAAATCGAACGAAATCACAGCGATACCCGGTTTATTACGGGTTTTGGACATCACAGGGTGCATCATCACAACCGATGCGATGGGTTGCCAGCAAGAAATAGCAGCTACAGTAATTGAAAAGGGAGGCGATTATATTCTGGCTCTCAAAGAAAACCAGGGGCATCTTTACGAAGACGTAAGGGAGCTTTTCGCAGGGGCAATAGAAGTGAGTTTCTTTGATGTTGAACACACGTATGCCGAAACCGCGAATAAGAACCACGGACGGATTGAAGTGCGAGAGTGTTGGGCAATTACCGACCCAGATTTTACCCATTATTTGCGAGGTTTCGAAAATTGGAAGGGTTTACGTTCTCTGGTCAAAGTCAGCTGCCAACGCCAAACCTCTACAGGAACAAGCCAGGATGATCGCTATTTCATCTCCAGCTTAAAAACCCCCGCCAGACAGATGCTCCAGGCCGTTCGAGGTCATTGGAGCATTGAAAACAGCCTGCATTGGGTTTTAGATATTGCCTTTCGCGAAGATGAAAGCCGAGTGCGCAAAGATCATGCTCCTGAGAACCTATCTGTTTTGAGGCACATCGCTTTGAACCTGCTAAAACAGGACCTTTCCAAAAAATTGGGCATCAAAAACAAGCGTCTCGTCGCAGCATGGAACAATGACTACCTTATTCACCTCTTCACTGGCTAGAATGCGATTGCCCTGGGTACTTGCCACCTTCGTGTACAATGGAGATGGCGAGCGAGTGAAGAGCATCCTGGATGGCACCACCACCGCCTTTGTGGGCAACCACCTGGAGTGGACAGGCAGCATGGGCACGATGAAGAAGTACTACTACGCTGGTTCCCAGCGGGTGGCGGTGCAGAACGGCATGCTGGCGCCGCCCAACTACCTGCTGGGCGACCATTTGGGCAGCACCAGTGTAACGACGAACAGTGCAGGCAATTTGGTGGCAGAGATGTTGTACAAACCGTTTGGAGAAGTGCGGTATACCAGCGGCACCACCCCCACCCAATACACCTACACCGGGCAGTACTCGGATAGTTACATTAACTTGTACTGGTACGGCTCGAGGTGGTATGACCCGGTGCTAGGGCGATGGATTCAGCCTGACACGATTATACCTCTTGGTCAAGGGGTCCAGGCATTCGACCGCTACGCCTATGTGAACAATTCACCGGTGGTCTATAATGATCCGTCAGGCCATTGGATGTGCGACCAGTACGATCCTAGTTGCGTTGAGACACCACAAGAAACGGCCCAGTACCAGGTCATGGTCGCTGGCTACCAACCTGGTTCAGCCTGTGCGAGTGATCCCATATGCAGCGATAGCTATGATACGATGGTTAAGGTAATGGTACTGCTTGGGCGAGCGCCAATGATGGATGAAATTCTCTATATGACGGCCGGGACAGAATATTATGCTTATCGAGCTAAACACAAGGATGTCCGTGCGGTTGGCCAAGAAGGATTGGCGCGCAACTATTATAATGCTTGCGGCACAGATGGATGTTATGGTAATGAATTGTATGACTTCCTGGCCGGGTTCCAGCCATGGTACGGGAAACCCTATGTAATGGGGGATGGTTCAGCCAGCGCACGCGCCGCCCATTTGGTCAATGATGGCTTGTACAATGATTTCGCTGGAACAGGGGGAGATCTTTGGACAGATGTTGAAAACATTCTTGATCTAAAATATGCAGGTGCTCCCGGTCGACTATGGACTGAAGGGAAAAAAGGTGATCGCCCCTGGCAGTGGTATGGGCCTTTTCTCCTGGATCCAAGTACAGGACCGACTTTTGGTTATGGGGCGGGAAACGCAGCGATCTTGAGCGTGGGTATGGGAAATGGCTACGTGTTTTGGATGTTCACAGGCGATCAAGATTGGAACTTCAACCACAATAAAGATTATTGGGAGATGAAATGATGAAGCACCAGAAGTTTATCCACAAATCCATCTACCTGGTGATGCTTATATTGGGAATGCTGGCGAGCTGCCAACAACAAACTGTTTCCACGCCGATGGATGTTTCTTCAACACCTTTCGCTATGGACACATTGGTACCCACTCCGATTCCATCACCAGTTCCTACCCCAATTCTTACACGTACGTCTTTATCTACTCAATACCAATTGACTTTTGTGTCCGATTGTCAGGAGGATGCTGCTTGTGTGTACACCATAGCCGTGGGCTGTTTAGAGAGCAAACAACCCTGCCTGGAAACACCGCGGCAGCTCTTTGAGATCACGAAACAAAGTCCGGGGCCCAGACTGCCTGTTCTTTCCTATCAGTGGTCACCAAATGGTCTGCAAGTGGTTATAGAGGCAGTTGGATTTAAGGGGAAAGATGATATTTTCGTTGGAGATTGGGATGGGCAGAACTGGGTTAATTTTACGAATAGCCCAACTTATGAAGGCTCACCGGTTTGGTCTCCAGATGGATTATCCATTGCATATATCGCGAACTCTGGCGAACCAAGTTATTTTCTTCGAGCCTTTACAGTAAGGCTTGACGATAAAGAAGCTTCTCAATTGCTTTCCACTTTAGATTTACCAAGTGTTGGACCTCTTTATTGGGCACCAGATGGAAAGCAGGTCGCGTTTGCGTGTTCTGATGAGCAAGGGTATTACCAATTGTTTCTTGCCAACCCAGATGGTTCCAACTTAAAGCAGTTAACCTCTGAAGAAGAAAATCATGGGCTGTTTGGTTTCTCTCCCGATGGGCGATGGCTCCTATATACGCTTGAAACAGAAACCGGGGTGGCTTTTAATATTTATCGCATTCGAGTTGATGGCTCTGAAAGAGTAGCTATTACTCAAGACGCGGAGGGTTTTAAGACAGATTTGGTTTGGTCACCAATAGGTAATTGGATTGCTTTTACGTCAAATGTCGAAGGAAACTACGATATTTATCTCATTCGGTCGGACGGAACAGGGTTGACCAGAGTTACGAAAAGTAACGTAGATGAGTATG
>Ga0208695_1002506_pt1 | contig 13301 bp, 17 predicted proteins | sample AD_UKC111_MetaG_FD_184449 | JGI IMG/M metagenome (GOLD analysis project Ga0208695, IMG submission 184449) | Active sludge microbial communities of municipal wastewater-treating anaerobic digesters from Hong Kong - AD_UKC111_MetaG (SPAdes)... | ecosystem: Engineered > Bioreactor > Anaerobic >... | reverse complement strand
CAATAAAAATTTCAGGATACATATTTTTTGTAGCTCCGCTTGTTATATTTTTTGGAACAGGTGTTGTATCACTTGTTTCAGTATCAATTATACCTAAATAACTTGCAATATTATCTTTAAAAAGTTCAATTAATTTTTTACTTATATCTCTTATCATTTGCAAACTTCCTTTTCAAAAAATCTGTTTAACTCTTCCTTCAAAAATCTTTCAAGTCTTGGATGAATTGTTCCATCTTTCATAAAGAAATAAGGTCTTTGAGGCATATTAGCTCTGCCTGTCCAACCACCTTCTTGATGTATCTGTGCATAAGGAATATTGTTTATCCCTATCCTCATTTTTAGTTTTTCAATTTTAACATTACTTTCATTACTTTTTCCTGTAGCTGCAGCTTTTAACCTTCCTGTTAAAATTAAATTAGCTTTCCCATTCCCATAATGTTTTATTTTCCATTGTTTATACTTTGGAGAAAGTTCCTTCCATCTTAATCCAAACATTGTCCCACTCATTCCCCAGTTTTGCTCTATTACTTGGTAAAATCTGTCCTTAAAATTATTAAAAACAGGGGATAAATCGGAACTTTTTTCCAGTGCTTTGGATAAATGAATTCTTAATTCATTCAGTCTTTGTAACCGTATCTGTTCCAATTTAATAGTCATAATCATTTTCCCAATCGTTGTATTTTATACTATCTTTATTTTCCATTCCTGAAACGATTTGATTTTCACTAAAACAGGTTCGTTGATTGTTATATTTCCCTATTTTTATATCATTTATAAATTTATTATACTCTTCAAAGTAATTTACCGCTGTTTTCTCTTCATTGTTATTTTGATTAAGTATTAAGCCAGTAACTGCAAAGGAAACATTTTTCCTTAAAGTAGAATAAAATTTATCTGTGCTAATAGGCACTGCAATTCCTTGTTCTAATAAAACATTTTCCACTTCTACGGAAAAAATACTAATCCAATCTTCTACTTGTGCTTGTGTTGGGGTTGTTTCTGTGTTGTAAGTTACCCGTGTTAAAAATTCAATATCATTAACACTACAAAATCCCATTATTCTTTATCTTCCTTTTTTATTTTGTTCTCTTCTTTATTTTCTTTTTGTTTTTTATCTTCAATAATTTTGAAATCAATATCTTTATCTTGTTGCAATATATCAATCATTTCTTTTTCTGTTTTTTTAGTGGTATTAAAAAAATCTTTTAGTTTTAATAATGTTATTGGAACATTAGTTGGTAAAAGTTTACCGAATTTTGTTTTATTTATCTTTTTAGAAATTATTATATAACTCATATCTTCTCCTTTTTATTTAATAAAAAAATATAAGCAAGAGGAACAAAATCCCCTTGCTTATAAAAAAATATTAAGAATTATCAACTTTTACAATTGCCATTGGGTTTCCATAACCATAACCATATCTTCCGGTAGTAAAATATTTAATGTTAACATTGTCTTCTTCGTCTTTCATATTCCAATTAGGAAGTTCTCTTTCTTGAATAACAAAAGGTTTTAACGTTGCATTAATATTGATTAAATACCAATCATTATCCGAATTTGATTGCTGGTAATTTATTATCAATTCAACTTCCCCTGCCATAATATTACTACTTTGAGATAAAATTTGCGCTTTTGGTGAAAAAATTGTTTCAAATGTAAATTTTAAATGCGCTGGTATAAATAACGCTATTTTAGGATTTGGATTAAACGGTCTGTTATTTCTATCTTTGAATCCGATTAATTGATTATACGCATCCTTATAGTCCGCAATTATTTGAGCTTGCGTAGTTCCTGTTCCAGAAATAATGTTATCAATAACATTCGAGCCCGTATCTATTAATCTTGAATTTGCAAAAAAAGCCGATCCATCAAAAGCATTTCCATTTGTAGAAATTAATTGATAAACAAAATCATCCGGAAAATATACCCATTCTCTTGCTAAACTTCTAATCCAACTTTCAATATTTCCACCAAGGTATTTTTTCGAGTCGCTTAAAGTGCTTCTTTTAACCTTGAAACCGCCACCCCAATCTTTGTTGTAAATTTGAAAACTATAATCTTTTCCATCACTATAAACAATTTCATCAAGCCATTCTCTTATTCTGCCCGCTGTATCCGGAATCCAATAATCTTCATAAGCTCCATCACTTGATACAATTTCAATAATATTTTTAGTGTTAGGTTTCCCCGCTGTTCCTAATTCTTTTAGAAAAAGGGCTTTTATACCTTTCAAAACCGCAATAGGTGAATTATACATAGTTCATATCCTCCTTAATCTTTATTCGAAAATTCTATAATATATTGTTGCTGTTCCTACAAGTGCAGTTAAGTCATAATGAGATGAAACAACAGAACTAATATTCAAATATTGCGAACTTGTCCATTTTTGATATGCTTTTCCATTAGTCCCTTTGTTATCAATATTATTATAAACCCCAGCTGCTGCTAAAACTAAACCATCAATCAAATTATCTGAACTTGTTGAACTATTTGCAGCTATACCAGCGTCAACTCCACCTGCTGTATCAGTTGGGGCGGTAGTTACATCAAGTATCAATTTTTCAACTAATAAAGTTCGGCCTAAAGGATTTGCTAATTTTAAAACACCCCCTACTGTATTATCCGAAGCAGCTGTTAAAGCAACTTTTAATACTCTTGTTTCACCTCTGTAAAATTCATTAAGTGCTAAATATCCTTCAGTAGATGAAATATAAGTAATCAATGTTCCAATCGGAATTCCTGCTGTTTGAACATTATCAATAGTATAATTGTCTGTTGCATACATTGTTTGTCCAACCATTGCTTGAGTTATGCTGGTAAAAGTCATTCTAAAAGTTCCTTTAGTATAAACCATTCTGACAGTCTTATCTCCAGCAATTGCACTTCCTTCTTCTAAATTACCAGAAATAGAACCGCTTGCGGTTGTTGCTGCAGGTGTTTTGTTTGCACTATCATCAGCGACTATTCCAACCATTAGAGCTTCTTTACAAGCATCGCTATCTAAATTGTATAAATAACCATCTTTGCCAATTGCTACTAAAGTTCCTTTATAAATTGTTTCCCCTGACTTAACAGGAAATAGCATTAACCCTGAAGGTTCTTTATAAATTATTTCTTTGTTTACAGTTACTGCCATAGTTCATTTCCTCCTTAATCTTTCTTAAATTCTTTAACAAAAATCAAATAGTCTTCCTTATTCTTCCAATCAAGCCCAGCTCTTTCCATTTGAATTTTTGTTTTTTCATCAACTTGAAAATCATTAATTGCTTGTGAACTTGTTTTTTGTGAACTCTCGTTTTTAGGTAAAATTTCAAGTTCTTTTAATACTGTTTCTTTGTCTTTAAGATACTGATTAACTTTCAACTCATAAAGCTTTGGATTGTATTGACCCAATTCAATTGCTTTTTTGATAACTTCCTCAGCTTCTTTTTTTAATTGTTCTTGTTTAATTGCTTCAAGTTCACTACCAAGTTCTGTTGCTACTTTTTCTGCTTTTTCTTTTTGAACCTTGATTTCTGATAATTCTTTTTTAATTGCTTCGAGCTCTTTCTTAGAATTATCAAGTTCATTTTTGAGTTCTTTAACTCTGTTCAAAACAATCGCTTCATTGACATTTGTTTCAAGTCCTAATTCAAGTTTTACACTATCCATTCTTTTTCCTCCTTCTGTTTTTTCAAAATAAGATAATTGTAATTGCTCCTGCAATTGTGGAAGTGCGCCTAACAAGGCAGGAACATTTGTTAAAGTTACGGCAATAAGAACATTTTTATGTAGTTCGCCTTTGGTGTCCTTAATATCATAAATTGCCGGACTGATATACTTATATTGTTTGTTTTTAATCAGCTCAATTCCTTTTTCGTTTAAAATCCAATAAGTATAAAGTCCTTCTTCTTCTATAGACATATCGACTATATCGCCATAACTTTCTTCATACTTATGATTTAAATCAATGAAAGGTTTACTTAAACTTTCATCCTTAAAATTATTAATTATATCGTTAAAAATTTCATCATTAAATTCAATAATTTCATCATATTTTTCTATGTAAAATTTCCCTCTTGGAAGAGTTAAAATTTTTTGTTTGTCCTTTGTAGCCTTTATTTTTGTTTCAAATATTCTTTCCATTTCTTTTTTTGCTTCCTCAATTCCAATATATTTAATTTTATTTTTTTCTAACCAATCTTTAATTTCATCAACTGTCCACTCATCTGCCGAAAACCTTAAAGATTGAGCTATCGGGTGTGGATTATCAGAATTATTATCAATCATCCAAATAACATCAATGGTATCAGGTATCTTAATTCCTTGAACATAACCTTCACCACTTCCCACTGTTCTTCTATATTCAATATTTTCACCTTTTATCGGTTCTCTTAATCTTACTGCGTGTTCGTCTTTATAAGGCATTTTTCCTCCTTTATTTTATCGGTATTAATTGACATCTACAAACATTATCACCCGCTAAACCTAAACAATCCGGATTAAGATTTCCATTTGTATCCGGAAAATTTAATCCCGATTCCTCAACTTCTTGTCTACTCATTACCAATCCATCATAAGGGGCGCAATTTTCACAAGTACTAAGATCCATAACAGCCGTATATTCAAACATTTCAACTTCTTTATTATCAGCAAATTCATCATTTCTCCCTTTCGAATATCCTGACCCCGCAAATGTTACTAAATTTGTTCGAGGTTTTTTTATCGCATCTTTCAATTTGTCTATTAACCAAACCTTGAACCCGCCTGCTTTTTTTATGTTTTTTATCGGTTGAGTTAGAAGTAAAGATTTAATTGTTTTATCCATTGTTTCAAAATAAACCTCAACTTTTAATCCTAACATTGTCAATTCTTCTTTTATTTCTTCATCTTTAATCCCGTTATTTTCATACAATCTCATTTTTAATTTCGCTATCTCTTTTTTAGCATCAATTTTCCCTTCAATATACGCTTGTTTATAAAATTTCCTTATTTCATTAATTAATTGTTTTTTATATTTCAAATGATAATTTTGTCCATTTGTTTTTTCTAATTGTTCTGCTACATCATTTAAAATCTTATTATGATAAGAATTAATAATTTTACTTACTTGTTCTCTTATTACATTATGAACCTTAATAGCATTTTCAAGTTCAAATATCTCTCTTGCTTTATCCGACATTCTGCTTAAATTCAATGTTTTAATATCTAGAAGTAAATCATTATGATTCATATCTTCTTCAATTTCTTGTTCATCAATACTTATTCTGTCATTTATATCTTCTTCATCAATACTTATTCTGTCATTTATATCTTCTTTTTTAGGCAAACCTAAAATATTTCTTAAATAAATCTCATCATTCTCATCTAAATTTAATCCTTTTATACTAGCTAACTTCATCAATGCATCAGCTACAATTTGAATATTAATCGATTTTGGTAAATTAAATTTGAATTTCGGATAAACATCTTTTTGAATAAGAAAATAACTATTATTTACAATGTCTTTTATAAGTTCATCATTAATCCTATTTTCTATCCAAACTGTAATATTATTTATAAAACTTTCGTATGGACTCTTATGAGCTTCGGTTGCAGCTCTACTTCCGTTTTCCCCAATCCCGGAAGTCATAAACTGAGACAAAGTATTAAAAAATTGTTGCCTGTCTAAATATTGAAGGTACTCTACATTATCATTTTGATTTTGTAATTGTAATAATTCAACTTCAATTTCATCTTCGCCTTGAATTACATAGGAATTGGTAGCGTTCGCTAAAGTACTACCTATAATTTTTGCTTTTGCTAATACTTCATCATCACTTCTTTTTACTGTTATTTTAGGAATACCGGCACCTCTGACCTTAGCCCTTGTAGTTCCTATCAATACATCTTGTTTTGCTTTCCAAGCTAATCTTGAAGTTCTTAATAAACTTTTGCCCCTAATATCACTAAATTCTTCATCCCAAACCATTTCAAATAATTCGTCTTCCATAATATCAACGTACTCATAACTTCCATCGGGTTTTATTCTTTTATGTTTTATCCCTATAAATTCTCCGTAGTCATTATAATAAAATTCTTCAATCGTTAAATGCTGTATCGGGATGAGTTTTTGTAAAAAATTAGTTATTTTACCGTTATAATCTTTTCCTTTCGCCCAGACTTTTTCAAATAAAATAAAACCAAAATCCAGTGCTAATAAAATATGTCTTAAAAAATAACTAAAACCTTTACTTAAATTTCTAAATTGATTTTCGATATAAGTATTTAATTCTTCATTTTCACTTTCAATTCTAAAATCAATTGCAAGTAACGGTAATTTTAATATTTGTAAACTTGAACTTGCAATACTATCCCCATTTCTCATTTTGTAATAATCTTCCAATAAAACGAAAAAATCCGTTGTATCAAATTCATTTAATTTTATTTCACCAGATCCTGATACAACTATTCCTGAAGATGATTTTTGTTTATTTTCTTCCATATTTTACCTTAAATTATTTTCCTTAAAATATAAGTTATTGCAACGTATAACTTACTCGTAGAAGTCGTAGTTGTTAATTTTATACTTTCACCGTCATTTCCTTTTATATTTAATCCCGAAACGGATAATAAATTAACTTTTGAAGCATATAATTTTATTAAATTTCCGCTTGTAAAAAATACCGATACTTCACCACTCGTTGCTTCTGTTTCAATTATTATACTTCTTATTTCTGTAACATACCCACTTACTCCCGTTATAATTTCTACTGCTGTTTGATTACTATTATATTCTGCGGTAAATGTTTTTAGTATTGCTTCACTATCAACTGCTATTGCGTAACGTTTTTCATTATTATTTGAAATATCAAATCCCTTCATATTTTTCTCCTTTAATAATCAATGTTCATTTTTACACTTGCTGCTAAACTTAAATTCGTTTTTTTATTCTTATTAAAAAATCTTAATAAACTTGCTAAACTATCGGGAGCATCATCGGGCTCTTGATTCTCTCTATAATCCAAAACTTGTTCTAAATATTCATCTTCAATATCATTATCAAAAAATAACCTATCCCAATTTTCGTAAATTAGTGTGCTTATTTTTAGATGCTTATTTAATTTTTCATCATATCTTTTTACTTGTAATCCCTTTTCAAATAACTTATCCGCTGTATAACCTTTATCAGCATTATTCTCAATCGCAATCCATTTACAATTATTTTCATTATATTTACCAACTATAAAATCCACCCAATCTTTAACATTACCGGAATAAACATAACCTTTTATTTGATATTTATTGCCCAAATCTCCCAATATTGTTAAAGCACAATAATGTTCACCATCAAAAGCTGCATCCAAATGCATATAACAATCTGTATCTTTTTTCCAAATTCCAAATTCTGGATTTTTAAATAAAGCACTGTCATCGCCTGTATCTTCTAACAAATAGTTTATATTGAATAAACTTGGTATCGTTTTCTTTTTTATTTCTTCAATTGTTTCCTTATCTAAAATTTTAGTTTTATTTATATCAAATTTTTTTATATTATTTACATCAAATAGATTCCACCCATCGTTTCTGTGCCAGGGTGTGCCTATAACATTAATCGATTTTCCATTATCTATAATATTTGTTCTTAGTTCTTTTAATACTTCTTTTGTTTTTTCTCTTTCTGCTCGACTTATTCTATCTCTCAAAGTAATTACATCATCACAAATTATTCTGTCATAATGAGCACCTGTAATTCCATAATCAAGTCCGTGAGCTTCAATACTTAATTCTTGTGTTTTTGTTTGTTTGAAGTTAAATAAAATTTTCCCTTCCCTGTCTATAACTTTTTTTACTTTAATTCCAAAAGCAAAATTAAAAATTTCCAATAATATATCATTTTCAAAAGCTAAACTAATAACCCTAACAGCTTTTGCTGCTTCGGTAAATGTTTTCCTTATTATTGCGATTCTCGCATCAGGATGAAATAACAAATAATAAATAATCCCAACTATGATTAAACTCGTTGTTTTATAACTGTTTCTATGGGCTTGTAATAAATTTTCTTTATTATCAAAATCCCAGATGTAATGTATCCAACTACTATGTAAAAAAGATAGTTTGTTATATCCTAGAATATTTCCTAAAAGATGAGGATTTTTAGCAATTTCGAGTAAATGGTTTTTAGTTAATACATTAACTTTCATTTTTAGTTACCTTATTAAAAATATCTTCCAATTGTTTTTTCTTTTCTTCGGAAATATTAACTGTCTCAATATCAATTTTTTTCTTTTCACTATAAGAGCCTCTTGCTATTCTTTCAACTTGAGAAGCTATTTGAAACCAATTTATTAAATCTTTATTCGATAATTTTTCCAAATCAATTCTATCTAATTTTTGAATTATTTTTTCTTGTAAACTCATAGCAATCTTGATGTGTCTATCATTCATTTCCTCGATTGCTTTTTCTTGTTTCTTTAACTTCAAATCTTCCAAATAATCATCATAAGCAAGAGCTCTATCATACCAATTATATTTTTTTGACAACTCGTAAATATAAGTCCAAGATACCTTAAACGCTTTACACACATATTCTAAACTTCTCTCAATCCCGGCACCTCTAAAAATACAAAAATATCCATATGCTTTCTTTGTCTCACTTTTCTGTCTATACCAAATAGGTTTTTCTTTTCTATATTCCATATTTTACAAAATTATTTGACAATCATTCCTTATATTTTTATTTCTTATATTATATCATAAAAAAGATATTAAAACTTAATAATTAAGATAAATTTCTGATTTTAATATTAAAAAATTTCATTTTTTAGATAAAAAAAGAGAAGGTCAAAACCTTCTCTTTTTAAATAAATTATTTAATTGTCTATTTTTTAACTGTCTTAAAACCACAATATTTTTTATTCTTTTTTACTTTTTTTAATTCCTTTTATTAAAATAAATCGTAATTAGAATTAACAAAATTATTACTAGACAAAAATAATTTGCTTTTATCATTCAAAATTTTCCACCAATCTTTTTCATCAGCTTCAAATAATTTATCAATCAACTTCAGCTTCTCAATAACTAAATAATTCTTCAAAAAAAATTCATATAATTCAAAATCTCCATAAATAATAAAAGAATCCACGAATTTCTTATATTGTATAAAACCAATAGCATTCAAATTAATAAATACATAATACATCAAACTTTTCGAAGCCATTGAATGATTATCATAATACAACTTATAAATATCTTTAAACTTAATTTCCCTATTATTAATTTTTTCAATAAAAACAATATTATCATAATCATTTTTATATTGTAATTTTGAATTAACTATATTAGGATTAAAATTATTATTATAATAATGATTATTAGAAAAAAATCTTCCCCTTCGCCCTGACGCTGAAACTATACTTGAACTATCATAACTTATTACAATATTGTACCCTAACTGGTTCAATTTTTTTTGCAAATAAGCTAAAAGAATGATTGTTTCAGAATGTGAAACTCCTAAAAAATGAAATAAACTAATATCTTTTTTATTTTTATATTTTTCAAGAGCTCCTTTTTTCAATAAAAAAAAGAAATTTTGTAAAGGATAAAAAAAGGGTTTATTAACAATTCCTCCTAATGCTATTCCTCCTTCAAAATCAAAATCCTTCATCATATCATACCATTCTTCCGCTTGTTTTAATCTCAATCCGTGAAGAATATTAAGAAACTTCGTTTTACCTTTTCTATTTTCATAAAAAAACTTATATGATTTAGAAGACAATTTCAAAGATTCAGAAAATAAATTATCATCAAATGAATTTTCTCTTGCATATAAAGGAAAATCTAATACCATTGCATAATTTGAATTTTCTTCCAACCATTCAAGAATTTTCAATTCTAAATTATCAATTTTTTTATAATCCAAAATTCCATTTATAATTTGAAACCCCCCACTATCTCCCATTAAAAAAACATCCTTATCTTTTTCAAAATCAATCCCACATTTTTTTATAAAATTTTTATCTTGAAAACAAAAACCTGCAGAAACAAGCATAAAAGGATAATAAAATATAGAATTTTTAGAATGAAAATTTAATTTACCAAAATCTAAAAACTCTCTTTGGTTTTTTAAAAAAGAAGAAATGCTAGAAATAAAATAAATAGGAAAATTCATTTTATTCTCCTTCATTTATTGATAATATCAAAAAATTCTTTTCTCACTTTTCCTTCCCTAAAAACTCCTCTTAATTCAGAAGTTCTCATCAAACTATCCACTTCTTCAACTCCCCTCATTAACATACACAAATGTTTTGCTTCTATAAACACAACTACGCCTTTAGGTTGTAATTTTTGTTCCAAATAATCGGCAATTTGTTTTGTAAGTTCTTCTTGTATTTGCGGTCTTCGCATAAACCATCTGACAATTCTAATTATCTTTGATATTCCTACAATTTTTCTATCTGGTATATAAGCTATATTAATTTTCCCAATAAAAGGAACAAAATGATGAGAACAAATCGATTTTAATTCTATATTATCCAAAACAATCATTTCATCATAATTTCTAGTGTTATCAAAAAAAGTTATATCTGGTTCCTTTTCAAAATTACCAATAAACAATTCATTAACCCACATTTTCGCCATTCTTTTTGGAGTATCAATAATTTGCTGGTCATTCTCTAAATCATACCCCATAATATCAAAAATTTCTTTGAATTTATTCTCTATTTGTTCAATTATTTTTTTTTCGTTCTTCTTCATTTTTATAACAATTTGAATTTGAAATAATTTTTTTCATACTATCTCCTATAATTATTTATTCATATTTAATAGGGTCTATTAAATTATTTTTATTAAATGCTTCCAATCTTTCAATACACGAACCACATTTACCACAAGCTAATTCTTGTCCTTTATAACAAGTCCAAGTTAAAGAATAATCAACTCCTAATTCTTTTCCTCTTCTAACAATATCCGCTTTATTCCAATTCATATACGGAACTTTTAATTCAATTGATTGCCAATCGCATAACAATAAAACTTCTTTCATTGCTTTAATAAATTCAGGTCTGCAATCAGGATATATTGTATGGTCGCCACTATGAGCTCCATAATACAAATTATTTATTCCATTTGAAATACAAAAACTTGCTGCAATTGATAATAATACCATATTCCTATTAGGAACTACTGTTTTTTTCATAACTTCATCTTGATAATGTCCTTCTGGAACTTCTTTAGCGCCTTTTAATAAGGCGCTATTAAATATTTGATAAGAAATACTAGATAAATCAATTATTTGATGATTAACATTCAATTTTTTACAAGTTTTTTCGGCAAAATAAATTTCTTTCGAATGATTCTGATTATAATTGAAAGAAATCGCAAAAACATTTTCATTTCCAAATTGTTCTACAATATCATACAATAAAGTTGTGCTATCTAGCCCTCCCGATAAAATTATACAACTTTTTTCCATATTAATTCCTCCTAAAAATCACCAAAATCACCATATTCACAATAATTATATTTTTCTATTCTATTCTCATAGACTCTTACTCTATAATCCAAACTATTATTAATTATTTTTAATCTATTAAAAATAACTGAACAAATATTTTCAGCAGTAGGATTAATATCTTCAAATTCTGATAAATCATTCAATAATTTATGGTCAAAGTATTCTTTAATCTCTTTTACATTAGTAAAATCAAATAAAATTCCTCTTTCGTCTATTTGATAGATATTTCCTTTAATCCAAACTTCAACGAACCAACTATGCCCGTGAATATTTTTACATTTTCCTTCATAATTTCTTAAAAAATGTGCACTATCAAAAGTAAACTCAGTATGTAATAAAATTTTTTTTATCATACTATCTCCTTTATTTTCCTCTAAATATAAAAAAACATATTATTATTATTAATATCAATAAAATTACAATTATATTTTCTATCATATTAAACCCCTTTCTTATTCCCAAAAAGTAAACAATGTAATCTAAACGAAATATTGAAACGATTTTGCAATATAAACAAATAATTATCTTTTATTTTATTTAGTAAATCTTCTTTTTCAATTCCAATAGGTTGAACCCAAATCTTTGAAACAGAAAAACCTAATGCATTTTTTAATTTCAAAATATCTTCTAAATCTTGTTTAGAACTAAAAAGAAATTTGATAATGAAATTATCTTTTTCATTTTTAATTAATTGGACAAGTAATAAAGGAACTGTATTCCCTTTCACTTCATTAATTTGCTGAATATTTGTTTTTGGGCTAATAACAAAATTAATATTCTTTAATTCCAATAATTCTTTCATAACAGGAATTGTTCCATTAGTTTCAATATCAAAATCAATACTCGAATACTTACTAACTAGATTAAGAATAAACTTCTCATTTTGAAATAAAGGTTCACCTCCTGTTAAAACTATTAAATTAATTTTTTCTTTTATAAAAAAATCAATAGTTTCAAAAATTTCATCTTCTTCCTTATCTAATCCATCTTTCCAAGAATATTTAGTATCACAGATTTTGCAAGTTAAATTACAACCCGTAAATCTTATAAATAAAGCCATTCTTCCTTGATTTTTTCCTTCTCCTTGAAAAGAAACAAATAACGGTTCTGCTAATTTTATCATAAATCCTCCTTCATTATATTATAAAATAACAACTCTATTTTTTAAAAATTATTCTTTATCTAAAAATTGTAAAGTCAAAAATAATAAAACACTGCCTTCGACATCACTTGTAATATTTTTATCTTTTGTTTTCAAATATTCTAGAACCTTTTCGGCTTTTTCTCTACATCTTTCCACTTTTTCTTCAAATTCCCTTTTTTCTAAATAATTATCATTTAAATAATTACAAACATTTGAATAACTGGTATCCAATATAAAAGCTATTTCTTTTCTACTATAACCCGACTCAAATAAAATTTTAATATGTTTTATTAAATCTCGAGTTTTTTTATTCATTATGTATCAATTTCTAATATTTCTTTTACTTCGAAAAAATAATTACAAGAAGGTTCTTGTGAACTTATCAGTTCATCATTCTCCCGATTATCTTTATTACAAAACCCAAAATAATCTTCTACTTTACCATTATTTGAATAAATTGTTTTTACTCTTCTAAAATAAATACATTTACCACAAATATTCATAATACCTCTTTTTTCTTTTTTCTATTAATCAAATCCTCCAGATTTGAATATCTTTTTTTTATATAAAAATTCTTATTTTTATGCACTAAAGTTAACAAAAGTGTTAACCATAATGCATAATATTATTTTTTTTATAAATTTATAAACCACTTTTTCCCATCTTGTGTTATTTTTTTCT
>Ga0208695_1002502_pt1 | contig 13327 bp, 9 predicted proteins | sample AD_UKC111_MetaG_FD_184449 | JGI IMG/M metagenome (GOLD analysis project Ga0208695, IMG submission 184449) | Active sludge microbial communities of municipal wastewater-treating anaerobic digesters from Hong Kong - AD_UKC111_MetaG (SPAdes)... | ecosystem: Engineered > Bioreactor > Anaerobic >... | reverse complement strand
CTTGATCTGGTTCTTTTGAGTTTTGTGGATTGTGTCTTTGTTGGAAATATACCAATGGGTCTCACTATGCGCAATTCCCTGGATTTCCTCTGAGCTGACATCATCCCACTCCGCGTCTTTCGGATCCTTTTTTTCTAATACAAATTCAGTAGGAGGATTTGTAACCTGAAATTCCAACCTGAAAGTTGCTGATTTTTTAAACTCTTCGCTATCCCCATTCCCGATGCCCAGAAGACGGTTATATTGACTATATAGCGGCCTTGCATACAAATAGTTTCCGGGGCGATTTTGTGATTCAATAGATATACAGGGAAAATGATCCCCGGTAAGTGCTTTAACTATATTGAAGGTTGCAGCCTTTGCGTATTCTTGAGATTGGCCATCGGGTTTTCTATCAATCTTTACAACATCGCCCTCATCTCTCAAATAGTATCCAGGTAAATGACGAGATTCAAAAGAGAAATAATAATTGTTTGCCAGACCATCCACAATTTTAAAAGTAGCCCGCTTTGAGTCTGACGCGTCTATTATCGGCCGCATGCCAGCGACCAGATCCATGTCAGAGTACCAGATAAATACCGGCTCTTGCGCGTATAGGGTGTTATTTAAGAAGAATGACTTCAACGAATAATGTCTCCCCTTTTCCATGCTATAAGGATTTATTTGCGGACTGGGTCTTGTGTCTCCTGCCCGCACCGGACTACGTCTTATGTCTTTTAGATTAGTGGAGACAGCCTCCGCCTTTTCGCTTGTTGATTTTTGAACTGAAGTTCCAGAACCAGAAGGAGTTGCGGCTGCTTTTACGCCGGCCCCGGAGTTCGTGGCCGCTGTCGATACCTGACCTGAACGCTGTTTTATTGATGAACCAGCAGGTAACTGAAATAAAATATTTCCCTGCGCATCGCCAGATTGAAAACTGACTAAACTGAGTTTCCAGTCTTTTCCTTTATTCAAAAGCTCAGAAGTTATCTCAAATTCCAGCTTAAGTGGACTTGGGCCATCACGGCGGGCATAGTATTGCACCTGTCCTGGACCGTTTAGGATTAGAGCCAGAGAAGTGGCTGCACCCGTCCAGGAGGCGAAAGCCATCACCCTTCCGCTTGCCTCCAGGCTCAGGTCAAAATCAGCTTCACTCTGCCCGCTAATGGAAAAACTAAACGTCGACTTAGTGTTCTTCTGTTCAATCTGAGATAATCTTTTCATGGGTTTAAGCTGATTCTGTTTGGGCCAGGCTTCAAGAGGAGTCCACAGTAAATTAGCAAGAAGAAGCAGGCCTATCACCGGCACCGCTTTTTTCAGCCTGGAAGAAAAATGGGCAACTGAAATCAGTGGCTGCCGGCTATCTCTTAAATCATAGTTTTGGCCGGAAAGAGAATCTTTTTCTTTTGGCATTTAATCCTCCTTTCAAGTTGCGAGTCTGGTCAACCAGAAACAGTTTTTAAAGAGACAGAATACCGGTGGGGAAAAGGTTATCATTCTTTCTGCCGACCGACTTCGCCTCTCTAAAGGGATTAGATAAAAATACTTATTCAATGTCAAGCCTACTGGCTGTTTTGGCAAAAGTGTGCCACACAAGAGGACTTTTTTGATATGAGTCTCGACGTTTCTGTAGCCATAACTAATGGCTGAGGAGCCTTCAAAAACTTGACTTAACCTGGGCAGCTATAATAGGATAAAATCACTTCCATGAGGGGTCCAGGTTTTGCTACCAGGTGTCTTGTTTTTTTGACTCTGATCTGTATTTCTGGAGAAGCCTACTCTCGGGGACTAATTGTTGACTGGCAGGGTGAATATAATAGGCTCAAGGCAAAAATCGAGAAAGAAGAAGGTCAGCCACAAAGCGGTGGCTCGGCCTCTAAAAACATTGATGATTATATCAGGTGGATGGAGATTAAGGCCAGCGATCGGACCAGGGCTGCCGGCCTTGCTGCCCAAGCTGAGACTGCCGAAAATCCTTACTGGGCAAAGATGTTCACCGACCTGCAGGAATTGGCTCAGGAGTCAGGTGACACCACCCTCTGGAAAGGCATCTTTATCTTCATGAAAGTCAAGAGCGATAAGGGGAGAGGATTGCCTCCTGACACCTGGTATAATGCGGTCTACAAAGCAGGACCGACAGTTGGTCAGCGCCTCTACGTGGCAGCTCAACAATACCTATTTGACGTAGAGATGGTGCGGGACGCCGCAGCCTGCCTCATGCGTTGGGCCAACCGGGACATGGAATTCGGTTACACTGGCCTTTATCTTGGTCGTGATTATTATTGGGGTGATCTAGATGCCGAAGGCTATTTAGTTATTCCCAACGAAAATTTCAACATCGAATGCGAGCTTCGGGAGAGGAACCATGTCTATGACGAAGGCGAGCCGCTTAGGAATGCAGATAAAGGCATGGCGATATGCGAAGAGATCCGGAAGACCTGCGATTTTTATGGCCTGTTAGCTGAGCGCCGGGACACAACCCATCTCATGGAGCAATACCTGAAGGACAAGAGAGTTCTGTGCGAGATGCCTTCAGATAAAGGCCATAGCTTTTTCAAGAAGCTGGCTGAAGATTATGACCTGCCCGAGGCCAAGGAATATATTGAGGGGTTCTATGCCCGGCTCAAAGGAAAAGTTGAGGTTGAGGAGGAAGGGAAGAGGCAACCCGCTTCCGGCGCTATTGTCAAGGTCACCGATAGCAAAGACAACCGCACCTGGCAGGCAACAGCCGGAGCAGATGGAAAATATGAGATCAAGGAAATCATTCTCCACAAGAACTGCTCACCATTTAACATCAAAGCCGAGTATGAAGAGTATACTGAAGAAGACACTTATGATGGACCACTCGAAGAACCAAACAAGGAGATGGAGTACGAAAAGAATTTGCTAATCATTCCGGCTGCCTGGGAAGGAACAATTGAATACCGCTGGGCTGCCCAATCGGGGAAGGACGAATCAATAGCAACCTCGCTTCTGCTTCCCGGCGGTGAATACCAGTCTACCAAGAACTGGCGCCTCTGGGTTAAGCTCAAGAAGGACCGGGGCAACGAAAACGTCGAGGTCTTCGTCTTAACCTCAGCTCGCCTCGAGCTCTTTGAACAGAAGCTTGACGCTACCCTCATGGACCTGCGTAAAAGAGATCAGAATCTCAAGGTCCAGACTCACGATGATGCCACCTTCCGATTACGACCACTCAGCTCAAATGAGTGCAGCCTCGAGCTGGCCATCAACAGGAAGCACAATACTTACCTCCTGAGCCTTGACCTTCACGTCAAGAATATCCCCCTCACCTCCCAGAGCCAGATAAACGCAGTCAACGCTCCCACTGATCAACGGATCACCGATTCTGGTCAGGGAACAACCGAGATCAACGAATCCCTTGAGCTTGGGGGGAGCTTAGCGGCTGAGGCCCCCGATAATGTCCGGGGAATTAAAGACCTGATGCAGGAACTCGGGACGGAGGCCAAAAAGTTCATTGAGGATATCGGCGGCAAGCAAACGAGCCTAATCACTTGGGATTTGATCAAAAGTAAGAAGAAATAACCTGCTTTTAAAAGACAAAATATTTTTAGATTTTTAGGTAAATCTAAAAGGAGAGAAGTGAAAATCTTGACAGGAAAATACATTTTAGAATTAAATAAAGATACAGCATTCCGCCAGGGGGAATGGAGGAGGGAAAATGAAAAAGATTATTGTTATTCCTGTCATTCTCTTTCTGATTTTAACCGGGTGCGCAAAAAAGGAAAAAAGTCCAGAAGTTTCAGCCACCAAGCCGGCTTCTGGTGGACCGGAAGAGACGGTGGCCAGCAATGCTCCAGAAGGCCTTGATTCTTTTTATTTCTCTGTAAAATCTTCGCTTGAAAGCAAAGATTATCCTGAAGCTCTGGCCTCGGTCAGAAGTCTGGTTGATCAGGTTTGGGATGAAATCCCCCTCACTTTGGAAAACGTCCTACTGGCTAAAGGACCTGATAACACCTATGGAGTTTATGAGCCAGCTGAAGACGATATTTATGCTGCTGGCGAAACCATTTATCTTTACCTTGAACCGGCCGGATACAAAATCGAAAAGAATGAATCCGGTTATTATGAATTCGGTTTCTCAGCTGACTTTCAACTGGCCAGCGAGAGTGGTGAAATTCTGGCCAGCCGGGAAAAGTTCTCTGAGCTGGCTTTTAAGTCCTGGAAGCCCAATAAGGAGGTGGCCATAACCTTCAACTTTCGCTTCTCAGGGCTGCCGGCCGGCAAGTATAAGATGATTACGACAGTCTATGACCAGCATTCAGACAAGAAAGCAACAGTCGAAACTGATTTGACGATTACCTGACTCAGAGGCTAAACTCGAGTCAGATAGATATTTTAAAAAATCTAATCTTAAAGGAGGGAAACATGGAAAGGAAAGGGTTGTTAGCCACCGGATTACTCGTTTGCTTATTCCTGCTGATAACCGGGGTCACCTGGCTTCAAGCCGATGTTTACATGAAGCAGAAAACTCATACAGATGGCTTTACCGTTATGGGACAAACCCAGCCAGCGAAAGATGAAATTACCGTCATCTGGATAGGAAAAGACCGCTCCAGAACAGATACCGGCGAGAAGAGCAGCCTCATCGTTAGAGCCGATAAAGGGGTCGTTTACCGGATTAACCATCAGAAATTAACCTATAGAGAAACGCCTCTTAACCTCAAACAGATGGTGGATAAAAATGTAGCCGGACAGGATAAAGATGTCCAGGAGTTTGCTGAACTGGCTGAGGACATGGCCGAGGCTTTTGCTGAAGGCACGGAAGTCAAGGTAACCGAAACTCAGGAGACAAAGACCATCGGAAAATGGGACTGCCGTAAATACCTCATCAATACGAGTATGCCTATGGGCGAAACCAGCTCTGAAGCCTGGGCTACCGATAAACTAAAAATGGACTGGAAGAATTACCTGATGCTGACCAATGCCATGATGGCCGGCAGCTCTGGTTTCGAGAAGATGATCGACAAAATGTACAAGGAAATGTCAAAGATTAAAGGGGTTGTTGTCTATCAGCTTAATAAGACTACAGCTATGGACATCGGAATCAATTCAACCACTGAGATGCTGGAATTTGAGGAAAAGACACCACCCGAAGGACTTTATGATGTCCCGGCTGGCTATAAAGCTGAAAAGAATCCTGGCGGCAGAAGATAACAGGTCTCAGTTAAATCTAATTCGCCTGCTTTCTTATTTTCTAATGGCACCTTGTATAATTAAAATAGCCACCCGGCGATTTTTTGCCCGGCCTTCTTCCGTATCATTCGAGGCCACTGGCCTGCTTTCGCCATAGCCCTTGATTTCAAATTCATAATCTTGAAGCCCGGAACTTTTCAGAAAATCACGAATGCTTTCGGCTCTCCTTATCGACAAGTCCAGATTCTTCTCATCTGACCCGACGGAGTCGGTGTGTCCCTCAACAACAATCGTAACATCCGGATGCTTTTTGATTTCTTCCACCACCAGGAGGAGGTCTGGCCTGGCTTCAGGCTTAAGGTCAAATTTATTAAAATCAAAAAGCACCGAGCTACTCAGAGAGAACTGGATGACCGAACCTATGGCCCCAACGGCATCAATGTCAGCTCCGGGCCAGTTCCCGCCGCAGCCTGACTTAAGGTCTGTCAGCCGGACAAAATGAAAAACCTGTCCCGGGTTAACATGCTTATTGATGTCAATATAGGCTGTACCACCTGACACTTTTCCCACCTCGGTCCATTTAAGGCCGTCCTCTGAAATGGCCAGATCAGTGGGCTCAACCTGAGGCCCTATCTCGAATACATAAAGGTCCGGTCCTTCAATATCAGTTAAGGCATTATCAACGAATCGCAGAACTAAAACACCGCCGCAGCCCAGAGTGCAGTAATTGATATCTTTAGACTTGTCGTAGTCAGGAACCCCCAGGGTTAATTTCGGATTTCTATCCCTTTCATTTGAAGCCGCCGGGTTTCCAGACTGGAAAGAGACAACCTCATCGGCAAAAGACAGGTCTCCTAGCGGAAAATAAACCTCGCCGCCATGTCCGTCAGGATAATACTTTCCCGAGGGCGATTCCTGCATTGCAGTTTGGACAGGCTTTTCTTTTAAAGCAGCAGAAGGGAGCTTACCTGATTCAACCGGCGAAGAAATAAGCAGAAAGCTCAAACCCAAGGCCACAATTGGAATATTCATTGACCCCTCCTATAAAACAATTTCTTGGAGACATCTCCCCTTGCCCAAGTTTAAACCGCTTTTTTAAATCTTGTCAATAGCCGCATATTTTGCGAGGCCGCCAGCTCTGGTTTCGAGAAGATGATCGACAAAATGTACAAGGAAATGTCAAAGATTAAAGGAGTTGTTGTCTATCAGCTTAATAAGACCACAGCTATGGACATTGGAATCAACTCAACAACCGAGATGCTGGAATTTGAAGAAAAAACGCCACCCGAAGGACTTTATGAAGTCCCGGCTGGCTATAAAGTTGAAAAGACTAAGGAGTGAAAATTTTTATAGACTAGGAAGCTTAAGTAGCTCGGCAGAAAATTCCCGCAAAGCTTGAGCTAACTCCAGGCTTGATTCATAGAGGCTTTCTGGCCCCTCAACTTCTTCTTCCAGAATCCCGGCTTTAATTTCAGCAATTTCTTCCTCAGTAATATTCAAAGCCCGCAAGGTTTCAAGCTCTTCCGGGCTGAAACCTTGCTCGCGGATAGTTATCTTATAACTTTCAATCAGTTCAGAAGTGATTCTGGTGTCCGGGACATGTTCTGATTTGCAAATCCTGACCAGAGCTTCCATTTTGTCTGCGGCTTCAATCATGGCCAATCCGGATTCTCTTTCATATTTTAGAGCATTTTCCTGCTGGCGCCGGGCCCATTGGCTGTCACCCGCCTGTCTGGCTCCAGAACAACGTTCGACCGAAAATCTGGCTGCCCTCAATTTAGCCACCAGGTCAATGCCAGCTGACAAAAAAGAATTGACAGCTTGGGCTCTGGTTTTGGTCACTCCGTCACCAGGTTGAACCGCCTGAAATGTTCCTGGCTCCGGAACAGCCAGAATAGTATAATCAATACGGGACGGGTCAATGGCGATCAGATCAATAGATTCACCCCAGATCCCGACGGTTCCGCCAATCGTGTGGCTAACTATCATCTTCGGCATTCCATATGGGGTCCCCGCACCTAACAATTTTCCGGCAGCACCAGAAGCAGCTGAAGTTCCCCCAGAAAACCAGTTAATCACCTTACGAGTCCTTTCAGCTGCCTTCTTTCCTCTGTCTGAGCCAGCTTTTCTTCCTGACTGACCGAGCCGCTGACTCCCGGTATTTCCTGGCTGAGCCACGTTTTTATTTGGAATGAATTCAGGCAGGCCAGAAGATGTCTTTTTTTTGGGCCTTGATTCTATTTTCCATTTTGGCGCTTGCGGCTTAACCCACTTATACATGGGCAACTCCCTGGCCTGATTTAAAGCCTTCAGGCCCATCTCAATATTTTCTAAAGATTCGCTTGAAGAAAAGTTTTCAGGTATAGCCCAATCATTAACGTCTGGTGAAACATTTGATGAAATTGCCCTGAGCAAATATTGAGAAAGAGCAGGAGCCCTTAGCTGCCGATCTTTGGACGCTGCCTGAGTTTTATCTGCGGTGGCCATTCCCAGCTGGCCATTGGCCAGCAGCGATAGACCTTTCATCCAGGCCCGGTAAACCAGGCCGGCCAGCTCAGTTTTGCTATTATCAGGTAAACCACCCTCCTGATTGCCAGAACTTGCGGCTAAATCTGCAATCACCTGCTTTAAAGCTTCGCAGTAATTACCAAGGTAGATCACGCTCCAGGCAGTTTCAGCCGGCATGGTTTTTAAGTCAGGATTCACAGTAGCCAGTTTGTCTTTTAATTCCAGAACCTGATTCCGATGGGCTACTGACCATTTATATCGTTCCGCCGCCCCGGCAAAACGGGAGGAACTATTACTTTCCGGCTTACCATCACCTGCTGGAATCCCGGCCAGCACCCAGCCGCTGTTTTTGATAGTTCTGGACTCCATCACTCCTCTTGCCCCAGTCCAGCTCAAAACCAGCTCTTTAAAAGCCAGGCCGGTTACCCGATCGTCACCGGCAAAAAAAAGCGGTTCTATACTTTCGTCATAGGATATCTGAATCTCTGTCCCCCGCCGGTCAGCTATCGAAGTTATCAAACCGTTATCATCCGTTTCTATGGTGAAAATTTCAGGACAATAGATCTGAGTTTTGGTAGTCGAGTAGCCATAGGGGAAAAACCTTATAAAGTAGCCATCTGGGTCACAACTCCATCTGCCTGAAGGGATTTCCCGGCTATCGGGCGGCGGCAGTACTTCGCCAACCCGGATGGCTACTCTTTCCACTTCCTCATAAGGAACAGAAACGGAGCTGGTCACCATTTCCCGTATTCTGTTTTCGGCGTCAAAAACGTCACGGGCAACCGGTGGAAGTTTATCCAGAGCAGCATTCAGAACAGGCGCTGGGATCCGGCCCAGCGCACCGCCATTCAGCCGGGCATATTCTTTAGGAGTTATCAGAGCTTTAGCGGTTTTTTGCAAATTCTGGTCACACTCAGACAGCTTACTTCGGGCAATAATAGCCCAGAGGAGAAGTTGAATGTCTCTCTGGCTAATTTCAGGGTGGGAAACTGAATTTTTCAAGATATTCTCGACAATATCTGCCTGTTTGCCTTTTAAAGGGGCATAGGCATAACCATCTCCAGCGCCTGGAGCATGGGTCCCAGCTTTCAGACAGTAGCTTTGAAAATAAGCTTCCCAAATTCCTGGCAGAAGCGGAATAGTGGCCTCCGAACTCATGGGCAAAAACATCAGGGAAGAGGCCCGTGGCGGGTTGAAATCATCAAGAAAAGAAATATCAAAAATTACATCGGGTAGACTGGTGCTGACCGGTGGTTCTTCTTGTAACCAGCGATCAAGGTCAGGCAGCTGAGGAGTTTTGACCGGTATTTTAATTTTGTCTTTAGGAATTTTAATCTGAGCTTCTGCCAGTTTGATCGGAACCAAAAATGCCAGGCAAATAGCCAGAAGAAGAGAAATTAAGGATAATTTTCGAAATAAAGCACTCATCGGCCCCCTCCTTCTTCAAGCTTGATCTTAGAATATGAAAATCTCAATAAGCTTGTCAACTTAGCTTCTCAATCGCTTAAAAGAAGCCGGTTAAAATCATTACTCAGCGGTAAGGTCATGTCGCGATGTTAGTCCTGGCTGGTCTCAATCCTGATAATTAGAACAAAAGCTAAACGAAGACCAACTACGGCAAAAATTTCTTCTGGCAGTTTAAACCATATTTGACGTCAGCGCAGGCTCTGGCTTACCATGGTCAATCAGGGAGGATCATAAGATAAATTGCCAGAAAGGCTGCTCTTAATTGAGTTTCACCGGGAAACAATACACTTATTCTAAAAATAGTTATCTAAGATGGAGAAAACTTTAAATGAATAAAAAAATCCCATGGGGCGAATTATTATTCGGTTTTTTCGTTATTGCCACTGTGGCCATGTACACCAATACCTTAAGCCATGAGTGGGGACATAGTTTGACTGCCACTATTTTCGGAGTCAAATCAAACCCTTTGGAGATACATTACACGCCATTTCTACTCGGGATTGATGAAAAGGTTGATTACAACCGCGTAGCCGAACTACCGGGCTGGCAAGGAGTGATGATTGCCGCCGCCGGGCCCTTGGTCAATTTTATCTTTGCCTGTTTGTCTCTTATTTTTTTACTAAGGTTTAACTGGCGGAGCACAACCTGGCCAAGAGCCTGGCTGTTTTTCTTTTACAGCCTGGCCCTTTTTGCTATTAGCGGTTGGCTAAATTACACGATTATTCGCGGCATCGTGCCCCGAGGTGACATAGCCAACATTGTGCGTTTTGGCTCGATACCCCCCTGGGTTATTTGGGTGCCTGGAATTATCACTTCAATAATCTTTTTAGTGCTCTTCTTTGGACCGGCCAGGATCAGGTTTTGCCAGGCTTTTAACCTGGTAAGCAAGAGAGCTCAGGCTGTTCAGGCCACGATCGTCATTTTCTTTTTCCTCATGTATCAATGCAGTGTTATTTACAATTATTTATATAAATACTGATTGGGAAGCCTGAGGTTGTGATAGGAGCGGTGTGAAGTACTATGTCAAACCCTGGCGATTGACAAAAAAAGACGCCTTCTTCTTTAATATGGGCGGGTCGTCGTTCCATTTGTTTGGCTGAGCAGTGGTGGTCAGACTGAGCGGCAGACAACTTCAAGCGGAGTAAGGGGGCGAGGCTTAGCGGTAGTTGAAAATCACTGGAAAGATAGCTACTACCACCCAGGCCCAGGCAGCAAAGACCGGCAGGTAGGCCGTCTGCCAGCGTTCAAGGTGCCTGAAGGGAAGGCGTCCGGCGAGAAATCGCCCATAAAGCAACGCTGACCAGGATAAATTAACCAGCAGCAACAGGTTTAAGCCGAGGGCCGCTGTTTTGTTCGGACTGAACCCGAATTCAGAGATGCGGGCTGCCATAGCCCACAGCGCAAGTACATCCACCAGGAGAGCACTGACCGCCAGCAGCAGCTGAAGCCAATCGAACCGGCCTGGAGGCTGCTGCGGGTCACGAGCTGAGATGGAATAAAGAAGCAGGCCCAGGACAAGCACGAGCAGCAGGTCAAAGCCAATAAGGACTTCCCTCTCGATTTGAATGGCGTTACCCGTCAGGATCATAACGACCACAAAGATAAGAAGCAGGGCTGTAAAAAGCGGGGTAAAGAGCCAGGTCAACACCGGAGCGATGTTTTCAATCACGCTCTGCTTGTACTCAACCAGCCAGGCCGCGATGATGACCGCCCCCACGGCTCCACAGGGCAGCACCCAATCTATGATGGCCTGCTCCACGTTAAGGCCAATGGCCCGGAAGATGAAGAGCGTCAGGCCCATCAGAACAGCTCCCCCAAGGGCGATGAGCGTATAGTAAATAAACCATTCGCCTGAAAAACGAACATAGTTCATCCGCTGCTCAGGGCTGCGCCACTGGCCGCCGGAATAAGAGTAACATCCCATCAGCCATAAGGCGATGGGGAGATGAATAGCAGCCAGCATCTGGGTATGGCCGCCAGCTTTAAAAGGTAAAAGGTTGACTAAAAGACCGGCAGCAATAAAAGGAATAGCGAGCCAGAACCACTCCTCGAGACGGTGAAGCCCGCGTTTCAGTCCAAAGAAAACAGCCAGAAACGGAAGCACAAAGAGGCTGAGATTGGGCAAATAAAAAGCAAGGTCAGAGGGCGGCCCGGAAAGGTGAAGTCCAAAGAGAGCGGGGATTTTGATGGCCACAGCGGAGGCAACAGCTAACCCCACGGCCAGCGTAGTATCGCGCTGACTGGAAAGCGGCGAAGTGGGGCTATGAGATATAACCACCAGCTGCTTCCAGAGGCGCTCAGAGTATTCAATGGCAAATTCCCGCGAAATGGCGTCCAGGTCACCCAGCCGTTTGACAGCCACCAGAAAAGCTTCGTCCTCATCCAGACCAGCCTGGCGCAGGGCCTCAATCTGGCTGCGCAGATGATCCTCAAGTTCATCAATGTCGGCGGTGCGAACAGCTGGCCGTTTTTGGAGATAATCACGCCACTGTCCGATGCGTTCTTCCAGAGTCAATTTGCTCATTAGACTGTTACTCCTTTTAACTTAAGGCAGGTCAGGCAGGCTCACCCGCCGGGTCAACTGCCAGGCTTAAAATGCCTTTCATCGTTTTATCCACCACCTCCCACTGGCGGCGATGCCAGTCGAGTTGCTCGGCTCCTACTCGGGTCAGCCGGTAGTACTTGCGCTGCCGCCCGCTTTCCGATTTCCCCCAGAACGATTCAACGTAACCGCGACGCTCGAGTCGATGAAGAAGCGGATAAAGCATGCCGTCAGTCCATTGCAGTTCGCCATCTGACAGCTCACTCACCCTTTTTATGATGGCATAACCGTAATTTTCGCCTTCGCTCAGGATAGCAAGAACGAGTGGCGTGGCTGAAGCCGCAACCAGATCTTTATCAATGTCCATGGCTTTTTAACTCCATCGCATTACATAGAACTATTATATACATAGTAATTCTATGCATGTCAAGCAAAATTTAATTTTTTCCTCGGACCCAATTAGATTACAATTCAATAAAAGTACTGAAAAGGATAGAACCATGGAAAGAAGAAGTTTTTTAGACAGATTGGGTGCCGCCCTGGGTTTATCACTGGCTGGTTTTTGGGGAACACGGAGCACCGCCTTTAGCCTTGGCCGCACCGAAGAGAACGACCCTCTTTTAGAAAAGGTCAAAACAGCTATGCTGACCATGCAGCGCCAGGCCTGGGAACAGGGAGTAGCGGCTCAGGCTCTTCTGGAACTGGGAGATAAAGAGCTGGTGGTGATGATGGCTAAGGAAGCTGTACTCCGTCAGTGGGACGATGGCAGACTGGGCCAGGTCTGCGATAATCATGGTGTGACCGACCCGGGTGCCAACGGCGAAGCTGTTCTTTATGCTGGCCGGCTGCTAAAAGATGAAAAGCTCCTTCAGGCTGCCCGGAAGCAGGCTGATTATTTTCTCAAAGTTGCGCCCAGAACGGCTGATGGCGTTATTTTTCATATCGACCATAAGCCACAGCTCTGGATTGATTCTATGTACATGTGTCCTCCATTTCTGGCGGTCATGGGCTACCATCATGAAGCACTGGCCCAGATTGAAGGCCTGAGAAAATATCTCTGGAATCCAGGCCAGAAACTTTTTTCGCATATTTATGACTATGGACAAAAAACATTTGAACGTCAGGATTTCTGGGGAGTCGGCAACGGCTGGGCCGCCGCTGGAATGACCCGGGTGCTGAGAGCCATGCCAGCTGAGCTTAAGTCAGAAAGAAATAAAGTGGCTCGATATATAAAAGAAGTCATTGACGGCTGTCTCCACTATCAGAGAGCTGATGGTCTGTTTTATGATGTCCTCAATAAGCCTGAAACTTTCGTCGAAACGAACCTGGCCCAGATGCTGGCTTATTCAATTTACCGCAATGTCCAATCGGGCTGGTTGAGCCGGAGTTATCTGGAGAAAGCTGAAAAAATGCGTCAGGCAGCCAGGAGCAAAGTTGATAGCCTGGGCTATGTCAATGACGTCTGTGGTTCACCCTTTTTTCAATCACCGGGAGTCGCTACTGAGGGTCAGGCTTTCTTTCTCCTGATGGAGGCTGCCCGCCAAAGATACGTTGCACCTGAATGATTTTTATAATATTTGGTCTAAGACAACTCAATGGAGAAAACAATGAATGAACATAAATTTGCAGAAACGCTTAAAAACATGATCCAGGAGAGGCTTGGAGGTAGCCGAGATA
>Ga0208695_1002499_pt1 | contig 13334 bp, 10 predicted proteins | sample AD_UKC111_MetaG_FD_184449 | JGI IMG/M metagenome (GOLD analysis project Ga0208695, IMG submission 184449) | Active sludge microbial communities of municipal wastewater-treating anaerobic digesters from Hong Kong - AD_UKC111_MetaG (SPAdes)... | ecosystem: Engineered > Bioreactor > Anaerobic >... | reverse complement strand
TCCACCACAGTGGGGGGAGAGTGCATGGTAGAGAGATATGCGTTAGAACCTTTGAAAAGTCTATGGACGTTGAAGGCGCAGTATGAAAGATGGTTAGAAGTGGAACTGGCAGTCGTTGAGGCTTACGAAGACTTAGGTGTTGCACCAAAAGGTATAAGTAGATCAATGCGTGAAAAAGCAGTTATCGATGTTGAAGATATTCTGAGAATTGAAGAAGTAGTGGATCACGATGTGATAGCATTCATTAAGTCGGTAACGAAAGATTTTGGAGATGGGGCAAGATACTTTCATTATGGCCTTACGTCATCAGACGTTGTTGATACAGCGAATAATCTGGCACTCGTTAGGTCAATGGATACGATAATTGCCTCAGCACAAAGATTTTCCGAGGCACTTTACAAAAAAGCACTCCAATACAAGGATTTACCAACAATTGGTAGAACACATGGCATCCATGCAGAACCAACATCTTTTGGATTGAAGTTTTTGTCTTGGTATGCAGAACTGTTAAGAGATATAGAACGCCTAAATGTGGTTAGAGAAGAGATAGCAGTTGGTAAGCTCAGTGGTGCTGTAGGAAATTATGCCAACATAGAACCGCGCGTAGAAGAAATAGCTCTTGGAAAATTAGGATTGAAGCCAACGCCTGTTGCCACACAGGTTATCTCACGAGACTACATTGCACACATGTTGTCAATTCTGGCAATTACAGCAGGTACAATAGAACGAATCGTAGTTGAGATAAGACATTTGCAAAAAACAGAAGTACTTGAGGCAATGGAACCATTTAAAGAAGGGCAAAGGGGATCTTCCGCGATGCCACACAAGAAAAACCCCATTTTGTGCGAGCGTCTTACCGGCATGGCTAGGCTCATGAGGAGTTATGTCGGTGTTGGCATTGAAGACATGGCACTCTGGCATGAGAGGGACATATCCCATTCATCTGCTGAAAGGTACATATTACCAGACGCTACGATGACGATATACTACATGTTAGAAAAGGCAAGATATCTGATATCCAATTTGAGGGTATTCGAAGATAAGGTAAGAAAGAATATCGCGGTAACAGGCGGCCTAATTTACTCACAACGTGTTATGTTGGCACTCATAGACAAGGGTATGAGTAGAGAGGATGCGTACACGTTGATGCAGAAGATCGCACTGAAGTGTTGGGAGGAGCAATCTTCTTTTGAAATAGCAATTCGTGAAAACGAACAAGTTAAGAATATGCTTAGAACAGAAGAACTGGATGCTCTATTTGTACCGGATTACTATCTCAGAAATGTGGACAAGATTTACGAAAGATTTATCGATAGCTCTAAGTAAAAAACAAAAGCGAGCATTGGTATGCTCGCTTTTATTCATTGCTTTTCAGATTTCAGATTAGTATGTTGTTTCGAAGTCTGTTGTTTCGTCGGTCGTACCGTACTCGTCTGTCGTTGTTTCGTCGGTTGTACCGTACTCATCTGTCGTTGTTTCGTCGGTTGTACCATACTCGTCTGTCGTTGTTTCGTCGGTTGTACCATACTCGTCTGTCGTTGTTTCGTCGGTTGTACCGTACTCGTCTGTCGTTGTTTCGTCGGTTGTACCATACTCATCGGTTGTACCGTACTCATCTGTCGTTGTTTCATCTGTCGTTGTTTCTTCCATCGTGGTTGTTGTTTCGTCCGTTGTTGCTTCTTCGTTGTTGTTGTTTGCAACTACCGCCCAGATGATAGCTACTACGATGATAGCGATGACGATCAATGTTACTGTTAAACCTCTTTTGGATGCCATAACTCCAACCTCCCTTTGAATGATGTTTGAAAGAATTATCTTTCACCATTTATTCTTCGGATTTATTATATCATATGGCATGTTACTTTCAATGATTATTTCTTGATAAATATATGTTACGTGTAAATTTAGTACCCTCGCATTGTTTACGTGTAACATTGTATATCTGATAACATGCATTGCAATTACTCAAAGCAATTGCTTAAAAAGTGTAGATTGTGAGAGATTTTTGTATATAACAACTGCATACTCTAGTATACGCGAGCAAAGTAGTGATAGAGAGAGTATAAATCAATTGTAAAAGGAATATTTTAGAAATGTTTTGAACTAACACAAAGCATAGGTTTGTATTTCTGCATGGTATTTTTGTAAAATATATGTGTAAAGGTGTTTTTTTGTGGTAGAGAAAAATCGAATTCGAAGAGGAGGTAACATCATGAGAGTTGTTACATGGGGTTTTGGTGCTATGGGGCGGGGTATTGCAAAGAACGTTGTGGAGAGTAAGTGTATGAAGCTTGTCGGAGTCATCGACAAAAATCCGGAGTTTATTGGCAAAGACGTTGGCGAATTGTTGGGCCTTGAAACGTACGGCACACGCGTGAGAGATTCCATAGATGTAATTGAAGAGACCAATCCAGATATCGTGGTTATTGCAACTAGCTCATTTGTCAGGGATGTTTTACCACAGATCGAGTATGCAGTGAAGAATCACGCTAATGTAATTACGATAGCTGAAGAAATGGCCTTCCCATTCAACGTGTATCCGCAAGAATCTGCTTACATGGATAGCCTTGCAAAGCGATATGGAGTAACTATCCTTGGAACCGGTGTCAATCCCGGATTTGTACTCGATACATTGATCATTGCACTGACAGGTGTCTGTACAAAGGTTGATAAGATAGTTGCAAGAAGAATAAATGACCTTTCACCGTTTGGCAAAACAGTTATGGAGACTCAAGGTGTGGGTACAACACCGGAGAAGTTTGAGATGGGGTTAAAGGAAGGAACAATCGTGGGGCACATAGGTTTTCTCCAGAGCATTGGTATGATTTCAAGGGCAATAGGATGGAATGTAACAAAGATCGAAGAAGAGAGAAAACCAATAATATCGAACGTTTACAGAGAAACACCTGTTGTCAAAGTTCAACCAGGCATGGTTGCAGGTTGCAATCACTCTGCAAAGGCATATGCAGGTGAAAAGTGTGTAATTGAGTTGTACCATCCTCAGCAAATCCATCCGCACCTCGAAGGTGTAGAGACAGGAGATTACATAGAGATTCATGGGGATATCAACATAAATCTCTCGATAAAGCCAGAAATTCCTGGTGGAAAGGCAACTATAGCCATAGCAACTAACATGATTCCAATAGTCGTTGAGGCACATCCTGGGCTGAAATGCATGGCTGATCTTCCAGTTCCAAGATCCATTCTATCGGAAATTCGGTAATAGTAATATAAGTAATATACCACGTGTTTCTACTTGAAATGAGGTGAGCAAATGTCAACAAATTTGGCAAAGAGAGGCGACTGGGTTCAGGTACAGCTTAATATATTATCACCACAGGAACGTTCAACATACCTCCCGGAAGATACAAAGAAAGTACCGCTTCAAATGAGGGTGAAAGGCTTTTTGGTCGATGAAATTGCATCTCTTGGAGCGACGGTACGTATCAAGACTACAACGGATAGGATAATATCAGGGATTCTGATAGACATAAATCCAAAGTACACACATAACTTCGGAGAACCTGTACCCGAGTTGATAAATGCGGGTGTTGAATTGCGCAAATTGATGGAAGAAATCGACAGTTGTGATAGTTCAGAAGGTGATGCAAAATGACATCCATGAGAGATGATTCGTACGATGCAGTGATGGCAAGACGAAATGAGATTATGAAAAAGGCAGTTGGAATCGATTATGAAAAATTCATCATCGATGGTATAGCCTTTGATTATGAAAAGATGATGAGAGAAGTAGGGTATTCGATAGATGAAGTACGAGAAATTCAGGCTGAAACTTGCGTGGGAAATACACCACTCGTTGAATTGAAAAACATAAATCGTCTAGTAAAGCAACTTGCAGCTAAAGGCAAAGGTGCTCGTATTTTTTTGAAAGACGAAGCTGCAAATCCATCTGGTAGCTTTAAGGATCGACGTGCGGCCGTCAGTGTTTATCGAGCAAAGAAGATGGGATACAAAGGCGTTATCGCAGCCACAAGCGGAAATTACGGTGCGGCCGTTGCTTCTCAAGCTGCAAAACGCGGTTTGAAATGCATCATTGTACAAGAGTGCTACGATAGTCAATGGAGGGGTCAACCGGAAATATTGGAGAAAGGCCGTGCTTGTGAGGCATACGGTGCAGAAGTTGTGCAACTTACCGTAGGACCAGAACTCTTCTATTACACGTTGCTCTTACTCGAGCAGACGGGATATTTCAATGCATCACTTTATTCACCGTATGCAATAGCTGGTATAGAAACACTTGGATATGAGATAGCACATCAAATGACTGAACTGACTGGCAGATACCCAGATGCAGTCATCGTTACGCATGCGGGTGGAGGGCTCATAACTGGCACTGCACGTGGATTGAAGAAAGCCGGTGGAACTGAGACAAAGATAATTGGTGCAAGCGTTGATTTGCGAGGTTTGCACATGGCAAGTGATGAGGCTTTCAATAAGAAGTACTTTACGACAGGTCATACAGGTTTCGGAATACCATTTGCGGTCTTCCCAGATAGGTCAGATGTCCCTAAGAATGCTGCAAGGCCATTGAGATACATGGATAGATACGTCTTGGTAACTCAAGGGGAAGTCTTTTACGTGACGGAAATGCTTGCACAACTCGAAGGCCTTCAAAGAGGACCTGCAGGTAACACATCGTTGACGGCGGCAATTGCATTAGCTCTCGAAATGGATGAAGATCAAACGATTGTCGTAAATGAAACGGAATACACGGGGGCTGGTAAACTTCCTTCCGCACAGTTGACATTTGCAAAACAAATGGGAATGGTTGTAAAAAGAGGGGATCCAATAAAAGAAGATATTCCTGGCAAGGTGATAGCGATACCACAGCACCCATCTCAAATAGGAGTTATAGAATTCCCCGTTTCGGATATGAAGAAAAGTTATCTCAAGGAATTGATAAAACGTGAAAACAGAGATGAGTTCAACGATAACGAAATGGAGTTTTTACAAGAAGACTTGAATGCAACGAAAGAAGAAATTGAAAAGTGGATATCGGAAGTTAGGGGGGAATAAAATGAAACCAAGAGTTGATGATTTTGCACAGAGGTCTAAACATTTACAAGGTATGAGCGATGAGGAATTGAATAACTATTTTTGGCAACTTGTTGAGAAAGTCGTTGACCCACTCGTTGACCTTGCACAGACACATACATCACCATCCATAGAAAGGTCCGTACTTTTGAGGATGGGATTCAACAGTTTGGAAGCTAAACAACTCGTCGATATGATTTTTGAGAGAGGATTGCTCGGTAAAGGCGCAGGCCACATCGTCTGGCGCATAGCAAAGGAAAAGGGTATCGACTACATGGAAGCAGGAAGAAAGTTGATACAAGGGCAATACTGGGAAGATGTAGATAGGATTTTCAAAGGAATCAAAGGGGTGAGCAAGTGATGGACAAACTCGATCCGAAAAAACCCATAGATGTTGAAGAGATACTCAGAGATTTGGATAAGTATAGGCCGAGGAGAAGAGGCTGGACTTGGAGAAAGAAATTACCGGAAGGTACAAAGATGGATAGATACGAGTACTATCAAATTAGTGAACCACTGAAGAATAGCATTCCACTACCTGCCGCACACTATTTCAACAATATAGACCCACAACCAGATGTCGTAATTACTTCAGAAATTGCCTCAGGTAGATTTGAAGATGATATTAGGCGTATGCGCATGGCCGCATGGCATGGTGCTGATCACATAATGGTCATCCGTACCCTCGGTCAGTCTCATTTCGATGGCTTGATAGAAGGGACTCCGGAAGGTGTCGGTGGTATTCCGATAACGAGAAAACAACTTAGAGCAACGAGAAAAGCGTTGGATTTGATAGAAGACGAAGTTGGAAGGCCAATCAATTTTCATAGCTACGTTTCTGGTGTTGCTGGCCCTGAAATTGCAGTACTATTCGCAGAAGAAGGTGTCAATGGTGCACACCAAGACCCGCAATACAACGTTCTTTACCGTGGTGTTAATCCAGTTAGGTCTTTTGTGGATGCAGCGGTCGCAAAGAGGATCATGGCATGGGCAGGTATGCTTCAAATAGATGGTGCACACAATGCGAACGCATCTGCAAAACTTGCTTGGACCGTTATGCCAGAGTTGTTGGTACAGCACGGTATAAACTGTTTGTATTCTGTGAAAGTAGGCATGCCCAAAGGGAACATAGCACTATCAACTGTTCCACCGGTCATTGCTCCACTTCCGGAAATGAGGATCGATATGCCCTATGCGATTGCATTGAGGGAATTGTTTGATGGATATAGATTCAGAGCGCAGATGAATACCAGATACATAGAATCTGATCTATTCGATGCAACGCGAGCACACGTGATAAATGCCGTTCTTTCAAGACTTACAAGTGCAGACCTCCAATCAACGATCACACCCGATGAAGGTAGAAATGTACCTTGGCATGTTAATTCAATAAGAGGTGTCGAAACTGCAAAACACACATTGCTAGCCATGGATGGAATAAAGAATTATGTCAAGATAGATCAGCAAGCAGTAAGGGAAAAGGTCAGAGAGCTCAAAATGAGAGCCATTCTCATGCTTGAAGAAATCATCGATATGGGAGGATACTTTGAGGCATTGGAAGCGGGGATGTTTGTAGATAATGGCTATTACCCAGAAAGATTCGGCGATGGGATCGCAAGGAAGAAGGATGGCGAGATTGCAGCCGGTAGCGTCGTCCCGAGAGATGTGGATTACATGGCACCTGTCTGTGAACACTTCGGTTACAACAACATCCCAGAAGGTATTGAAAAACCTTGTGATTTGATAGGTGGTTGCACGTTCCACAATCCCGATAAGATACAGTTTATAGATGAACTCGATGAAACAGACAATGTAAATTTGCGCTTAGAAAAGGTAGCTGATATGCGCAAGAGAAATGTTATTAAACCTGAAGTTGAATGGTTTGCAGATGGCTGGGTACAACTCGATATGACGTTCTCTCTGCCAGAAGAGTTTGCGGAAGCTGCCGCGCTGGCAGTATGCGAGAAACTTGGTCTCCAAGATGCGACGATCATAGCAAAGACTGTACTTCATCCATCGGAAGGTACGTACGTAGAATTGAAAGCAAAAGTACCCTTCGAGATAAATGTAGATGAGCTTCACCTACCGAAAAAGACTGAAATACTTCCCGAAGATGAATTGTTCGAGTTCGTTGAGAAACACCCAATCAAGGTTGTGGCTGCTACTGTTGGTGAAGACGAACATTCCGTTGGACTAAGGGAAATACTCGATATAAAACATGGTGGAATAGAAAAGTACGGGATAAAGTACGTCTATTTGGGTACAAGCGTTCCACCGGAAAAGCTCATAGATGCAGCAATTGAAACGGGGGCAGATGCAATTCTTGCCTCAATGATCATTACGCACAACGATGTACACGTTAAAAATATGCAAAGACTAAACGAACTTGCGATAGAGAAAGGCATCAGGGATAAAGTGCTCATAATCGCAGGCGGAACGCAAATTAACAACGATATGGCAGTGGAAAATGGTGTAGATGCAGGATTCGGTAGAGGTACAAAAGGTGCAGACGTTGCTTCATTCATCGTGAAAAAATTAAGAGAGAAGTATGAAAAGAAATAGCTTAACAATTTTCATTGACATTCGATACCATTAATTTGATAAACGAGGGGGGAAAGCGTATGTATGAAGGATACGAGGTAACAGATTGGACAGTTATACCACCGTTTAAGAATGAACCAATTGTGGATTTTTCAAAACCGGAAAACGAAGAATACATGAAAGCAGCACTTGAGAAGGTGTATAGTGAGTTTGGTAAAGAATATGATATCGTCATAGGAGGCAAAGTCTACAAGTCGGAAAAGAAAATAAAGTCGATTAACCCTAGCAAATACGATGAAGTAGTCGGATATGTGAATAGTGCTGACGAAACGCTTGCAGAGCGTGCCGTAGAGAGTGCGTGGAATGCATTTGAGACGTGGAGTAAAACACCGGCACATATCAGAGCAGAGTACATGCTAAAAGCTGCAAAACGAATTAAAGAGAGAAGATTTGAATTCGATGCGTGGCTGGTCTACGAAGTTGGTAAGAGTTGGGTAGAAGCTGACGCAGACGTAGCAGAAGCAATCGATTTTCTCGAGTACTATTCAAGAGATGTGCTCAGATATGCATCGGATCAGCCACTCGTTAGAATTCCCGGTGAGAATAACGAGCTTAGATACATCCCGTTGGGAGTTGGTGCAATTATTCCACCATGGAATTTCCCACTTGCCATACTCGTTGGTATGACTAGTTCCGCAGTTGTGACGGGTAATACGGTCATTCTAAAACCTGCAAGTGACAGTCCGATAATTGGAGCAAAGTTCTTTGAGGTGCTCCAAGAGATAGGATTACCCGACGGTGTTGTGAACTTCATGCCAGGTAGCGGTGCATTAGCTGGAGAGTATTTGGTAAAACATCCTAAGATCAGATTCATCAGTTTCACCGGTTCTAAGGAAGTTGGGCTGAGAATTCACGAGCTTGCTGCAAAACCTCAGCCGGGACAAATCTGGTTGAAGAGGACAGTACTTGAGATGGGTGGTAAAGATGCCGTAGTTGTCGATGAAACGGCAGATTTAGATGCGGCTGCAGAAGGTATCGTTGTTAGTGCATTTGGATATCAAGGGCAAAAATGCAGTGCAGGCAGTCGAGCGATAATAGTGAAAGATATTTACGACAAACTTGTTGAAAAGATAGTAAATCGTGTGTCGAAGATAAAGATGGGAGATGTCAGATATAAAGAAAACTGGCTTGGACCAGTTGTGAACAAATCTTCGATGGAGAAGATCCTCAACTATATAGAGATAGGGAAGAAGGAAGGTACACTTGTTTGTGGCGGTAGGAGCAGAGAAGACTTGGGCGGATATTTCATAGAACCTACCGTTTTTAAAGACGTTCCATGGAATGCAAGGATTGCACAAGAGGAGATATTCGGACCTGTACTATCGATAATAAAGGCGGAAGATTTCGATGATGCGATGCGGATAGCAAATTCAACAGAATACGGTTTAACCGGTTCACTGTACAGTAAAGACCGTGCAAGGATAGAGAGGGCAAAGGTAGAATTCCACGTAGGAAATCTGTACTTCAACAGGAAATCGACAGGCGCACTCGTTGGCCCTCATCCATTTGGCGGATTCAACATGTCTGGTACCGATAGTAAAACTGGTGGCAGAGACCATTTAGGACTATTCATGCAGGCAAAGGCAATAAGCGAGAAAATCTAATTTAATTGATGTCTTGATACGTATATTCCTTAATGCCCCCCACACTGTAATCGTAGTGTGGGGAGTTTCTATAAATTCTATAAATATGCAACAAACCGAATAATTCAATTGATAGTATTGATATTCTTTATTATGCCACGTTAGAATTATGATAGAATTGAAGAGTGGAGTTCTTCAACTGTCACCTAAGTTTATCAAATTTCGTTGCAAACCACTTCAGATGTACAATATTCGCGTACAACAAAAGAATTAGGGGGGATTTGGAATGGACTTTCTTATCTATCCTTTACCAGGAGACATTCAGAGACATATTACAAATGGTCTTTTTTCTACCGCACAGAACGAAATTAAAAAGCGTTTAGAAGAACACAAGTTACCGGATGCGGAAGTGAGAAGGCTATTTTTTGAATTGCATCGCATGAAATTACTTCGAAAAACATACCCATATACAGAAAAAGAAGCATACGCGTTGTTGAAGAAGAGCTTCAAAGATATCACGAAAGAAGAATTCCAAGGACTCATTAGAGATGGAAAGATCGACTGGATGTACATCGAAGATGAGAAGAGATTTGAGAGAAGATTCGATAGTAACCTTGCATTCTCAAGTAAGGAGTACAAGACACGACAAAAGGCAACAAAAGCGAGTAGAGAAAGTTCAAAGAGGCGTAAAGTTATAAACGATGCAATTGCAAGATTGCTAAAAGGTGGAAAACCAAAGACGTACAACGTACGTGCTAAAGTCTCGATGAAGAGAGAGCATCCAGAAAATCAACGCGTTAGAGTCTGGCTACCATTCCCTAAAGAAGCTTTTCAGCAATCATCCGTGAAATTGATTAGAGCAAGTCATGAGCATTTTGTAGCCGATAATTTCGTTGATCAAAGAACAGTTTACATGGAAGGTACAGACACCGAGGAATTCTCTATTGAATTTGAGTACAATGTAAGAGAATGGATAGGAGCTGAGAAGTTATTCCCCAGTCAACCTGAAGAAAAGGATATTGCTGAAAAATCGCCGCATGTAAGATTTACAACCTACCTTTGGTCGATCTTGGATATGATATTTGATGGTAAAGACTACGCAGATTTTGATGACTTAACTCGCGCAAGAAAGATATACGATTTTGTCACGCTAAATGTATCATATTCCTACGTCTTGCCTTATGCACTGTACGATAATATACCAGAATACGTTGCAACGGTCTTCAAAGGTGACTGCGGATTTCAAGCCTTGCTATTCCTCACCTTGTGCCGCATGGTAGGTATTCCAACAAAGTGGCAATCTGGGTGGAGTATAGCACCACTCTCTGCTTCTCCACACGATTGGACGATTATATATCTTGAGAAATTTGGTTGGGTCCCTGTCGACCTTTCTTTTGGAGGTAGTAGGCGAGATGATGAAAGTATGAGACTGTTTTATTTCACAAACCTTGATGGGTTTAGGATGTTTGCAAATACAGACTTTCAAGTTGACTTGGTACCGTTGAAGTATTCTTGGCGTTCTGATCCGTACGACAATCAAGTCGGAGAGATGGAGTACACAGACGTAGACAAAAGTTGCATAATCGACACCAGAAGTGAAATAGAAGTTTTGAAATTTGACGAAATTTGATGAAATTTGAGAAAAGAATAAAAAGAAGATACGATAAATGAAAAAACTGGGAGGGATGGAGTATGGCAAAGATAAAGTCCGTGAAGTTCAAATTGAATGAGTTTCAATATTTTAGGCCGTTCCACATAACAAACAGTGTGTCTTACGGCTCGCAAAATATCGAAGTTGCAATCGAACTTGAGAATGGCGTGGTTGGATATGGCGAGGCCTCACCATCGTTTAGAGTTAACGGGGAAAAAGTTGCAGCGGTCATAGGTCTGGAAGGTACAGTAAATGAGATGATCGTTGGAATGGATGTAAGAAATTACAGGCAGATCTTAGACGTCACGGATAAACTTTTTGCTGCACCGAGTATAAAGGCAGCAGTACAATACGGTGTGCTTGATGCATTCAGTGAAGAGATTGGTGTTCCCGTGTATCAAATTCTTGGTGGTGCCAAAACAAAGATCGAAACTGACCAGACAATGAGCATTGGCACGCTGGAAGAGAGGATCAACGAAGCAAGGAGTATCGTTGAAAAAGGTCATAACGTTATAAAGATAAAGGTTGGCGAGAATTTACAAGAAGACATACAAGCGCTCATTGCAATCAGCCAAATTACGAGAGGTTGCAAATACATCGTCGATGCAAATATGGGATACACTCCAAAACAAGCGGTAAAATTCGTAACAGAAATATACAGAGCAGGGGTAGATATATCAGTTTTTGAGCAACCGGTCGGTATGCACGATATCGATGGACTAAAGTATGTCAGATGGAATTCACCATTTCCAATTGCAGCAGATGAAAGTGCAAAAAGCAAATACGACGTCATGAAACTTATAAAAGAGGAAGCGGTGGACTACATAAACATCAAATTGATGAAATCAGGCATAAGTGACGCATTGGCAATCGTTGAGATGGTAAAGGCAGCCAATTTAAAACTCATGATCGGGTGCATGGGAGAATCTAGTCTTGGAATCAATCAAAGTGTCCATTTTGCACTTGGAACAGGTGCATTCGATTTTCATGATCTGGATAGTCCATTGATGCTCAAAGAAGGCACATTCAGAGGCAAGTATAAAGTTGATGTACCATACTATTACGTTTGATTGTATCTAATTTATCTAATTATAGTTCAAAGCTATGTGAGAAAGTTCGTTAAATTACGTCTTTGCCTCATGAAAGAATATTAACTTGTGAGAATCTGCGTTTCCATGATATAATTTCTTTGAAGATAGGCACGAGTATAAATAAACACTAGAGGAGGTGGAAGGGTATGAAAAAGTTACTACTCACAGTTTTTATTCTGTGCATTTCTATTTTGAGCTTTTCGGCAAATTACGTGAATGCCTACACAACGCTCGAAGAACCACTTGCGAAGGCACTTTTCGATGAATTCCAGAAAGAAACAGGTATAAAGGTGAATTGGGTAAGATTATCGACAGGTGAGGTTATTACAAGGCTGGAAGCAGAAAAGAACAACCCTCAGGCTTCAATTTGGGTTGGTGGAGTTGGTGTATACCATGTTGAGGCAAAACTAAAGGGGTATACAACACCATACAAAGCACCGTACAGTCAATTCATCGATGCAAAATTCAAAGATCCTGAAGGATATTGGATAGGATTGTACGTTGGTCCATTGGCATTTGCAACAAACAAGAACAGGGCAAAAGAGTTAGGGATAACACCACCAACAAGTTGGGCAGATTTACTAAAACCTGAGTACAAAGGTATGATCAGAATGGCAGATCCAAATACATCGGGAACTGCATACAACGTGATCACCACTATGATCAACATTTACAAGAGGGACGAAAACAAAGCATTTGATTACATGAAGAAACTTGATGTAAATGTCAATATGTATACAAAATCTGGTGCAGCACCTGGAAAAGATTGTGCAATAGGCGAGACTCCAATAGCAATTGGATATCTGCACGATTTGATCAAATTGCAAAAAGAAGGAGCACCGATCGTCATTACACTTCCAACCGACGGTTCAGGATATGAAATCGCGGCCATGTCACTTATCAAAGGTGGAAAAGAACCACTCGAAGCAAAAAAGCTATATAACTGGATACTCGGTGACAAGGCACAATCAATCATCGCAGGTTGGTATGTGATACCACTCTCACCAAAAGCTCCAAAGAATAAGGTTGTTTACAAGTTGCAAGATATAAACCTTATCCAACAAGATTTACTTTGGGAAGCACAGAATAGAGAGAGGTTAGTCGACAAATGGAAGAAAGAAATTGGAAGATAATAAAATTCATAGCAGTAATTGTTGTAGTATTTGCAGTGCTATTTTGGGTTAGAACAACTATCAGAAATGAATTCTCCCGTTTATCACGGGAGAATTCATTAGAATTAGCGAGATCTGTTGCCTCTGTAGACCCAGATTTGTTGAATGAGAAATTCCCAGAAATCTACTATTACATTTCTTATTTCGATGGAAGGGAAAATGAGAATGCAAAGGTCTCGCA
>Ga0208695_1002497_pt1 | contig 13346 bp, 9 predicted proteins | sample AD_UKC111_MetaG_FD_184449 | JGI IMG/M metagenome (GOLD analysis project Ga0208695, IMG submission 184449) | Active sludge microbial communities of municipal wastewater-treating anaerobic digesters from Hong Kong - AD_UKC111_MetaG (SPAdes)... | ecosystem: Engineered > Bioreactor > Anaerobic >... | reverse complement strand
ATACTCACTGGGCGATAAAATAATGGCAATGTTTGGAATTCTTGTACTAATTATATATCTACTAACGAGGAAGGATTGATAGAATGGGATTACGCGTAGAGGATAAGCAATCCGGGCTCAAAGTTCCAGATAAAAAATCATGGGTCGTATTACAGGAAAAAAATGGCATAAAGTTAGTTAAAAACGAAGAAGATCCTGAAAGAAAATATATGATCATTGGCGGCTGTCGCGTCTATAGTTACAGATCTATAACATGGGCAAAAAAATCGCACGAGAGAATGGTAGATATTAACGAAAACTTACAATATTGAGGTATCATGAACATTAATATATCCCAGAAGAAATTTTTGCGACTGTTGCCATATATTTGTATTTGCGCATTTTTAATAATTTCTGTTAATATATCATCAGCAGCAACAATTACAATATCACAAGACGCAAACTGCGATATACGATGCGATGGTTCTGCAGATCAAGTTCAAATTAATCAGGCACTTGCATACGCACAGGGCAACTCTAGCACGACGATATATCTAAAAGGACCATACACGTATACTATCTCAGATCCATTAAAAATATACAGCAATACAAAGTTGACTGGAGATAGCACCGCAACATTAACAGTTGTAAATTCGCCGGGTTGGGCATCGGGTACGCCAATGATAGATCAGGCAACATATCCAATCTCAAATCTTGAAGTATATGGCTTTAGCGTAAATTGTAATGGAAATAATTTTGGTCAAAAAATGGGGGATGGATATGATAATGTATTTTGGCTTCGTACCGCGACTAATGTTTCAGTGCACGATATGCACATGTATAATAGTGTGGGTGACGGACTTAGAATAACAGGCAGTACTAATATTCTTTTTTATAACAATGTCGTAGAAATGATGGGTCACGACGCATTTTTCGCTACAAGATGTAATGGTGTTGAATGTTATAATAACGTACTTCTTGCAAGGGATAATGCAGGATTAAGATTGTGGAATACTCGTAATGTGGCATTCCACGACAACTACATTTATGCCGACTATAGAAATAAAACATATTGTGGTCCGGGCATTCAGATAGAAAAATCTACCTCTACACCGATGGATAATATTGAAGTGTATAATAATACTATAGCAAATGTATTTGGTCCGGGCATTTGGATAATAGCATATGAAGATGCAGCCACTACAATGAGTCAAGATTCACTTCATATACATCATAATATCATATATAATAGTGGAATGCACACAAAAACGTTATGGGGTGGAGGTATTGTCGGTTGTGGTTGGACTAATGTAGATATAGATAACAATGTAATTGATAGTACTCTTGGTCATGGAATTTATATATATCCCGGTTTTACGGGTATAACACCTACAAGCTCAGGGTATGTCTGGACAATTCACAACAATCTCATTACAAATACTCGAGTAAGACCGAATACGAACGGTCCTACGTCTGGATATGGTATATCCAATACTTTTTATGAGACGCATATTCATACTGTTAACTCGAATAATAATGTGATGTACAATAACGTCGCGGGAGATTACTTTCACGTAACTTCTTCGACGGATGTGCACGCAGACCCGAAGTATACCAATCAAGCCGGGCGCGATTATACATTATTGGCTGGTTCACCGGCGCTTGGCAAAGTTGAAGTTGTAGGATATCAGGGTAACATCGCCACTGCTACCGATATTTGGAATAATACATATACTTCACCTGATTATGTGCCAAGCATAGGTGAAACATATATCATGGGATTTATTGGTGTAATATATGATACGGATACGTCACATCCAGTGAGCGGCGCGGTAGTTACAATATGGAACGAATCTTGGTCTAGCACTACTGTAACAGATTCTAGCGGTCATTATAGTTTTACTGGAACGCCGGGTAATGGTGTTTATGCGGTGCGCGTAACTGCAACAGATTATCAAACAACACCAGATCCAATGCCAATTAGCCTAGTCACAAGCGATCTTACGGTCTTCAACATAGCGTTAACAAAAACACCAACATATTTTACACCTCATTATGTCACTTTTACAGTTACCGACATATTTGGGAATTTATATAGTAATGTAAGTGTAAAGGTGTATGATGCAAATGATTATACCACACCAGAGTTTTCGGGATATACTGACAAATCGGGTTCAATTACGTTTATATTGAACGAGACTGCTAAATATCGTATTGATTTACTCGATGAAAGTCAAAATATTAATACCTCAAGAACACTAACACCCGGTGACACGGCATATAAATTTAGAGTGTGGGGTGCTCATAAAACGGACGAGGCGAGTAATGTACCACCGGTAAACACATCAAGTGATCACATTCAGTATGGGTTTAGCTATGATCAGTATAATCTAACGCATTATTCGGTAAGTGTATCAATATTATCCCGAGACGGTAATATAAGTATTACAAATTATAATACAACTGTTACACAAATCTATCCAAATAACGGGACAGTCGTAAAAATAAATAATACAACTATTAGCTATCGCAACTATGTGCAGGGCTCGGGTAATGCAGGTCTTGTATTCTACGTTCCGAATGATGCAATGTATACAGTAGAGTCGTGGGTTTCAATACCCACCCATAATAATGGCACACCCGTATACTATTTCAGATCTTTCACCGCCGGCGGTACAGATATTAGAGAGGGATATAGATGGTTTGATTGGGAAGATCAATGGAACTATACCGTGTTTGGATATTGTTTAATGTTATCTGCCGGCGGACTATTTAGCCGTAGAAACGTGCATGTGGGTGCAATTGTCGTAATGATGATTGGTCTATTCAATTGGTATACAGGCTGGATACAATATTCGATCGGCGACCAAATAATGGCAATGTTCGGTTGTATGATAGTGGTAGTATATATATTTGGTAATCGTAATAACTATTATTGAGTGATACCATGTCACATATAAAAACTTTCGGGATATTTATATTATTGGGCTTGCTCATATTGTGTGGCTCGGTCAGTGCGACGACAGTTAATACACCATATGGTTCGTTGGATATTTATATAACGAATCAAAATAACAATACGGTGGCGGTGTTAAACGCTACGACTAATACACAAGTTGCGGTTATAAATGTAGGTATATCGCCAGAGGGTATCGATGTAAGTCCAAATGGTAAATACGTCGCTATTACTTGTCCTGAATCACCCTGTATTGATATTATAAGTACAGCGAATAATTCAGTGATGGCTAATATATCCTCTGGGATTGGTTATGCTTCATATGCCGCATTTTCTCCCGATGGTAGCAGATTATATGTGACTTATGATACACAATCGATCATGGGTGTGTTTAATACAACGACATGGACACTAATAACAAATATTTCAATGTGGTCGGGCAACGATGTTTGTGGTGTTGTAGTATCACCTAACGGAACGCGCGTGTTTGTTCCCGAATTCAACGGTCCCAGATTGGCATGTGTCAATGCCACAAGCAATACATGGATGTCAAATACATCATCATTTGGATCTAACTCCGGACCATACGATGTCGAGATAACGCCGGATGGAACGAAACTATATGTAACATTATTCGGAGGACATCGAGTTGCAGCAGTAAATGCTAATACGGGTGTAATCACAGGAAATGTATCTGGTACATTCAATTATCCCAGAGGTGTAGCGATTACACCAGATGGTTTGAAAGCATATGTTGCAAATGAAGGTGCTGGGACAGTTAGTGTGATAAATGTTAGCAATGACACTGCATATAAGACAATAACTGTTGGTACAGATCCCCGAGGCGTAACAATATCACCTGATGGCGCATATTTATATGTTACAAATAATGGTGCGAATACAGTTAGTAAAATATATATCGCGAATGATACTGTTGTAAGTACGATAAGTGGTTTCAGTGCACCAATGTCGTTGGGTAACGCAATGCGACAGACGCGGCTGCCTACCGCGAATATGGGTCAGAATGTAACTTCAGGAACTGTTCCATTTGCAGTATCGTTCACTGGTTCCACAACTGCCGGAACTCCAACAGCATTTAGTTGGAATTTTGGTGACGGTGGCACTTCTACAACTCAAAACCCAACTCATACATATACGTCTGCGGGTACTTACACTGTAATATTCAATGCTTCTAATATTGCGGGATATAGTGTTGATACAGAAACCAATTTAATAACTGCAAGTGCTGCGGGATTAGCCCCGGTTGCCAACTTCACAGCTAATGTAACAACTGGTACATCACCGAAAGCAATATTATTTACCGATTCAAGTACTAACACACCTACTAGCTGGCAATGGAATTTTGGAGATGGTACATCAAATGCTACGACACAAAATCCAACACACACCTATACGAGTGCTGGAACTTATACTGTAACTTTAACGGCTACAAATGCTGCTGGTTCGGGTGTGAAAACGAGAACAAATTATATCTCAATTACGCCCGAGTCAGTAACACCATGCGTCTCATCATTTACAGCAAGCCCTACAAGCGGAACGTTGCCATTAGTTGTTACATTTACAGATACGAGTACAAATACACCAACTTCTTGGCAATGGAACTTTGGCGATGGAACATCTAATTCATCGTCTCGAAATCCAGTACACATATACAATAGCGCGGGAACATATACAGTAATGTTAACAGCGACTAATACAGGTGGTGGAAATACAAAAACTGAGACAAACTATATAGTGGTTTCGCCTGTAAATTCAATTATAGCGAATTTTAGTGCAAACAGGACTTCTGGGATAATCCCACAACAAGTTCAGTTTACAGACGCGAGTGCCGGTGCAACGAGTTGGGATTGGAACTTTGGCGATGGAACAACTTCTACATCTCAAAATCCATTACACACTTACACATATGCGACTACATATACCGTCACGCTAAATGTGTCAGATGGCGCCAGTAGTGACTCTGAGATAAAATCGGGATATATTACGATTAGTCCTTCCGGCGGTGGAGATTCTGGTGTATTAGCACATTTCACATATGGCGCAGTGTCAACTGCCGCGCAATTTAGTGATGCATCACTTGGTTCACCGGAAAGCTGGGAGTGGAATTTCGGGGATGGTAATACATCTATAGAACAAAATCCTGTACATGAGTTTAGTACACCCGGCACATATTTAGTTACGTTATCTGTAACAAAAGGCGGAATCACGAGTTACTATTCATATCCCGTAACAGTAAATGTTGGTGCACCAAATAACTATAGTCAATATTATCAGAACTTCTTTATACCCGGCATGGGCGGATGGGATTTCGTATCTCACACTGAAGACTTCTGGACAACTGTAGCACCCTCGGCATTGTTCTGGGCAATTATAATACTCATTCCATATCTGACAATCTATAATAGAACTGGGACAATCATTATCCCGGCAGTATTATACCTATTCACCGGCGGTGTATTGGCTGTCGTAATGCCTCCATTCCTCGGTCAGTTCTATTATTGGTTTATAATACTGGGTTCGGCTGGTGTAATATATAAGATGTTTATCGGAGAATGATCATGAAAATACATAACCTAATTTTAATTTTTTTAGGGATATTTCTATTATGTGGTGGCGCTTGCGCTGAGGATGTTGCGGATACAGTTACAACTGTCAATCCAACCGATTTTACAGAGAGTAACAACGGTGTTCTATTCACACAGGGTGTGAACGCATCTGAATTCGACGTCGATATAAATGTTACGACGGAAGAGATTACAGTTAGTTTAGAGGAAGATGCAGACGCCGCACATACTCAGATTATTGGTGTCCCACTTACTACTATGCCAAGTTACGAGGGATATTTATTTGTTCAGCATTTTAACGAGACCGGCGTTTGTGATGGTTTTGATATCGTTCAGCCAGTGGTGGATGCAAGTTATGCATATCTCGAAGTTAATCTTTCGACAGTTACTATTACGCCATTGGTAAGCGAGGTTAATAATTGGCGTTTTGAAAATTGGTTTAGTGATACACTACCAACGGGTTGGTCGTTCAGTGGTTCGGGATTACCTTCTCGATCTACAGATGTAGTGCTTGGCTCATATTCATATAAATTAGTGACAAATTCTACCGGCACTTCTGGGATATTATCTCAGACCACGGAACTTACTCCGGGATATTATACTGTTGGTGCGTGGGTAAAATGTACAAATGGCACGAGCGGCGCATTATACATTGATTTGTATGGCGGCTCACCAGTCGTGGATACTACTGGTGCAGTGTTATATTCTACGACAAATCCGGGTGAATGGCAATATATCGAACGGCGCGAATATGTAAATTCATCTAATCCGCAGTTAAGGATTTTTGTAAGTGATTCTCCAAGTATAGGTAGTACATGGCTGGTCAATGGTGTTATTGTGTCGCCAGACTACTCATATACCGCAACCGAATCAGATGATAGAGAACATATATACTTGAATTTTACATATACACCCGCAGTTGAAATGCCTATCAGCACAATGAGTGTTGTGCTATCCGAGCATGATCTATCAACCGAGAATATTAGTACCGTTTCGACAAAAATTGATGGTATAGATATTTCTACGTTTCGAGTAGAAGATACCTTATATATTGATACATCATGGTTTAGTACAGATCCTCATCAAGTAAACATAACAATTGATTATACGCCACAAGTACCTGTAGTTGAATTCATGTCCAATGTTTCATACGTTAACCATAACTATACAGTTCAATTCACTGATTTGTCTACGGGATATATTGATTCGTGGTATTGGGACTTTGGTGACGGGAGTAATAGCACGCTACAAAATCCTACACACACTTATGCAACAGATGGAATTTACACTGTTACGCTAGATGTAACGGGTCCGGGTGGAACTTCATCGCTACCAAAGTACGGTATGATGACAGTTACAGCGGTGCCAACTAACAATTACTCCCAGTATTATCAGAGATTCTTTACCGCTGACATGGGTGGCTGGGATTTCGTGTCACATACAAGCGATTTCTGGAACACCCTGTTGCCGAGTGAATTCTTCTGGATGATAGTCATACTTATCCCATATCTGACAATATATAATAGAACAGGAACTATTATTATTCCAGCGGTTTTATATTTATTCATTGGCGGTGCACTCGCTACAGTAATGCCCCCAGCATTAGCTCAATTCTATTATTGGTTTATCATACTTGGCACCGCTGGAGTAATATATAAGCTATTTATTGGTGAGTGATTAATTTTCGGGATAAATTAATATCCCGTACTCAATTACTTTTTTGAAAAACAGAATCCACGCTAAGGGCTGTAAGCAATCGAAAAAAAGAAAGGGATTAAATATATCCCAATGCTTTAAGCACTGCGGCGCCACCTAATACCATTATCATAAGCACAGCAAGGCTATATCCACTTGAGATAATAGCAGTGACTGAGCCATATAGACTGGCACCATCTACATTCACGCTAAGTCCTTCGACGGCTTCCTGAATATTTTCAAACTGATGAAGCTCTGAAAGATTTTGTGATACTTGTGTCTGTACAGTTACTGGACCAATTACGGTAATGTAATGTGTTTTTGTTTCTGTATTGCTGCCCGCCGCGTTTGTCGTAGTGAGACTTACAGTATAAGTTCCTTCATCCTCATAGATATGCATTGGATTTTGATCGTCGCTTGTTTCACCATCACCAAAGTTCCAATGCCAGCTTGTGGGGATATTTGTGCTTGAATCGGTGAACTGTGTTGTAAGTTTAGCGTCGCCCGATAAAAGACTTGCTGCGAAATCAGTCTCGGGGATATTTGTCCAATCGATCGATACGTTATAGTAGTATGTTTGTCCAGCGGTTAAGGTATTTGCCACAAACGAAAATAATCCCGAAGTCTGATTAAATGTGACAGCTTCATTGCTCTCAATATCAAGCAGATCCGCTTCGAGAATATCAGTTTCAGTCGTGGTATAGTTTATGCGCCCGCCAGTGAGATAGTTATTTCCAGGTATGAACTGTATATTAAGATCGTAATGATCGACATTATTCGACGATTCGTTGATTAATGTCGTATTCTCGGTGTAACCAATATCCACAGTTGGTGTATATATTGCTGTAGCATTTACGATTGTAACACCCGTAAATGATAATGGTGCTTGCAAGATTCGTATACTTGACAAATCATCATCATTCGAAGAACGTATCAATGAAATATTTTCTCCATCCCAATCTGTAAATGTATTATTACTGTTTGTTGCAAAACTTAGCCCAGAATCATATATGTCACTTTCATTGAAATAACCTATTAGTTTATTATTATCAATATAAGATGCCGTAATATTTGAATCATCATCTACTTCATATGTTATATTGCTAGTATTATTATAAAATATTGTAGTTCTGAAACGTACTTGATCAAAATTGGTTCTATTACCATCAGATGGAGGCAAATCAACTCTGAATCCAATTTTATTTTTTGCGCCGTATATATCATCTGTATAAGTCATAGTTCCGTTAGAACCATTCACCGTTTGATTAGCAACGCCTTTAGGAAAAAGTGCTCGTCCGAGTCCTGAACCATATACATCATCAAATTTTGTGCCGTCTGCTAATTTCCAGTTTGCTGAAGTGGGCGTGCCTACTGCTGAATAGGTACTGTCTAATTTGTATGTGCCTATTGTTTGATAGGCTGAGCCGTCCCATGCTTGAAGTGTGAGACTTGAATCTGCAAGGTTATCAGGGGTTTGGAGTTCGATGTATGCTGTTTTGTATGTGTCTGCTGTGATGTTGTCTACATAAAATGTGATAGCCGAATTTGCAACACCATTTCTCAGTCCCACTGAAATCATCGTGGTAACTGCGGGATTATAACTAGCATGTCTACGAGATGGTAGTTGTCCAGTTGATCCGACTGGAGCTTTTATTGGCAATACAAACCGTGTTTCTGATGTGCCATTTAGTTTGAATCTAACACCAGAAGTATCATAAAAAGCTACATCAACTCCTGCAGACGTTTCAGGATATGCGATTAACGTACAGCCAGTCTGTGATGATGAAATATTCAGATTAAAAAACTCAAACCCAGATAAATCCAATGATACAGATTTCCTAACGTATATTCGTCCCTGTTCATCCGTTGTTCCAACAACTTTTAATTTTCCATTTTCTGTAGTAATAGTTCCATTGCCTATAAACACATTCCAGTCTTTAGCAGAATCACAGTTATCAATAACAGTAGGATTATTACTCGTAGCAGTATTCGCAACAATAAACTCCTCCGTAATACTATGAGCAGTCGTATCAACAGTCAACAAACCCAATGATTTTAACTTTCCAGCCGTCAACGTTTTTGTTGAATTCTCCCCGTTTACATCAGTAAGATAAACCCCGTCCGTAGGAGTATAAAGAGTCCCAACCGCATAATCCGCACTAATTAGATTAACTCCGGGCGAATTAATACTAACATTAACAAAATCTATAGTATCAGATTCGAATGTACTTCCAAGACTAAGAGACGTTGCATTATTTGTACTTGTAAATTCTTTCCTATACACCCCAGTATATCCACCAATAATGACTTCAGAGAACGGAACATCTTCAAAATAAGCATATCCGCCATCATTTCTGATTGATTGAATCCAGACAGCATCAGGAATACCAGCATCATTAAAGTGTGTTACTTTCACCGTATTATCCTGAATATATGGTTCAATTACATTCCAGGATATTTGTAGATCATATAGCCCATGTTTACCACCATTATCCCGGATGCGTAAGCAATCTTTTTCTTTCGAGACTATAAGATTTACTTGTTCATTGGTCTTTACTTCTTTTGTTCCGTATATAAACTCAGCTTTCTCTGCATGTGAGAGTTTCGCGTGCTCTTGTATATCGGTTTGGGATAATTCAAGCACCCGTTCACCATACGGCGATGCCGCACCCGATGCCGCACCACAGGATATCAAGAGAAATCCCAGAATCAAGAATATAAATAACTTTCTAAACATTATATCACATATCCCGCAGTATGCACTGCCGTGTTAAAGTTGTGTATCGTGTCGGCGACAGTAGCCCCAATAGTCACCGGGATATGATTAGCTTCAACGCCGTCACCAATATCAAACTCAAAAATACTATTATCGATTCGCACAAACTCACCATCTGTAGGATTTTCAGTCCAAGTGAAAACTATACTACTTACTTGACTTGATCCGCTGCTATGATCGATTCCATTCAGGACCATAAGACCGATGGCGAACACCAATACCAAACCAACTATTGTTCTCGCGATTCCATCTGATGTTTCGAGCGATGCACCCGAAAACGTATCGAGATTAAGACCCATTATCTAACACCATCCCGATCCATGTTCACAATCACCAACCTTCCATCAATTGTTGTCCACGTTAGACGATCACCAGGATTCCACTTGATCTTTTTTGCAGGCTCGGTGATGCTAACAAGCAACTCGCCTTTATTTCCTCTACGTACTTTCATTCATTATCAGCTCCGACGAAATTCCTATGAATTCCTAAGAAATATATTCTAGCGCTTCGTATAAATACGATGTGTCGGGATTCGGTATCGGCTGGAGTAATATATAGGATGTTTATCGGAGACTAAGGTTTATATATTATTAATCCTTTTATTTTATAATGGTGATTTGAATGGTAAGCTCACAGAGAAGTTCTGATAAGCTATCTCAGAGAAGCGGTAAAGTTGTAGGTCTTCAGCACAAATTCGATACTAATAATGTTCCAAATTATCTTGATATTAATGATAAAGTATATTTTAATGGAACAACTGTTGGCGACAAAACACGTGCAGAAGAAGAACTTGAGCGCTTTAAACGAATGTATGGTGAAGGATTCATTGTTAAAACCACATCTTATGCAGTTTATGGATATAATGCAAAAGAGACAGCCGACAGAAAATATTTGAAAAGTATGCTAAAGAGTAATAATCCAAAAGAAGCCGAGATGGCTCGTAGTATACTCAAGCAGAATGCAAGAGATGTAAAAGAATTATAAATTCTTAAATAGCACCAAAATGATTATATACAATGAAGCCATTTCATTTAATAATGGCTTCAATCTAATCATTTTGGTGATATCGTGTCAGAAACTGTTTTGTGTATTAGTGGTGGTGTAGACAGCTTAATCGCGTGGTTCTATGAAGGTAAACCAAAAGCTGTTTATTTTGATCTGGGCACAAAGTATACCCAGAAAGAAATAGATTGTTTATTCAGTTTAAGTCAACTCATTCCTGATTTTAATCCAATAATCGATCATTCATTACACTCTTTTGGTCAGCTCGAGTCGGGCAGAACAGCATTTATCCCGCAACGCAATATGCTTTTCGCGACGATTTGTGCCGCGAAATACGGCGATGATATCATTATCGGCGGCATAAAAGGGGATAATGTTTGCGATAAGAATCCCGCCGCATTTGAAACTATGAGTCACTGCCTAACAGTTACGGGTGATAAGATAGTAAATGTGCGAAGTCCCTTCTGGGATATGACTAAGCCAAGTATAATCTCCTGGTTTATTGACAATATCCCAGATGCATTAAATATCCTAAAAGCCTCGGTGAGCTGCTACGGAGGCTCCGAAGGCAGTTGTGGAGTCTGTCCGAGCTGCATTAGGAAATGGTTTGCACTAAAATATCTCGGGATAGATTGTGACGATTGGTTCGAAGCACATCCAAAGACGTCACCCGAGATTTCGGGATATATTAAGAGATTATGTAACGATGGATATGATATATCCCGAACCAAAGAGATGTTCAAGATTTTGGAAAGTGAAAATATGCTCACTATCGCCGAATGGCGATATTTACAAGATAGGATTGCGATACGAGAAGGTTTGTCTGTCCCTGAGCCCGATAAAGAGGGTTGAATACCATCTATTTAATAAGATGAAACAAACCTTTTAATAGTTTCCGAGTCAATAATATACATCAAGGTGATACTATAGGCGTAAAGAAATTTGTCCAGCAAGGCAAGAAGGGTAAAGAATTAGATTCAATGTTAGATAATGCAGATAATGTTATGACCGCTGGTTGCGGTAGAGCTAGTTCAGGAATACGCAATCAAGCAGGTAAGAAGAAGAGGCGTTAACACGCTTCTTTTTTAAAACATACTTACAACCAATATGTATATATATGATACGTGCCATGTAATGTTCGGTGATTAAAAATGAAAAACAAACATTCTAATGAAATACAGGAAGCCGAAACTAATCCTTTCATCGACCCGGAGTATATATCACACATGTCATATATTGAAAACACAATGCTGAAAGAGAAGAAGTGAATATCCTTCTCTTTTTTAAAATGTAGTTATAACCAATAGGTATTTATAGGATACGTGCCATTTATTAATTGAGGTATGATTAAATGGAAATTCCCGCAAATATGCAACTAAAAGAATCGTCAAGAAATGCCATATTGGCGGCGGCGAACAGACTGAATGCAGTATGCGATGGTGCAAGAACAGACGATCAGCATGGCTTTAACAAAGGCGACACCGATTGGTTCAAATATTGGCTGTCACGAGATAATATTAAAGATGGCGTCATAGTTCACATGCACCAAAAACTTAGGCTTTATAGAAAGCAGTTGTTTAGATATGGGATAGATTATGAGCAACTTAATCCTGAATTCGAGGCAAAGCCCGAACCGGCGGCAATAAAAATCGACCCAACATGGGAAGAGTTTAAGATGCCCTTCGGGAAATATAAAGATAAAACGATGGCGGAAATCGTCATAGAAGACAAATCATACCTTAATTTTATATACGTAAAATTTGACGATGGACCCGTCAGAGAGGCGGCAAAAGCAGTTCTCGCGGGACAGCCAATCGTTAAGAATATCCCAAAAGCGGTCGTTCCGAAAGACGCTAACAAGGATGATTATATTTTCCTCGATGTTGAGGGCGACGATAAGATTGTGTTTCATTCCTCAATATCCTATAAGGATCAAATAAAAGATCTTCACGTGGCTAGGTGGAACGAGGATAATGATTATAAATGGAAAGCGCCAATGAGCGCACTCGACGAAGTACTCGAAGCATTTCCCAACGCGCCAAAAAGTGATAAGCTTCGGGATATATTGAAGAGAAGAGAAGAACTCAGAACAAAATCCCGTGCGATGGTAAATACCCGAGAATTTGATCTGGGTGGCTTTGGCAATGGTAAAGAAATGATGCCTTTCCAGAAAGCCGGGCTGGAATTCATGGAACTGACAAAGGGTAGGATGCTGCTGGCGGATGAAGCCGGCACGGGTAAAACCATCCAAATAATGTCATACCTACAATTACACCCAGAAATCAGACCCGCAGTAATAGTTTGCCCGGCGAGTATTAAATTCAACTGGCGAAATGAAATAAATGCATGGATG
>Ga0208695_1002496_pt1 | contig 13347 bp, 11 predicted proteins | sample AD_UKC111_MetaG_FD_184449 | JGI IMG/M metagenome (GOLD analysis project Ga0208695, IMG submission 184449) | Active sludge microbial communities of municipal wastewater-treating anaerobic digesters from Hong Kong - AD_UKC111_MetaG (SPAdes)... | ecosystem: Engineered > Bioreactor > Anaerobic >... | reverse complement strand
GGAGTGGGTTTGAAAAGTGGGCGAACTATACTTGTCTAGACAAGTTTGTGCAAGTTGGGGAAAACCTGCGTTAGCATTGCCATATGAAATCAGTGCCACGGACGAAATCAGCGCGGAGTCTGCCCGCGGACGGCGTACGCACAGCCGACGCAGCAAGGGCGCGCGCTCCCGGTGCGGGGGAGGTTCGCGGAGTCAGCGCGGTGGCCCCGTTTGAGCAGGTGAAGCTTTACCTGAAGTCGCGTCTGGCTGCCGGCGAATGGACACCAGGCACACTGATGCCGTCGGAGGCAGAGCTGGTGCAACATTTCGGTGTCAGCCGCATGACCGTCAACCGTGCGCTGCGCGAACTGCAACTGGAAGGTTTGGTTGATCGCGTGCAGGGCGTGGGCACTTTTGCCGCTCAACTGCACCGGGTGTCGTCGTCGCTCGTCATTCGTGACATTCACGAAGAAATTGTCTCGCGCGGGCATACCCATCATGCCACCGTACACCTGGCGCGAGAGGAACAGGCGGGGGCGCAGGCGGCGCAACGGCTGGGCGTTGTGGCGGGCACGCGGATCTTTCATACGCTGATCGTGCACTATGAGAACGGCGTCGCGCTGCAGTGTGAAGACCGCTACGTCAACCCGGAATGCGCGCCGGACTATTTGTCGGTGGATTTCACCCAGGTGACGCCGACGCACTATCTGCTCGACGTGGCGCCGTTGTGGGAAGCGCACTTTTCCGTACAGGCCGGGTTGCCGACGGCACGCGAGGCCAAGCTGCTCGGGCTCAAGACGAGCGACCCCTGCCTCATCGTCGCCCGTCGTACCAGCAATCGAGGCATACCGATCACGCAGGCGCGGCTGGTGCATCCGGCGGGGCACTATCAGATCGAAGGCGTTTTCAGGCCATGAGCTGGCAGGTCGTGCGCGTTGATAGCGCAGCACCGCAGGCGTGGCGCAATGGTGGTGGCGTTACGCGAGAGCTGCTGGCGTGGCCGAACGCTGAAGACTGGTCGGTGCGGCTGTCGGTGGCGGACATCGAACGCGACGGGTCGTTTTCTGCGTTCGCGGGAGTTGATCGCTGGTTTGCGGTACTGTCAGGGGCGGGCGTGCAGCTTGGCAATCCTGTTCAGACTGTTCGCCGCGACGATGGTGCGATCAACTTCGCTGGTGAATCGGCGCCGGACTGCCAACTGATTGACGGCGCGACGCGGGACCTCAACCTCATGATTCGCCGCGATCGGGCAACCGGCTGGCTGCGGGCGTTGCATTCGACCGAAGTCATGGTCACTGCTCGTCTGGAAACAAGCGCTAGCCCGAAGGCGATGTTGTACGGCGTATTCAGCGTCGGCGGTGGCGAGCTGCGCCCTCATGCCAGTGAAGTCGTCGTGCTGCCGCCGATGTCGTTGGCGTGGCAAGCGACGACCAGCGCTGCTGTGCCAGCGTCGTTTCGAGCCGTGACGCCTGACACCGGAAATTTCGAATTCCACTGCGTGGTAAGCAACTCTCGGGAGCAGGAAGCATGACGACCACGTTCTGGCGCAATGCCAACGTCGCTACTTTCTGCGGTGACACGCCATATGGATGGTTGCCTGGCACGACCATCGTCACACGCGGCAACGAAGTGATATGGCTTGGCGCAGATCGCGACCTGCCAGCGACGCTAGTTGGCGAAAGCGCGAACGAGCACGACCTCGGCGGCGCCTGCGTGACGCCGGGCCTGATCGACTGCCACACCCATCTTGTCTATGCCGGTAATCGGGCGCGCGAATTCGAGTTGCGCTTGCAGGGCGCGACGTACGAGGAAATTGCCCGCGCAGGCGGTGGCATCCGCTCGACGGTGGCGGCGACTCGCGAGGCATCGGATGACCAGTTGTTGAGTCTGGCGGTCGCGCGCGCGAAGGCGCTGATGCGCGAAGGTGTGACCGCTGTCGAGATCAAATCCGGCTATGGGCTGAGCGAGGTTGATGAGACGTGGTGCCTGCGTGTGGCGCGACGCGTTGGCGAAGCGTTGCCGCTGACCGTGCGCACGACTTTCCTTGGTGCCCATGCCATTCCGCCGGAATTCGATCAGCGGGCCGATGACTATGTCGCAGCGGTCTGCGACTGGATGCCGCGCCTGCATGCAGAAGGACTCATCGACGCGGTCGATGCCTTCTGCGAACGCATCGGCTTTACCGTCGCGCAGACGCGGCAGGTGTTTGAGCGCGCCCGATCACTCGGTCTGCCGGTCAAGCTGCATGCCGAGCAGTTGAGTGACCAGCATGGCGCTGCGCTGGCGGCGGAGTTTGCGGCGCTGAGCTGTGACCATCTTGAATATGTCGGCAGCGACGGCATCGCAGCGATGGCATCAGCCGGCACCGTTGCTGTGCTGTTGCCCGGTGCGTACTACTTCTTGCGCGAGACACATTTGCCGCCGGTTGCGGCGCTGCGCGAGGCGGGCGTGCCCATAGCGCTGGCGACCGACCACAATCCGGGTTCGTCGCCCACCCTGTCGCCGCTCCTGATGATGAACATGGCATGCACGCTGTTCCGCATGACGCCGGAAGAAGTGTGGCGCGGGTTCACCGTCAACGCGGCGCGGGCACTGGGCTTACCGCCCGCGTACGGCGTGCTGGGCGCTGGTGCGCGCGCCGACTTTGCCGTGTGGGACGCGGAGCATCCGCGTGACCTGGTCTATCGCTTCGGCCATCATCCATTGCAACAACTGATTCAGGGAGGCCAACGTGTCGCAATCGACTGACGCTGTATTTGACCTGCGGCCAGGCGCATCACCGCTGGTGCTAAGCCTGCCGCACGTTGGCACGGTGATCCCGGATGCATTGCGCTCCAGCTACGTCGAGCGTGCGCTCGACGTGGAGGACACTGACTGGCACCTCGACCGGCTGTATGACTTCGCGGCGTCGCTCGGTGCCACCGTATTGGTGCCGCGCCATTCACGCTATGTGATCGATCTCAACCGGCCGCCGGACGACACGCCGATGTATCCGGGTGCGTCCAACACCGAGTTGTGTCCGACACGATTCTTCAATGGCGAACCGCTCTATCGAGAGGGCGCTGCGCCGGATGCGGCCGAAGTTGAGCGCCGCCGCACGCGCTACTGGCAGCCCTATCACGATGCCTTGCGTAACGCGTTGCAGGCGGCACGCGAGCGTCACGGCTACGCGCTGCTATGGGATGGCCACAGCATCCGCTCGCAGATCCCCTGGCTGTTTGATGGCAAATTGCCTGACCTCAATCTCGGCACTGCGAGCGGCGCGAGTTGCGCGGCAGGTCTGCGTGAGCGACTCGCGCAGCGTATGCAGGCGTCGGCTTTCACACACGCCACTGATGGTCGCTTCAAGGGCGGCTACATCACGCGCCACTACGGCAAACCGGAGCAGCACATTCACGCCGTGCAGATGGAGATGTGTCAGTCGCTCTACATGCAGGAAGTGCCGCCGTTTGCCTATCTGCCTGCAAGCGCTGCTAACGTGCAGCCGCTGCTGCGGCAGATGCTTGAAACCATGCTCGACTGGAAGCCGCAATGACCACGCGTCCACGCCGACCTGCAGCGCTGTGGGCGCCCGCCGCCTGGACCGGTGAAGGCAACGCACAGGCCTGGTCGCACGATGTACTGCTCGAAGTTGATGGCAACGGTTACTGGTCGTCGGTGACGACCGGCGTGACGAGGGAACAGGCACAAGTCAGAGGCGCGGAGATCATCGCCGGGCCGCTGTTGCCCGGCGTGATCAATGCCCACAGTCATGCCTTCCAGCGTGCTTTCGCAGGGCTGGCCGAACGCCGCGAAAACGAGCATGACGATTTCTGGAGCTGGCGGGATCGCATGTATCGTGTTGCGCTCTCAGTATCGCCCGACGCGCTGCGCGCGATTGCCACGCAGCTTTATGTCGAGTTGCTGCGCGGCGGCTACACCCATGTTTGCGAATTTCACTACCTTCACCACGATGCAGAGGGCGCGGAGTACGAAGACCCGCTGCTGATGGCGTGGACGCTGGCGGACGCGGCGGACGCAGCAGGTATCGGCCTCACCCTGCTGCCGGTGCTTTACGAGCGGGCGGGCTTTGCCGCACCCGCTCTGCGGCACGATCAGCGCCGGTTTGCCACCAGCGCCGACTGGGTGCTCGATGCGCAGCGCCGCATCACCGAAAGCACCGGGGCTGGCATCGGTGATCGGTCGCCACTGAACGCCGGCGTGGCAATCCATTCGCTGCGCGCCGCCAGTGAAGCGTCGATTGCGCGACTGGTCGGTCGCGCCGAGGGCCCCATCCATATTCACGTCGCGGAGCAGATGGCCGAGGTTGAGGAGTGCCAGCGTGTGACCGGTGTGCGCCCCGTGCAGTGGCTGCTGCAAAACTGCCGGCTCGATGCGCGCTGGCAGCTTGTGCACGCCACGCATGTGACCCGCGAGGAAATCGAAGGCGTTGCCGGCAGCGGCGCCTGCGCCGTGATCTGCCCGACGACGGAGGCCAATCTTGGCGACGGCCTGACCGATGTCGCCGCCTGGCTGGACGCCGGCACGGCGCTCGCGATCGGGTCCGACAGTCACGTCACGCGCGACTGGCGCGAGGAGCTGCGCCTGCTCGAATACGGCCAGCGCCTGCAGCGGCGGGCACGCAACATCGCTGCGTCGCCTGCCCGCGGCAGCAGCGCGACGGCGGAACGTCTGTTTGCCCGCGTGGTGAGCGGTGCTGCCGCTGCGGCCGGTGAAACGCGCTGGGGTCTGGTGGCCGGGGCTCGCGCCGACGCCGTGGTGGTTGACAGCACAGAGCCCGCTCTGCTCGGCGTACCGCCAGCGCGCACGCTTGACGCGATGGTGTTCAGCAGCCCGTCGCAGCCGTTTGCCGATGTCATGGTCGCCGGGCGCTGGGCGATTCGCAACGCGGAGAGTGTCGGCGGTGCAGGTACCAAGCAGTCGTTCGCGGCGGCAATGCACGGGCTATGGAACGACTGACGTGGTCATCAGCTATTCGCTGAAATCCTTATTGGATAAGGGCTGGCGGTGTAATAAACGCTGAAGTCGACTTCGTCAGTAAATACGCATGCAGCCCTCATTGAATGGGTATTCAGTGAAAAAGCTGATATGTCCACGAAGATGTCGAACCGGATCAAGCGCCAAACGGCTCGCGCATGGTGACAAATTCTTCCGCCGCCGTCGGGTGGATGCCAACGGTGGCGTCGAACACCGCCTTGGTCGCACCGGCCTTGAGCGCTACCGCAAAGCCCTGCACGATCTCGCCAGCGTCCGCGCCCACCATGTGAACGCCCAGCACGCGGTCGGTAGCGGCATCGACGACCAGTTTCATCAGCGTGCGCTCGCCGCTGCCGCTCAATGTGTGTTTCAGCGGCCGGAATTCGGAGCGGAAGATGCGCACTGCACCCACGCCGCGCCGCGCCTCGGCTTCGGTCAACCCGACCGTGCCGATGTTGGGATGGGTGAACACCGCCGTCGGGATGCCCTCGTAGCTCATGTCGCGCGTTCCACTGCCGAACAGGTGATCGACCAGCTTCATCGCCTCACCTAGCGCGACCGGCGTCAACTGCACGCGATCGGTTACGTCACCGAGCGCGTAGATTGACGGCACCGAGCTTTGATAGTGGTCGCTGACAACGACGGCGCCGTTTTCACGCTGCGCCACCCCCACGCGGTCGAGCCCGAGTCCGTGCACGTTTGGCGTCCGTCCAGTCGCGTAGAGCACGGTATCGGCTGCAAGCGTCTGGCCGTCGGCGAGTTGTACGTCCAGCCCGCTGCTGGTTCGCACGATGCTGCGTACATCCGCATTCACCCGCACATCTACACCGTGCTTGCGCATTTCACCGGCGGCGAAGTTACGGATGTCATCATCGAAGCCGCGCAGGATCTGTTCGCCGCGATAAAGCTGGATGACGTGGGCGCCGAGGCCGTTGAAGATGGACGCGAACTCGCTGGCGATGTAGCCGCCACCCACGACCACCATCCGGGCCGGAAAGACTGGCAGGTCAAACACCTCGTTGGATGTCACCACATGCTCGCGTCCGGTGATTTGCGGCACCTGCGGCCAGCCACCGGTGGTGACAAGAATCCGTTCGGCCCGAAACTGCTGGTCGCCGACCGCGACTGTGTTGGCGTCGAGCAGGCTGGCCCGACCGCGCACCACCTGCACCTTCGATAAAAGCCCTTCGTAGATGCCGTTCAGCCGCAGTATTTCCCCAGCGCGGTTGGCCTTCAGCGTCTGCCAGTCGAATCGTGTGTCGCCAACAGTCCATCCGAAGCCACGCGCTTCGGCAAAGGATTCGCTGAAGTGTGCGGCGTAGCTGTACAGTTTCTTCGGAATGCAACCCAGATTGACGCAGGTTCCGCCCATTGCGGCGGACTCTGCCAGGGCGACGCGGGCGCCGCGTTGCGCAGCCATGCGTGCGGCGCGCACGCCACCGCTGCCGCCGCCAATGACAAACAGATCGAATTGTTGCTGGGTCATGTTGTTTACCTTCGCTGGCCGCGTCTGATCGATGCAATGCTGGCCGCACCAGGCAGTTGTTGGCGTGGCATCAACCCGTTGGTCGCGGCGGCAATTGACGGCTTACACGATGGGCGACAGGGGCAGTGCGCCGCGTACGCACGCTATGCTCCTGCCTGCAGCCAGCCATTGGGCAGTCACTATCTTGAGCAAAGCAACGCAACGCGTCAAACCGTCACCCGCCAGCACGGCTGGCACCGCGCGCCAGTCCGGCGGGACGGGCACCCAGTCGCTGCCGCCAGAAATCCGGCCCGGCCAGTCGATTGAGCTGCTCAAGGCGCTGCACATCCTGACCGCTGACGGCCGGATGAATCAGGATTCACGGCGCAAGCTCAAACAGGTTTATCACCTGACGCAGTTCATTGAGCCACTGATCGCGCAGACGGTCGCCGAGCGTGGCCGTGTGAATCTGGTAGATCACGGTGCCGGCAAGTCCTACCTCGGTTTCATCCTGCATGATCTGGTGCTCAAGTCGTTGCCCCAGCCGCACCACATGTTCGGCATCGAGACGCGAGCGGCACTGGTGGAGAATTCGCGAGCGCTCGCTGCGCGCAGCGGCTTCAACGACCTCAGTTTTCTCAATCTGAGCGTGGCCGAGGCCGTCAGTGCGCCGGACCTCGACGTGCCCATTGACATCGTCACAGCGCTGCACGCTTGCGACACCGCCACCGATGACGCAATCAGTTTTGCGCTGGCGAAAAAAGCCAAGTTCATCGTGCTGGTGCCGTGCTGTCAGGCCGAAGTGGCAGCTTTTCTCCGCAACGACAGGGATGAGGCACGCAGCAAGGCCACCGTCGCCGAGCTGTGGCGGCATCCCATTCAGGCGCGCGAATTCGGCGCCCAGATCACCAACGTGCTACGCGGCCTGCGTCTGGAGGCCGCTGGCTATCAGGTCACGGTGACCGAGCTGGTGGGCTGGGAGCACTCGATGAAGAACGAGCTGATCATCGCCCAGTTCAAAAGTCGTCCGCGTGCGGCTGCGCAGGCAAGACTCGACGCCGTGCTCGACACCTTCGGGCTGGATTCGATGCGCGGGCGTTTCTCCTAGCGAGTTACCGACGGTCTGGCGGCTGGCAGCGGTGGCAGACCGTGCCGTGCCCGCGCCCGTTCGCACGCGTCATCTCCCTCGCGAAATTCGCGGCACGGGCCGGGACGCCACTCGTAGATGTTGCAATGCGCGCGTTCGCCGATCTTGCCGCTAAGTGCGGCGCAACGCGGGGATGCGTAGTCGGTTCCACGCAGGCGAGCCGTGTGGTCGTTGATGACATCCGCGAGCCCATCCGGCACCGCTCCACCGTTTTCCAGCAACTCGGAGACGGAGAAATCAACGCGAAAGCTGGCGCAGCAGGCGCCGCAGGTTTGGCAGTGCGACATCATTGGGTACATGTGGCCAATCGCACATTTTCGCAGGCCGTCCAGGCATGCCAACGGCATGGTTCGCCATTCAAATTGGCCGTTGCGTCGCGTATTCGCATGGGCCCTCATCAATCTGCCGACCGACTTTGTACTGGCATACAAAGCCGGAGCGGGGAGCCCTACTTTCCGTCACACGCTGTTTGCAGTACATTGATGGAATAAATATGCGATACGGTGGTGTATATGTGGGGTTTTATTGTCCGGCCGGGTTTTGCCCGAAATATTTTTGCTGCGACCAGTGCAGCAGTGGTTGTGCTCCTGGCGGTGCCGCAGGTGGCTGTCGCTGCGCAAGGATCACCAACGTTCACGTCGCCAGCAAGTACGACATTCGTGGTCGGTGTGCCAGGTAGTTTCCAGGCGACAGCAACAGGCACGCCGCTACCGACGATTTCGCGCAAGGCCGGCGCCATCCCGTCGTCACTGACGTTCTCTGCGGCAGCAAATAGTGGCGTAGGCACGCTCAGCGGAACGCCCGTCGCAGGTAACGGCGGTGTCTATGTGTTCAAGTTCCGCGCGGTGAACGGAGTACCGCCTTCGAAGAACCAGAGCTTCACGTTGACCATCAACGAAGCCCCTCGCTTCACGAGCTTCGCGAACCTCAGCTGCGCGTCAAATACCGCCTGCAATTTCACAATCACCACGGCGGGTTATCCCACCAATACAAACGTGGCGCTCACCAGCGGCACCTTGCCCTCCGGGATGACCTTTACTAACAATGGCAACGGAACAGCGACGCTGTCGGGCACGCCTACGTCGGCAGTCGGCGTTGTTCCACTGGTCTTCACCGCAACCAATAGTGCTGGTTCAGCGACACAGAATTTCACGCTCACGGTCAATAATTTCCTCGCCATTACGTCCGCCGCCAGCGTCACCTGTACCGTCGGATCCCCCTGCGCGTTCAGCGTCAACGCACGCGGCACCAACACATTCGCGCTGAATGGCGAGGTGGTCCATGTGGCGTTGACATCCGGCGCATTGCCATCCGGGCTGACGTTTGTTGACAACAATGTCTGCAACAGCGTTGCTGATGGCCCTTGCAACGACACTGGTACGCTGTCTGGCACGGCGGCTGCAGGTACTGGGGGTGTCTATCAGCTGCAGTTCACCGCGACCGATGGGTCGAACGACGCGGACGCGGTACAGGGCTTTACGCTGACCGTGAATGAAGCACCGAGCTTTGTCAGCCCTGACAACATCACCTGTATCGAAGTCACTGCCAATTGCGATTTCGACGTCTCCGCGCGTGGTTACCCGCTTCCCTTGCTGACTCAGTCGGGCACGCTGCCGTCACTGCTGGACGGTTTGGCAGGGGCCAACACCACCTATTCAATATTCGGTGTTGCCGATGCAGGCACCGCGGGCAACTACCCGCTTGTCTTCACCGCAAGCAATGGCGTAGGTCCCGCCATCGTGCAGAACTTCTCGCTGACGGTGGTTACCGCCGCTAACGCTGGCGTAGTCAATACCACTCTTCGTGGTGCCGGTACGGGTCGCATCGTGAGCAATCCTTCCAGCATTGACTGCCCGGGCACCTGCAACAAAACAGTGGCAATAGGCACGCCGGTAACGCTGACCGCGACGGCAACGAATGGCTCGGTCTTCATTGGCTGGATGGGTGCAGGCTGCAGCGGCAATGCCGCAAACTGCACTTTCAATGCTGCGGCGAGCAATGACGTCTCGGCAACCTTTGCCCCAGCCGGTACGGTGGTTTCGCTTGACGTGGATGCCAGCGGCGCACCCACGCAGTACGACGCTGGCAGCGATGGCGTGATGTTGCTGCGCTATCTGCTCGGGTACTCGGCAGGCACGGTCACCGCGGGCGCTCATGTCGCAACTCAAAACGGTCGTTCGCCGGGTGATACCGTCACCTATATTGATCTGATCAGGCCTATGCTTGATATTGACGGCGACGGTCGCTTCGACGCGATGAGTGACGGGCTCTTGATCTTGCGCTACCAGCTGGGTTTGCGCTCAACCGCGCTGACCGCAGGGGCTCGAAGCAGTGGCGCAACCCGACCGGACTTGCAGATCGAGGCTTTGCTGCAAAGCCTGATGCCATAGCGTAGTTGCTGCCGTCGCAAGTAGCGCGGCGGCATGGCCGCTACGCAAACACCCAGTGCTCAAGGCGCAACTGTTCTTGCAAACCGACACCCTCTGCCAGGCCGATTGACGGTGTATTGGTAGCGTCGACGACATAGCGCACCGCGAGGCGCCTTGACTGGAGGTCAGCCAGCGCCGACCCGAGCAATGCGCGCGCATGGCCCGCCCGCCTGGCGCCAGCGTTGACGTGCAGTGATCCAATTTCATGAATTGCCGCTGTATTTGGGAATGTCAGCAACACACCCACGGCGTCGGCCCCCGGTGTGTGGCCAGCATCAAAGCGGACATGGCAGCGCGCGCGGCCATCGGCAAATAGTGTGCTGAGTTCTGCGTCGGAATACACCCCATGTGCGCGCAGCAGCGGCCAAGCCGCATCGGGGATGTGCGCTGCGATCCGCAGACTTTGATCCGACAAATTGCCTGCGTGAAAGCGGGCATCGGGCAAGCCGAATGTGCACAGCGCGCGTCGGTAGCTCGGTGGCTGCTGCCGACGCCTTTGCAGCGCAGAGACGATAGCGGTGTCGATCGTCTTGAGCACAAACGGAGCGCCGCCAGTTGCGTTCAGAATTGTCGTGACGCAAGCCTCAATGGCTGCGTCATCGGCAGTCGCTGGCAATGCCGGCATGACGACCCACTCGACGTCCCTGTAGTTCGCCTCGTCGTACTGGCTTATCGATCGCGGGGAGACGAGCAGCGCTCCGCCCGCATTGGCTGTGCCGTCCGCGGCGCTGAGCGGTAGCAACCGAATTGCTGCCCCGTACAGCGCATACATCTTCAGCGGCGTAATGTGGCGCAGCGGATCGAGCTGAAGTTGCGCGATCAGTGCTTCGTGGTCTGTTGCCATCGTTGCGTTTGACGTTGATGAAGCAACGGGGCCGGTACTTGTTGCGTCGCCGTGTTCGCCACGCCTATTCCACGCGCAATCCTGCGAGCGCAGGGTTCGCCTGCGGTGGGGCTAGCTTCATGTTCTGCAGGGTACGCACCAGCAGTTCCGCGATCATCAGGTTTCGGTGCAGCTTGTCATTCGCCGGGATCACATACCACGGCGCAGCGGCGCTCGATGTGGCCGCCAGTGCGCGCTCGTAGGCACGCATATATTGCGGCCACTGTTTGCGGACCTCAAGATCGCCCATGCTGAACTTCCAGTGTTTGGCTGGGTCATCGACGCGGGCTTGCAGGCGCTTCTTCTGCTCGTCGGGACTGATATGCAGGAAGCATTTCACAATCTGGGTGCCCGTGTCCGTGAGCAAGCTTTCGAATGCATTGATCTGCTCGCAGCGGCGGGTCATTTCGTCCTTGTCGATCCAGCCATTCACCGGCGGCACCAGCACATCTTCGTAGTGACTGCGGTTCCACACCATCAGCTCGCCCGCACGCGGCACCACCGCGTGGCAGCGCCAGAGAAAGTCACGCGCCAGCTCTTCCTCGGTAGGTGCCTTGAATGCCGCAACGCGGACGCCCAATGGCGAAGTTTTCGAGAATACCCAACGGATGGTGCCGTCCTTGCCGCTCGTATCCATGCCCTGCAGCACCAGCAGCAGCTTGCGCTCACCACCGGCATGCAGACGGTCCTGCAAGGCGTCAAGCTCGGTCGCCAGCGCGTCCAGCCGCGTCCGTTGTGCTGCCTCATCACCGCGCGCGAAGGGCGTGGCCTCCGGGTCGAAGTCGCGAAGCTTGAATTTGCCCTTGACGCGATACCCCTTGAACGGATCGTCCGACTTCGCCCTTGCTTTGCCCATTGCTGGATTTCCAATGTTGATTTGATGCAATCTGCACCGATGACCACGAATCATACGGCTCGCACCAGCGCCGCCACGACGTAGGGGAGAGTCCGTATTGACCACGTCCAATCAACCGCCGATGATCGTGCGCATGTTGATGATTGCATCTACCCGACTGAGGCTCCACGTTTATCACGTTGCAAGCAAGCGGTGGCTGGCGCTGGTCGTCATGCTGGCATGCGCACTCAATATGACAGCGAGCGTTGCCGCTGAAAACTCCGCCAGCGAAGAGGCGCGGGTACTGCAGCACCTTCGTGATGGCGGCGTTGCCATCTTGTTGCGGCATGCGCAGACCGTGCCGGGCATTGGAGACCCACCCGGTTTCAGGCTGGGAGCATGCGATACCCAGCGCAACCTTTCTGCGCAGGGGCGTGCTGCAGCGGCCCGGTTCGGCGAGCGCATGAGTGTTGCGGGCGTGCGGTTCTCCCAGGTGTTGACCAGCCAGTGGTGCCGCTGCCGGGACACCGCAACCGCGATTGCCGGCGCCGCAGAGGATTGGTCCGCCCTCAACTCTTTCTTTGACGATCGTGGCACCGAGGCCAGACAATCCGCCGAAGTGCGCAAGCGCATCGCCGCCATCAAGCGCGGCGAGACGCTGCTTCTCGTCACCCATCAGGTGAACATCACGGCGCTCACTGGTGTTGTCCCGGCGATGGGTGAAGCGGTGGTGGTGCGGGCGGGCAAAGGCGGGGTAGTTGAGGTGGTGGGGCGGCTGGCTGGCGGATGATTGTTGTCGGCCGCGAAAGTGCCACCCGGCAGCACGCACTCGTGTAACGCGCGTCGTGCCGCCAGGTTGCCCCAAGTGTGATCGCTACTGCGGCACCAGACCGGCAGCTTTGACCAGTTCGGCATGCAGCTTGAGGTCGCGGGCTACCATCTGCTGCAACTCTTCTGGCGTACTCGCCGAGACTTCCATGCCGTTCTCGGCGAGTTTCGCCTTCATCTCAGCATCCAGCGCGGCCTGCACGGCGCGATTGAGCTGGTCGATGATCTGGCGCGGTGTCTTCGCGGGGGCAAAAAGGCCGATCCACGCCGACAGGCTCAGGTCCGCGAAGCCGCTTTCTGCCATCGTCGGTACGTTGGGTAACGCGGGCGAGCGCTGCGGGCTCATCACCGCCAGCGCGTGCAGCTTGCCCGCCTGCACGTGCGGGATCGCCTCGGGCATCACGGCGAACATGGCATCCACACTGCCCGCCAGCGTGTCGTTCACCGCTGGCGCGCCGCCCTTGTAGGGCACATGCAGCAGCTTGGCCTTGGTGCGTGTCTCAAACATCAGTCCTGCCAGATGCTGCGGGCTGCCGTCGCCGGACGAGGCGTAGGTGAGGCGACCCGGTGCCGCCTTCGCTGCCGCCAGCAGCGCCGCCACGGTCGGGTATTTCGCCTTGTCTTTGACCACCAGCACCATCGGCTGATTGACCAGTCGTGACACCGGCGCGAAATCTGCCTCCGGGTCGTACGGCAGTGTCTTGAAAATGCTCTTGTTGGTGGTGAGAAACGACGCGGGCGATACAGTCAGCGTGTAGCCATCAGCAGGAGCCTTGGCGACGACCGGCATGCCAATCTGCCCGG
>Ga0208695_1002495_pt1 | contig 13352 bp, 17 predicted proteins | sample AD_UKC111_MetaG_FD_184449 | JGI IMG/M metagenome (GOLD analysis project Ga0208695, IMG submission 184449) | Active sludge microbial communities of municipal wastewater-treating anaerobic digesters from Hong Kong - AD_UKC111_MetaG (SPAdes)... | ecosystem: Engineered > Bioreactor > Anaerobic >... | reverse complement strand
AGTTTCATTGCAGATTGAAGACCTATCAAAGTTTTTCCGGCACCCGTTGGAAGAGAGATAGTGTAGACACCGGGGCCTTCTATCTTATCCACGTTCTCTATCGTTTCAGTCCTGATCTCTGTTCTCCAACTCGCCAACTCGTCTTTTGGAAGAGTTTCGATATATCTTTCGAACTTCTCTTCATCGTATTGAATATTTTCAAAATTTATGTCATCAACACCTATAGAATCGAGGCGATCAGCCGTAATCAGTATCGAATAAAGTAGTCTTAGCCTCAGCCATAATGAGTCAAAATTTGTCTCGTCAGCTTCTATTTGGCGTAAGATTCTTAAAGACGAGTGCCATTGTTTTTCATCGATGTAAAACGATCCTTCCTTACCAGCAAATTCACTTACTTGCTTGATAGCGTCGGTATAGTCAAGTTCTCTCCAAAAAACTGCGATCTGCTCAAAGTCTTCCAGATACGAGTGATGTCGCCTGACCAATTCCGCTTGAAAAACATCTTTGCTCATCATGAACGTGATTATCGACGAAGGCTCAGCGTGCGCATACTTTATTCCCTTTTGAACAAGATGTTTTTGAAACCTTTCGTGTGCTTTCGCTAAATCGTGAGTTACGCATATATTCTTAAGTGATTCGATGAGTTCATCATATCCGTGATACATCGCTATCTCTTCTGCCTTATGCCAAACACCTTCTAAGTGATCTTTCAAAAGCTTCTCAGGATGGCTCTTCTTCCCATCGAGGAAGGAAAACGATGATATCATCTCCAACCCTAACAGCTCCTATCTCCTTCGGATTTTCAACATAAGTACCTTTAGAGAAATCAGATGGATAAAAGACGGTAATACTTTTTTCGAGTGTTCGTTCTGCATCCATTTGGAAAGGAACTATGTCTTTGAAGACCCCACCTGTTTTAACAAAATCTATTTTCGGCTTGCATTCTAGCGGTATAATGCTTCGAATGGAAATGGCGCCATCATCTACTGGTGTGCTCTCGAATGAACCGATATAAGTTATATTTGCAAATGCATATGCAGTTCCAAGGTAAGGTGTAAAGACAAAACTTCCAGTCTCCAAAAACGGCAGAAGCCTTTCCTCCAATGGACCTTCAACGTATATTCTATATCGAGGATTCTTCACAAATTGGTGCTTTATGATGTTGTGAATTGCTTTCTTTGGATCTTTGAAATTCCAAAAATTCACACTCGCTGTGTACCATTTCGTCTGGCTCAACACAGAAATCGCTATTCTATTACCATATAGCACGTTCCAATAATCAGCTAAATGAGCAGCGTTTTCGGAATTGTTAGTTTCTCCAATTATTGCGCAAATCATTCCGCCAACAGCAGAAGGTGGCGGAAAAGGATACGACACTGATGATGTGGTCGTATAGAACTTGCGAAACATAGCGTAGTCGCCACTAATTTCAAATACCACAGCCATTGTGTATCACCTCAGTTCAACCACCACTTTTTTCCCTTTTTCCCTGAGCTTACTTTGTAAATCATCTAACCCTAAAATTTCCAAATCTGGATCCTTTATCACCTTAATTTTTTCAATTTTATCAGAAAGAGTCTCAAGCTTCTTGGAAACTTCACTAAGATCAATTGAAACTTCAGTGATATTTCGTAGAGCTAACTGTTCATCTTCGTTGAGCTCCGAACCATCCTTTTTCACAAGCCTTATGCGTTCATCGAGGGATCCTATCAATCCATTGAATCCTTCTACATAATCAATGACCAGTAGCATTCTCGATCTGTGTTCAGTTTTCGATCGAGTAATGAGATTATTTGTCCCATTCCACAATGCTTCAACAAGCTTATCAAAATCGTCATCCGAAGCACCTGTGCGAACAGATGCATATTGATTCCCTATTGCATATGTTGCAATAAGTGCGAATGGAACTATGTACTCGTTCCTTATCGTCCTCTGCTCTCCACCTTCGTTTGTTACGAACGCACCAGTCCCTTGGATGAATTCAACCTTTGCCTTGTGAAGTGACCTTCCCCATTTAAACTGAACTGGTCCAGTCCATGCGAAAGTTGCCTTTTCGCCAAGTGCAAACGTTACACCAAAGAGCCTTGCATCTATACACTCTTTCAATATCTCCTGTGCCTTTTCCTTATCAGTGTACTTACTTTTTAATTCTTCATAACGATTCTTCATCGTTTTCGGCAAACCGTCTATGAATACCTCTTCGTATTCATCTTCATTCTTCTTCATCCTCATAAACTCATCGCGTATCGTTCGCTTTATCCTCACATCTGATACTAACACCTGTCCTGTTTCTTCATCGTACCTTGGATGGTTTGCGTTAAGTGGATCGCCATTCGGGTTCGCATCCTTCACTGAGTACACAAAAAGCAATTCCTTCCTACTCTTCATCTGCACTCCCCCCTATGCTCTCTTGCGTTTCTGCACTTTGTTCTTTGGACTGCATGCAATCCTTATAAATTTCGTAGAAGTATCTCTTCGAATTCATAAAACCGGTTACGAACGCAAAATTTCCGTCTACACCAAGATTGGCATTACCTGACTTCAAAATGAGCTCTTGAGAATACGCAGTCAGATCTTCCAGCAAGGAAGCTGGATCTATCCTGTACGCTTTTATAAATTCGGGTATTCTAGATAGATGCCTTTTTACATCTCTGAGTTCAAGCTTTCCGAAATTCAGTTGCTTGTACAAAGGTGCATCTTGGATCTTACCCCATGAATTTTCACCGGTGCTTCTTCTCACCTGAGCGTAAGCTGTATACCCCAAAACGACACCAGCTAACAATACGCCCTTGCCGAAATCCGTTTGCAGAAATTTGTCTGAAAAGTTATCCAAGAACTCAGTATGTCTTATCATATCAATCCCTCCAAGGATGAATTGTATTTGGATAAGAATTCATTTAAAACAAGAAAATCGTTCAGAATGAAGTTGAATTGTGATTTCTTCTGATCGTTGTTCATCAGTTTTGATATTCTCGAAACAAACTCTCGTTTCAACAGACTTGTATCAACCATTTCTGCACTGAGTATTTGGCTAATGGTATTGACTGCAAGATCTCTCATCACCTTTGCTTCACTTTCTTCTTTCAGTACAAGGTTGTTCAGAACTCTGTAAACAGTCTTCAGAGCAGTGGAAAGCTTCTCATCAAAGCTGTAGCCTAATGTGTTTACAGTATATTTCCAGATACCTTTCAACTTTCTTATACGTGTTATTGGGACATCTTCAATCATTCTATGTATTATAAGTTGTGCTTGGTTCTGCTCGACAAAAACGAAATGAAAAACTGATGTGAACTCTTCTATTGTGCTCTCATCTGTGATGTAATCCAAAAGTTCTTCTTTTGAGCTCTTGTCCGTAAGAAAATAATCCTTAAGTTCTCTAAAACTTCTATCAAATGTGTTTTCATCTACCGTAAAAAACTCAGGAATAACCCATATCTGAATCCCGTATATGATTGATTTATCTGTGAAATGAGATTGAACATATGTAGTTGAATTTTGAAATACTTTGTAGCACTTATCACATATCATGTAGACCTTATTTGAGAAGTTCCTATTGATTGCTGGAAGGAAATTGGGTTTGTCAAATGTCGCAAATGGAAAGATTTCGTCGAAATTGACAAAGGACTTAGCCTCTTCACCGCAGTAATTACATCTCTTCTTTCCGTCATTTTGAGCAGCAGAGAGACTCCCTTTAAGCTTCTCGAAAAAGTACCTACGAAATGTAGCAAATTCTCCCGGGTATATGAATTCTCCATCTCTATCAATTCCAAAAATGATTATATAGCTACTGTTCTTATCACTATAACATTCAAGTATTCTATCAGCTTTTTCAATCAGATCGTTTATAACCTTCTCAGTGCTCCCCTTCTCAAAATACTTCATTCTTTCGAAGTCATATAGCATATTCTTTATCTTTTCAATATACGAATTTTCCTCTCCAAAAAAAGCGATACGGTTCTTTTCTCTATCAACTTTTGGCTTTCCGAGCCTTAAAAGAGGAGAGTATCGCCAAGATGTATTCGCACCAGGCGGATCTTTGTGAAGATATCTCTCTTTCTTTTCCTCATCGTTGCCGATTCCTGAAAGAAAATCTGCCACATCAATTTTCGAAACACCTAGGATCTGTAATGGTTTATCTTCGACAGAGTTCAAATCCTCGATATTTGATATACTCAAATAAACTCTTATCTCTTTACCATTTTGCATTGGTAGAGACAAATAGTCCGCTATCTCACTTGTTTTAGATGAAAACTCCTTACCAATCGTGTAAAGTGCATCAATCAATCCCACACTATCATCTCCCATTAAGGAAGGTAAAATCACAACGTTTTAACAAGTCCAAATCCTTGTGAATTTTTCGAACCGAAACCAGCATCATAACCAATTTGAAGAAGAGCTGGGTCCCCTTGGATTACAAATACTCCATTCCATGCCTCAATGACAAAATTCTTGTACCTCGTTACAACTTTACGCAAGCTCTTTTCTTCCTTTGGAAATATCTTTATATCTCGATTAAGACACGCACTTTCATCAGTACCGTGAAACGCAAAGTATTTGTGTATCAAATTCTCTCCTACTAAGACGGAAAACTGTGAATCATGTGGCGAAAAATAAACCGTTCTTTTTCTCAAACCATCATCAATAGTAGAGTAAACCGTGATTGGGGAAAGTGTCTTCACTGTTATCTCGCGATCTTCAATCTTCTCGCTTTCGTAATCAAGCTTCTTAACATAAATTTTCTGGGACAAAAGTTGAAAGTAATCCTTGAAAAGAAGACTATCTGCACAGTATCTTATCAAGTCCTCATTGCATGATGATATACTTAATACAGCGTTTTTACTGAAAGTAATTATCTTACGGTGACGATCCAAGACAAAATCTCCAACAAACGCCGAAAATGTAAACAATTTGTAGCTACGCGTACTGTGTTTGTATCCTTCGTCATGAATAAACCTACGATATTCAGCATCATCAATCAACTGTAAAATAAAAGATTGCATAATATGATTATAATTGACTGGGAGCTCTAACTTTTCAAAGGAAAAGAGAACATTTATTCTCACATAAATCCCCCACAATATAATTATCGTCTAATTATATTATAATATATTAATATAAATCAACCACATAGAAACTCAAAAAAAAATATGTGTCGTATTTACATTACTGAAGCGCCTCTTGACAACTTGTTAGTCACAGTAAAAACCTTACAAAAAGCGCATAAATTCGTTGCACTATCATTTTTTTCATTTTCTTTTCACACGTCCAATGAGATCATTTCTTCTCTTATAGAAGATTATCATTAAAGTCTGTCGATCTATAAAAACACTAAAACTATGGAAGATCGACAGATCCCACCTTATAATCACAAACAGGCTTATAATAAGTATTATCAGAGTAATGAACGATAGATTCTAAAACTTGCTTGACTAATTAGTGTTTATTTTGATATAATATTCATGCTAGTCTTATTTGTTCTTACCGTACCTATGAGGAATGGAAACATTCAGAATATTTCTGTAAATGTTCATGTAGATCTGTTCTTACCGTACCTATGAGGAATGGAAACTTGTCAAGAAGTGTCCATGCCCGGAGAGGTAAATAGTTCTTACCGTACCTATGAGGAATGGAAACACTGTCTCAAGTGCAGATTGAGCAGAGTTCATCAACGTTCTTACCGTACCTATGAGGAATGGAAACCGGTAGTGAATCTCTTGGGAAAGTATGGGGATTTTGAGAGTTCTTACCGTACCTATGAGGAATGGAAACTGTTGGCGACCTTGCGGAGAGTTATCAAAAGACCGTTCTTACCGTACCTATGAGGAATGGAAACTTCGTAAAGTACAATTTCGACAAGGGACGAAGCGGATAGTTCTTACCGTACCTATGAGGAATGGAAACTTTTTCTTGAATTTATTTTTTTCTCTCAGAAGTCTAATAGTTCTTACCGTACCTATGAGGAATGGAAACTCCGTAGTTTGCGTTCAAGTCTTCGAGCTGCTTAATGTTCTTACCGTACCTATGAGGAATGGAAACGCCACAATATAGGCACTCAACGCCCCAGCCGCAACAGTTCTTACCGTACCTATGAGGAATGGAAACATGTTTCTAACCTCATTTTGAATCCCTCCCATTTTTGCGTTCTTACCGTACCTATGAGGAATGGAAACGTTTCTGCGGATAACGTCGTTAAGAAACCGAGCAGCGTTCTTACCGTACCTATGAGGAATGGAAACTCCACGACACGGGGAACACACAGCCGGGAGCAAATGGTTCTTACCGTACCTATGAGGAATGGAAACTACGATAGGAATATAGCAATAGTAGACTTGTGTATGTTCTTACCGTACCTATGAGGAATGGAAACGATTCTGTGGAAGTGGTTTCTTAAGCAACTGTGAAAGTTCTTACCGTACCTATGAGGAATGGAAACCAGAGAGTCTTGCAAGAATGTTTATAAAAGCACTTGTGTTCTTACCGTACCTATGAGGAATGGAAACCACAGTTAGAAAGCATATTCGTACAAGTGGTGCAGTAGGTTCTTACCGTACCTATGAGGAATGGAAACGCAAGCCTTTTAAAAAGACGTACAACTACCGTAATCCCAGTTCTTACCGTACCTATGAGGAATGGAAACGCCGACTTCCTTCGAGTCTCCCGGATGGCAGTTTATAGTTCTTACCGTACCTATGAGGAATGGAAACCTGATACAATATCTCTTCCTCGTCTTGCATACTTCCGGTTCTTACCGTACCTATGAGGAATGGAAACTCACTAATGAAAAATCTTTCACCATCCGAATATACAGTTCTTACCGTACCTATGAGGAATGGAAACCCTTTTGTACATCCGCCATCTTAATTCGCCTCCTCGAGTTCTTACCGTACCTATGAGGAATGGAAACTACTGAGGATGGACTAAAATCTTGTCAATCTTCTGGTTCTTACCGTACCTATGAGGAATGGAAACTGATGTATCTAAGAAAATCTGTCCACAAAGCATGTCGGGTTCTTACCGTACCTATGAGGAATGGAAACCGAATTCTTTATCGTTGCTTCCTTTGTATACTCCGTTAGTTCTTACCGTACCTATGAGGAATGGAAACTCACCCTCGGGCTCTATCTCACCCAACTTCTCCAAATAGTTCTTACCGTACCTATGAGGAATGGAAACATTGCAAATAAGAAACGAAAGTCCTCAAAGTGTGCATAGTTCTTACCGTACCTATGAGGAATGGAAACACTCCTCTAAAGACTTCAACCTTGGAACGTTATTCGTGAGTTCTTACCGTACCTATGAGGAATGGAAACGAAATCCAACCATTGTCAGGTACAAAAACAACTAAGTTCTTACCGTACCTATGAGGAATGGAAACCCTATTTTGCCAAACCAAATTAGAAAGGTAAAGATAACGTTCTTACCGTACCTATGAGGAATGGAAACTTCCTGCAGAAGGATACACGCTGGTGGTCAACTTGGTTCTTACCGTACCTATGAGGAATGGAAACAAACTCAGAAAATCTGACAACTCTACCGAGGAATGTTTCGTTCTTACCGTACCTATGAGGAATGGAAACACAAAAACAAAGCCATAACCCCAGCTTTCATTTACTTTGTTCTTACCGTACCTATGAGGAATGGAAACATTTTTCATAAATCGTCGCCAGAAATAGCATTCCTTGAGTTCTTACCGTACCTATGAGGAATGGAAACGTCGGTAACGTCTATGAAGAACGTATCAACCCACAAGGTTCTTACCGTACCTATGAGGAATGGAAACTGCGTCACGTGCCACGAGATACTAAAGGACCTCGTACGTTCTTACCGTACCTATGAGGAATGGAAACTCGTTGTAGTCAACGTCATACCAATTATTTACAAGTTCTTACCGTACCTATGAGGAATGGAAACTAACCGCCCCCGCATATGTAGAAAGAGAAGAATATGTTCTTACCGTACCTATGAGGAATGGAAACTAAAAAAGTCCACCAACATATTCAAAATCAGAATACAGTTCTTACCGTACCTATGAGGAATGGAAACCACACACAGGACCCATCATGCGACAGTGAATATCATATGTTCTTACCGTACCTATGAGGAATGGAAACTCTCGGCAACCTCTGCGTCTTTCATCTCTTCTTTTGTTCTTACCGTACCTATGAGGAATGGAAACAACGTGGTTTTATCACTGGTGCAGCGGAATTGTCAGTTCTTACCGTACCTATGAGGAATGGAAACGCGGCACAGTTGTAGGTAATGTAGTGAGTATACCAGCGTTCTTACCGTACCTATGAGGAATGGAAACTTTCTATATTCTGGCACCTCAATTTTCAATTCATCGAGTTCTTACCGTACCTATGAGGAATGGAAACCTCGCTCCAAGATAGGATTTTCGTATCGCGGCTCCGTTCTTACCGTACCTATGAGGAATGGAAACTTGGGCAATTAGGTATATATATATCTATGAATGCAAGTTCTTACCGTACCTATGAGGAATGGAAACCTATTGTCTGTTCATACGTCGGTACGGTCGCCGTAAGTTCTTACCGTACCTATGAGGAATGGAAACAAGAAAATAGACAACAAGACTTGACAAATTGACTTTACGTTCTTACCGTACCTATGAGGAATGGAAACCTACACTGTTCACTACGGCAATCACTACGCAACTAGTTCTTACCGTACCTATGAGGAATGGAAACGAAATATGGTATTATAAAAACGTCAATATTGATAATAGTTCTTACCGTACCTATGAGGAATGGAAACTAACTCCGTCCGAATCTCATCGTAAGCAGTATCCAACGGTTCTTACCGTACCTATGAGGAATGGAAACTGCCGTTCATGTAGTTGCTCAAAAACCAGTTATAGAGCGTTCTTACCGTACCTATGAGGAATGGAAACCGAGATACGCATGGGTTCAGTATTGAAGACATAGCACGTTCTTACCGTACCTATGAGGAATGGAAACCCCGTGACCTCCATAAAGTGCTCAATCACGAGCTTTTCGTTCTTACCGTACCTATGAGGAATGGAAACAATATGCAAGATGCAGAGGGTAAAGCCATGGTTAATGCGTTCTTACCGTACCTATGAGGAATGGAAACTTGTATCTTGGGTTGATGATCCTGCTTGCTGTTTCGGGTTCTTACCGTACCTATGAGGAATGGAAACATGAAATTTTTCAATGTAGGAGCATACTGAGCGATAGTTCTTACCGTACCTATGAGGAATGGAAACAATGTTCTTCAGCTCTTCTTGTGCCTTCTTTAACGCTGGTTCTTACCGTACCTATGAGGAATGGAAACATACTCCATCTTTCACATCGCCCACAAATGCCTTCGGGTTCTTACCGTACCTATGAGGAATGGAAACTAACATAATACGGTGAAGAATATCTATTCTCTTCAAGTTCTTACCGTACCTATGAGGAATGGAAACACAATCTCACACAGCAGACAGACCTTCTAAAAGCAGAGGTTCTTACCGTACCTATGAGGAATGGAAACCTACGCAAATTGATGAAACACAACAGCAAGAACAAGGGTTCTTACCGTACCTATGAGGAATGGAAACTCGATGAAGCGAATTTCGTTTTTTCGTCCCGTTTTTGGGTTCTTACCGTACCTCTGAGGAATGGAAACTTTGTGGCACTAGACCACCTCTTTTGCCACAATCGGGTTCTTACCGTACCTATGAGGAATGGAAACGTATGATGAGAGGCGGGCTCGTTCCCGCCTTTCTTCTGTTCTTACCGTACCTATGAGGAATGGAAACCTCCATTGTGTAGGAGTTTGTCCATGCCGTCTTTCAGTTCTTACCGTACCTATGAGGAATGGAAACATGCAAACATGGTAGGAGTTGCAGAGGAAGTTATCGGGTTCTTACCGTACCTATGAGGAATGGAAACTGCCGTTTGAAAGCACTTGTGTCTCTCGCAAGGTCTGTTCTTACCGTACCTATGAGGAATGGAAACTTCGTTCAAGCCGTAACGGTGTTAGATATTAGAGACGTTCTTACCGTACCTATGAGGAATGGAAACTGACTTCTGTTCAAACTGCACTTGAGACTGTGAATCAAGTTCTTACCGTACCTATGAGGAATGGAAACAAAGAAAGAATTGGAGGTGGAATAGATGAAAAGGTGGTTCTTACCGTACCTATGAGGAATGGAAACGTGGATCGTATTATGATAGACCAGACGGTGCTTGGGTTCTTACCGTACCTATGAGGAATGGAAACTATTCCTGACCTTTTGTTTTTCTACCCCTTTCACGTTCTTACCGTACCTATGAGGAATGGAAACCCAATATGAAGTATTATAATGGGACACAGATTGTATGTTCTTACCGTACCTATGAGGAATGGAAACATCCTTGCATCTGCTCAACTGCAGCCTGCACATCATTGTTCTTACCGTACCTATGAGGAATGGAAACTTGACGAGATTGATAACGCAACATCTGGAACAAAAGGTTCTTACCGTACCTATGAGGAATGGAAACCAGTAACCGTATTTGAGCGCATCAATCAGCTTTTTAAAGTTCTTACCGTACCTATGAGGAATGGAAACCTTCTTGTTTTATCTCTTCCTGTTTTGCTTGTACTTGGTTCTTACCGTACCTATGAGGAATGGAAACCTCCAACTGTGACAGAAATGGTGAACATGGGCAAGTTCTTACCGTACCTATGAGGAATGGAAACTATATGGTTTAACCCTTCGACACCGCCTAATATTTTTGTTCTTACCGTACCTATGAGGAATGGAAACTTCGGTATTTCAAGGAGATAAGTTTTTGACTTGCTTGTTCTTACCGTACCTATGAGGAATGGAAACTGTGAATAAGTCTTGCTCAGTTTTGACACCGTCTTGGTTCTTACCGTACCTATGAGGAATGGAAACGATGAGTTTGTGTGGGTTAAGCCAGGCCTTCCAACAGGTTCTTACCGTACCTATGAGGAATGGAAACCAATGAGAATGGAGTTTTGAAGCAGGGGTTTTCTCGTGGGTTCTTACCGTACCTATGAGGAATGGAAACCTTTCAATCTCTGGATATGATGTAGTGAATGAGTATGTTCTTACCGTACCTATGAGGAATGGAAACTAAGTCGTGCGTAAAGTATCACCAGCCACACTAAAGGTTCTTACCGTACCTATGAGGAATGGAAACCTTTCGAATAGTGTAAATACTAATTTGAATAGTTTAGTTCTTACCGTACCTATGAGGAATGGAAACAACTGATGAATTCTGTTCAAACTGCACTTGAAACTGGTTCTTACCGTACCTATGAGGAATGGAAACGAACTTCGGATAATGGATTGAAAATCGAGATTGTGAGTTCTTACCGTACCTATGAGGAATGGAAACGCATTTGCATCCCTCCAGGCCTTGTACATCTCGACAGTTCTTACCGTACCTATGAGGAATGGAAACTTTGCAAAGTTCTCAACGCCTGTTTTCACACCGTTCCAGTTCTTACCGTACCTATGAGGAATGGAAACAACTCATGAAAGAGTTACTTAGTGAATACAATATACCGTTCTTACCGTACCTATGAGGAATGGAAACTTTCACGCAGTCTGAACTATCTGTGTTGAAGTATCAGTTCTTACCGTACCTATGAGGAATGGAAACCGTGTTACATATAGAGACAATCCGTTCCTTGATCCCGAGTTCTTACCGTACCTATGAGGAATGGAAACTCAATCTCGTCAACAATGTAAACAGGTCTGCCCATGAGTTCTTACCGTACCTATGAGGAATGGAAACTCACATCCGCCATATAAGTATCACCTCACTTTACTGTTCTTACCGTACCTATGAGGAATGGAAACTCATAGGTTCGATAGAGAACTTAATAGATTGCTTTGGAGTTCTTACCGTACCTATGAGGAATGGAAACCTCAGAAAGAGCCTGCACTCTTTCAGAAACTTGATTAGTTCTTACCGTACCTATGAGGAATGGAAACGGCTTCAGGCTCTCATCGGAATTATATTTGCGTCAGTTGGTTCTTACCGTACCTATGAGGAATGGAAACATGATTTCATGTATAAAACCGGTGTGCTTAACAAGGTGTTCTTACCGTACCTATGAGGAATGGAAACAAATTTAACTTTGAAGTATCAATCAGCAACTCTCGTTCTTACCGTACCTATGAGGAATGGAAACGTAACGGGGGACTGTGCTGTCCCCCATTTCGGTTGGTTCTTACCGTACCTATGAGGAATGGAAACAATGTACGCCCAACCATATTCACCATTCCGCAATCTTTGTTCTTACCGTACCTATGAGGAATGGAAACCTAAATAACGTGGAAAGATCAACAGCATTCATTCATAGTTCTTACCGTACCTATGAGGAATGGAAACACAGATGCTTATAATGTTTTGGTTGGTCATGGATGGGTTCTTACCGTACCTATGAGGAATGGAAACCCCAATGAGGAGCATAATTCGTTAACCAGTTATTAAGTTCTTACCGTACCTATGAGGAATGGAAACCGGGTAGTGGTCTTGTAGATGTCGGGCAGCTTAACGAGTTCTTACCGTACCTATGAGGAATGGAAACAAAAAAATTGTCAATACATTTTTCCGAGTTAGGGGGCGAGTTCTTACCGTACCTATGAGGAATGGAAACAGCCTGACATATGGGTCCGAGTCTTCAATACCGTTTGCGTTCTTACCGTACCTATGAGGAATGGAAACCAATGATAATGGCCGTGTGAATCCGACGATTTGGTGTTCTTACCGTACCTATGAGGAATGGAAACCTAGTAAGAGTATCGATAGATGTTTTAACAGATGTAAGTTCTTACCGTACCTATGAGGAATGGAAACCAGACAAACCCATACCCCTAGACTCTAAATCAACAAGTTCTTACCGTACCTATGAGGAATGGAAACTCATTGTAATATTCTGAATAACTCATACCAAAATTCGTTCTTACCGTACCTATGAGGAATGGAAACAAAATGGGTATTGCGATGTTGAATCCCTTTGGATTTTGTTCTTACCGTACCTATGAGGAATGGAAACGTTTTAGCTGGTTTTATTCTTGTTATACGGATTTTGGTTCTTACCGTACCTATGAGGAATGGAAACTTGGCAACAACTTTTTCAATTCTGACGGCATCATCTGTTCTTACCGTACCTATGAGGAATGGAAACAACAATGTACTCAATAGCTATGATAGGGTTTGGGTCAAGTTCTTACCGTACCTATGAGGAATGGAAACATGAGTGTCTCCTGACTTTGACAGAAAAATGACATATCAAAAAGTTTAATTGTAGATTCATGCGGGTTTACGATACTAAATTTTAAGTGTTTGCTTTTGTTGTAGCGACTA
>Ga0208695_1002494_pt1 | contig 13353 bp, 8 predicted proteins | sample AD_UKC111_MetaG_FD_184449 | JGI IMG/M metagenome (GOLD analysis project Ga0208695, IMG submission 184449) | Active sludge microbial communities of municipal wastewater-treating anaerobic digesters from Hong Kong - AD_UKC111_MetaG (SPAdes)... | ecosystem: Engineered > Bioreactor > Anaerobic >... | reverse complement strand
GATCGAGTTTTCCGATACACACTTGCCTATTTCTTGATTGCTTAAGCTCTTTATCCCAGAAGGAGCTTGACTCATAGACATAGGTCACGCCCGTCTTCTTATCGAGATGATTGACGCGATAACTCATAGCAGCATCCTTCCTTACATGGTTATAATTATAACCATGATTTAGGACACTGTCAATAACTATTTTCATATCTTTTCCAGAATTATTCTATTCCTGGTTATAATTCAGCGGGAAATTAGGATTGTAAATGATATTCCTGGGAATCATGTGCCTTTAGCAAAATTAAATGCAAATCCTTTAAGCTTGAAACAAGGAGAATCATCACAAATCTCTCTTACAGGAACAGACGAAGATAATGATGCCATTGTTAAATATAAGTTATGGGGTGATTTTAATTTAGATGGAACAATTAATAATGATGAAAGGATAGAACAAACCACTCCAATTTCCAGCTCAAAACAATTTAATAATTCTGGAACAGTAAAAGTTTATGGTGAAGTAACTGACGAACATGGTGCAGTCGGAACAACAAATGTAGATATCTCTGTTAATGCTGTAGGAACAAATAAAATTCCTCAAGTTGATTTAACAGGAGTTGATGCAAATGTTTTTGATGGAAAGCAAAAAACAATTGGTCTTCCTGAACCAACAGATGAAGATACTCCTGGAGAAATTCCTTATAGCAAAGCAGAAATCATAGAAGGAAATGATTATTTGGAAAGCGTTTCATTAAACTCAGAAACAAGAGAGCTTATAATAAGGGCAAAACCTGTTTCTCAGAATCAAAATTACAAGATAAAACTAAGTTTTGGAACAGATGAAACAAACAAGAATACAGCAAATCTTGAAGGAGTTATTGAAAATCTCTGCAATGTTCAAGGAAGAATAGAAAGCAATGGGGATAGTGCTGGAGTAGGAAAATCAGGGGATGTTATAGGTTATATTCCTATTTTTAATGAGTATGGACAGTTCATTGGAGTTGATGAAAAGATTATAAATGAAACACATACAAGCAATGGTAGTTTTAATGTTCAAGCAAGCAAGCCTGCAACAGATTTATTAGTAAGAGCAAGATTTGATGAGCCTGGAAATCTTGATGGAGATAACAAAAGTTATGTAAGAAGCATGATTTTAGATGCTACAAAAGATTATTCTAATATAGTATTAACCTGCGAACCAAGCCCTAATCCTGTAACACTCCCTGTCACAAAACAACAGTTTGCAGATTGGATAAATCAAGTAGGAGGGACTTATTTAAGGAGTTGGGACCTGACCACAATTGAAGGAATTGAAATACTTTATAAACATCCTGAATCAAGCAAAGGAGAATTTACAACAACAATGCAAGATGCAATTGCAGAAAGAGTAAAGGCAAGCAATGGCGCTGAAGCACTTTTTGACAATAAAATTTCTTTAGATAGCAAGATACAAGTTGATAATGCAAGCACAACTAATTTTCACTATTTATATTATAATGGGTATATTACTTCTCATCCTAATTGGATTGTTATTGTTCCTGTATATAATCTTACTGATATTAGTGGTTATCCTTGTCAAGGATTAACAGGTGTTCAACACTTAAATAATAATCCTAATCTTGGAGTATTAAACGGGGCTGTTATAAGATTGAATGCAACAACTTTATGGAATAGTATAAACGCTTTAAAAGGAGTTTCAATGCATGAACTTAATCATGCCATTTTATCTCCAAGTGGAGAAGGAAACTCTATTGTAAATCCCTATTCTGTTATGGGGAATAAGACAGATGCTGGTTCTGCTGATTTGAAAAAAGCACATATGGTTTATAATGGAAGATATGATAGAATGGAAGAATATAAAAGAATACTTGGATTAGAATTTTAATTCTAAAAAATAGCAATATTTATAAAATAAGTTTCCTTAAAGTTAAAATGAAAAAAGAGCAACAATATGTGATTACAACAACGAGCAACCTAACAAGCGCTTGAACCAGACGAGCCTATTGTCACGGAGTTTGCGACTGGCTTCGCTCGCTTAAGCAAACTCCGCGCCAATCTCAGGCTCGCTGGTTAAGTGCACGTTAGCAAGACCCAAAATATATAAATATGGGAGGATAATATGCTCATGATAGCCTATATAGCTATTGCTTTTATAATTGGTCTATTAATTGGATTTCTTATCACCAAATTGGCTAACGAAAATAAATATAGAAATGAAAAAGAAGAATCAAAAAATAGCTATTTACAATTGGATAAATCATTAATTGAATATCGAGCCTCCACGGAAACGAATCTAAAAGTATTAAACGAAAAAATTGACGAAAAAGATAAAGAAATATTTTCCTTAAAGGAGACTATTGAAACAGGTAATAGAGAATTACTAACTAAAAACCAAGAAATAGCGATAAAAAATGCCACTATAGATTCGATAAATGAAAAACTAAACACTCAGAAAGAAGAAATAGAGAAACTTGAACAAAAATTCTCAGCAGAATTTGAAAACCTGGCAAATAAAATCCTTGAAACAAAATCAGAAAAATTCACTCAATTAAATAAGGAGAATATCCAAGCCATACTAAATCCTTTAAGTAAAAATATTGAAGAATTTAAAAAGACAGTAAATGATACTTATGATAAAGAATCAAAAGAAAGATTTTCTTTGGGAGAAAAGGTAAAAGAACTTGCTCAATTAAATCAAACTATAAGTGAAGACGCAAAAAATCTCACAAAAGCATTAAAAGGTGAATCGAAGACTCAGGGGCGTTGGGGAGAAATGATTCTTGAGACTATTCTGGAGAAATCTGGATTACGAAAGGGAGAAGAATACTTCCTCGAATATCAATTGACAGATGATGAAGGCAATCCTCTAAGATCAGATTCTGAGCATAAAAAAATGAGGCCTGATGCAATTATAAAATATCCAGATAAGAGAACCGTAATCATTGATTCAAAGGTATCTCTCAATGCTTTCATAAGATTTACCTCATCTGACGACGTAGAAGAACAAAAAACAGCCCTAAATGAGCATGTCCAAGCAGTCAAAAACCATATAATTTCCTTAAGTACCAAAGGCTATGATGATTACAACAAAACTCTTGATTTTGTGATGATGTTTATACCAAGCGAACCAGCATATATGGCTGTTTTACAGGGTGACCCAGAGATATGGAGCTTTGCATATGAAAAGCGAATCCTACTTATTAATCCAACCAACTTAATTATTGCCCTAAAATTAATAGCAGACTTATGGAAAAGAGAATATCAAAACAAAAATGCACAAGAAATTGCTGACAGAGGTTCAAAATTATATGACAAGTTTGTTACTTTCGTCGCGAGTTTAAATGATATTGGTAATAATATAGAAAAAGCCCAAAAGTCATATCAGGAATCAAATAAATTGCTCACAACAGGGAATGATAATTTGATATTACAAGCTACAAAATTAAAAAATTTGGGAATTAAGAATAAAAAAGAATTACCAGTAGAAATAGTTGAAAATCAAGAAATAAAAATGATTGAATCAGACTAAAACAGATCTTGCTAACAAACGCTTGAACCAGACTTGCGCTTTGGCACGATGCGTGCAGTTTTCAGTGCGCAAAAGTGAAAAGTAACCGAAAAAAGAAAAAGGATAATTAGAAAACTAAAAATGCCGCTCAACCAGCAAGCATCGCGCCAACCCTCCACTCACCGCTCCGGGGCGCGCTTCGCTGGTTAAGCGCACGTTATACGGACCCTTCAGGCAGAAAAATAGTAAAAGGCAAGTGAGGAAATAAATGATAAGATTATATACTCAAATTAATGATAATCAACTTAGCATACTTAAAGATGCTTCCTTACTAGAATATAACAGATTCTTGAATATTATCGGTAATGGAAGATATCAGGTATATAAAGAAAAATTGATTGCAATTTGCTTATGTCAAGGTTTTGCGCAACATTATACTGAGACTATTAGTTATCAAAATAGAAAGGTTGATAATATTGAATATATTCAACAAAATGAAATAGATGAGAAAGGTTATAAAGTTGATGATAATGGAATTGTATATAGTGGGATAAAAGACATCGATATATGGTTTTTCTTTAAAGAAGATTTATTAGTAAAAATTCGAGATGTTGGTAATATGAGAAAGTCATACGATAAAGAAATAAAAGGAATTGGAAATATATCTATTGATTTTATGAAAAAAGGAATTAAAGAAGAATATTATAAATTATATGATAATATGCCAGAAAATACGGTAAGAGAGTATATAAATAATTGTAAGACTCAAACAGCTATGTTTTTAAGAAGAAAATCAATAGTTGGTCTATATCCTGAATCAATTTATAAACATATAATATGGAATGTTAGTAGAAGATACGTTAAAAAAGACGTATAACACTCGCTTCAACCTGACTCGGCTACTGGCACGTTTCTCGCCTGGAGCGAAGCGACTTGCAAGAAACGTGCCAGCTTAACGCCTCACAGGTTAAGCGAATGTTAGGTTTACTCACTTCTTTTAGCAAGTTCTATCACTTCTATATAATACTCAATGTTTTTTGTTATTCATCTATGGAGATTCTATGAGTGAAAAAATATTAAAAGATCACATAAAGAAAAAAGGTGTTTTTATTGCTCCATTTAATTACCAACTTACAAAACTTGAAGAAGTCTCTTGGGTTAATACAATTATACCAGAATTGATATGGATTGCATTATTAATTCAAATGAATGGGGAAAGAGACGGTATAAATATTGCATCTCAATTATGTAAGATATGTTCAGAAGTAAAGGAAACCGATAAATTCCCATTTTACGGTAACATGAGCCTATTTTATACCCATAATGAAGAACAAAAAAAGACAATATTAGAAAAAATGGACTATATGCAAAAGAAAATACTAAGTGAATCTTTAGAATCACTATTTGTCTTATATCCTGAGAATCCATTATTATACCTTAATACCACGGAGCAGAAAAAAGATGTAAATGATGAGACTAAAATCATATCAGAAACTATTAAAGAAATGTTTGATAAAACTTCTAGACTTGCTATTAAAACCCAAGCAGCCCTGATGTATTTCGGATTTTAATCAGGGAGATTCCATGTCACAGAGAAATCAGTGTTATCAAATTTTCCAGAAATACAGCATTATCCTGATACAGAACTGTCTAAAATTATAGCTGCGGTAATTCGCTCTAGTACTCCAATATTCATTGCAGAGCAGTTAAAAATTACTGGAAATAAATGGAGTTTTTATTTTTGGAATAGAGGTCTTGAGATTAGTGAATGTGATTTTGGAGATTAATATGCCCGCTGATATTGATACTGAAAAGTTAATAGAGATAATTACAGAATATTCTACAATTGCAAGAAAAGAATTAGAGACAAGATGGCATAATTGGAGTATTTCTTTTGAAAATTATGAAGTATATCAAGTTATTGGTGCTCTTATTGCAAGACAAGTGACATTAGCAACACAAATGGCCTCAGCTCCTACAATTTGGAATGGCCATATTGCACCAATAATACATAGAACAATGGCTGATACTTACATTACATTTGCGTGGATTTTAAAGGATCCTATCGATAGATCGAGAAAATATATTTCTTATGGTCTTGGACAAAATAAACTGATACTTGAACATAGAAAGTCAAAGCATAAAGAAGGGGATATTGAGGACCAGAAAATTATTAATGCATATGAAAAATGGGCTGATGCCCAGAGATTTACTTTTCTTACAGACGTTGATATTGGTAGTTGGTCAGGAATATCAACCCGTAAAATGGCTGAAGAAGCCGACTGTATCGATTTCTATAATTATGTATATATTACTTTTAGTCCAGCGGTTCATTCAATGTGGAATCATGTCGGAAGATATAATGTAATACATTGTAGAAATCCCCTGCATCGGTATCATTTAGTACCATGTGATCAATATATTGAAAATGATATATTTAATTTTTATTTATGTGCAAAATATTTGGAAAAAACGTTTCGACTTTTTGATAAGACTTTTAATCAGAAAATAGATTTTTTAAGTGCATATGGCTATTTATGCAACTCCTTATCAAAGACAATGGAAAATGTTGAAGAAGATAAGATTGAACAGTCATGATATCATCTTAAATTAAAACAAGAGAAACCTAACAAGCGCTTGAACCAGACTTGCGCTTTGTCACGATGCTTGCAGTCTTCAGTGTCCAAAACTGAAAAGTAACCGAGAAAAGGAAAAGGCAACTAGAAAACTAAGAATGCCGCTTAGGCCAGCACGCATCGCGCCAACCCTTCACTTTGTTCCAGGGCGCGCTTCGCTGGTTAAGCGCACGTTAGGTGGTGTACATTGTTAAATCATCTTGCTAATGTTCAAGTAACTATGATGCTCTCACAGATAATACAACGCCAGATCCCAATAGGTAGCACTGTTGTCTTTGCCCTTAAGGATGGGCGCGAAATAAGTGGAGTTCTGGTAGAAATCGGACATGACCATGTCACCTTGGATAACGCCGGAGAGTTAATAACTATCCTGCTAGAGATGATAGGCACATGGCGCCTTCCCAAAGGGGCTGAGTCGGAAACTCGGGCGCACACTCCAGCGCCGAAGACACCGTCTGATTCTATGCCGAAGCCATCTTCTTCAGAGCCCGTCGATCAAGAAGTCATCAAGAAACTCGTAGAAATTGAAGCGCTCTTTGAGACTCAGCAGCAGGTTTCTTCAATACAAATAAAAGTACCCGACTTCGTTTTCCCAGCGAATGAGATCCAAGGCAGGCAGAATGCCAATGCTCTAACGATTTGGAATCGTGTCAGAGATTCATATCAGTACGCAGACAAAATCAGTGAACTGAGCGCCAAATTTGGAAGAATACAGCCTTTAGTATTAGACCTCGCCTCGCTTGCAGAAAGGTTTCCGCATTCTGCTTCTGTAAAGCGGCATCTGGCATATTTCTATCATCTCTTGGGTGACCATCAAAAATCTCTGGCTTTATACAAAGAAACTGCGTCAGTTTCAAATAATGCCTTAGACTGGTATAACTTGGCAGCAAAAGCACTGATGAGTGGGGATGAGGGATTAGCCTGTTACAGCCTTGGGCGTTTTTTCCAAGTGATTCCTGACATAGAGGCATCACACGCATGGTATGTTTACATTCGCTTGATCAGGAAATTCTCCGATTACCAGACCATTAGGGAGATAGCCCTAAAAAGAGCGACAAACCCTTTGTTGTTGGAGACAGGCATCTATCTGCTCACCGCTACTGGGCGCAAACACATTGCTACAGATATTGTTCAACGCTGGATAAGAGGGTGTGCGCCTAAAGATTTGGTCTCGGACATCTTTGCTCATTTCCAGGAACAGCAGGATGCAACATATCAGGGAATAGTTTCGGAGTTTGTTGAGGAAAAAATCCCCGAACCTGTCAAAACAAGCATTGATACCCCGCAAGGCATCATATTTTCTTACGGGCGAGATCGTAATTTCGGCTTCTTGAAAGGTAACGATGGAGAGAATTACTTCTTCCATATTACTGCGGTGTCTGATGACGACTTACTCGAACAGCTTCGCGATTTCTCGCCTGGCAAACGCATAGCAGTAACCTTTGAACCAAGCCAGGGACCGAAGGGTCCTATCGCCATAAGAGTTGCACTGTATCGCACTCTAGATCAGATGTTTGCAAGGGCTGTTGAGTATGCCAATGACGGCGATTATTCCAAGGCTATAGCCCTGGTGAAGAAAGTTTTGGATGCCAACCCGAACTTCCCATCTGCGCAAGATTCTTACGACAAATGGCGCGAGTATGCCAGAGCCAGTGGTATTCCCAGAGGCTCAAATCCCTATGCACAAGCTAAACGCGTTCAATTAGTTGAGAAAGATCTTGAGCGAGCGGCCCAGTTGCTTCTTGATGCCATCAAGCAAGGTGATACTGTTGAAAGTGCCGTCAAAGATTTGGCGGCATTGTTGGTTCAATTAGGGAGACCAGATGAAGCCATTCAGGTACTGGAAAGAAACCGAAGTCGAATTTCCAATCAACAATCTGTAGATAATATGCTGATTGGCTTTTACCAGAACGCTGGTCAACATGATAAAGCTATCGCTCTGCTTCAGAAGAAACTTGTACAAGCCGCTACAGAAAGCAAAAAAGCACAAATTCTATGGCAGATTGCAGCTGGATATTTGAGGAAAGAAGATTACGCTCAGGCTGAGCAGACTTTCCGGAAAGTACAACAGGCACAGCCCGACAACAAAACCGCACAGAGGAATATTGCTTTTTGTCTCTTTAAGCAAGAACGTTTTGAAGAAGCACAGGAAGTATTACATCAAATTCTCAGTACTACCCCTGATGCTCAAGCAGCTGAGTTGCTGGAAGCAATCAGGAAAGCACAAACCACAGGGCAGCTTGCTCCATTTGAGTCAATTTTTAGAGAAACAATAATTACAGAGCTAATCGCTGAACGCAGTAGATTTACAGCTTTCTTACTTGCTCAATGTGATTACAGAGGCGTTTCACCTGATCGTATAAAAACTGAAGCTGGGGAAGCCATATACGTGGGCACAAGAAGAGATGCAATTAAAGATATTGAACGTCTTGAAGATATAGCAAGACAACTTGGTACAAGAAGACCATCTGAACGCGCTGATTATTACTTAACAGCAGCGAAGATTTCTGAAAAGGATGAACCAAATCAGTTTTATCAATATCTATGTCGTAGTTTTGCATCTCGGGGTGATTCGTTTGTAATTGAAAATAAGCCAATAGATGCTGCCAGAGACTTCTATTGTGAGGCATTGGCTGTGTATGATGGCTACAGAAATCCAGGGAAGAGTGATGATAGGTATGATGAACAAGATGCCGTAAATGCTTTGGTGCGCTATCTCTATTCGTGGTTTGGGCGTGAAACAGTTCCTACCACACCCCCAAAACGTAATGAGAAAGAACCCGTGCTCAAACAACAGCTTCAGTATATAGATGATGCAGTAGAGAGTTATATATCAAAATATCCGCAACCGGGCAGAGCCTTTGAGTGTATCGCCTATTTGATATTTCGAAGCAAATATGCAGGTGAAAGAATATTAAGGAGTATTTATTCAAGGTCTACTTTGCGGGCAATGTGCTTAGATTATCTAAAGGCGAAAGGCATCAATATCACTGAATCCCCCAAAACATTCAATGATTTTATTGCTCTATGGAATGATCTACAACTTAGTCGTCTCGAAGATAACCGGCACATCCAAGCTGAGCTCAGATTCTTAGCGACACTTGAACTTTCCACTGTATTATTGGAAAGAGCCATTGAAAGAATAAAAATACTTAATACTCGCTTCTTTCTTGACTTAGATCGTCAAAGAGCCAACCAGATACAAGAAATACTGGAAACCGCCCTCGAATTATGCAGCCAGAGTGCTTTTGAAGAAAAGGAACGGCTTTGCATTCAAATTGGGAACCGCTGCCAGGATTTGCTCAGAGAGATTGAGGCGAGTCCAACAAAGATTTCGGTTGAGGAAATTTACCCACTTGTCAATGGCGTTCAGGATAAGATAAAAGCCTACCTGGAACAACTCTATGAAACTTCAACCCCCCAGTTAACTCTGCGCTTGCCTGTTGAAACCTACACGCCCGAGAATAACCGGTCCATAGAGGTGCAGGTTGTAGTCAGTAATCGAGCGGGATGCAGCCCTGCCGAGGCCGTAGAACTGGTTGTTCAGCAATATGAAGAGACATTTTCTATCAAGTTAGAAGAATCTTTGCGCGGTGGTGAGCAGCGCATCTTGAAAGTGCCTGTTCAATTCAGCCAAGAAACCCTATCTGCACAAGCATTTTCACTCCCCATTTATACTCGCTACCGCACACGGTCGGGAGAAATCCAGCAGACGGCTGTTAATAGCTTCTCGATTCGATTGAGCGCAGAAGAGGAGTTTAAGGAAATTGATAACCCGTATGCTCCCTATGCAGAGGGCGGTATTGTGGGTGAGCCTGCGATGTTTTACGGGCGTGATGAGTTGATTGCGAATGTAGCGAAGGCGCTTGAATCATCTCGAGCGCAAAGTAAGTGCGTCGTAATCTATGGACAGAAGCGCGCCGGCAAGTCATCCATTCTTTATCACTTGAAGGAAAGGTTGAAATCAAAAGATGATTTGCTAGTTTTAGATATAGGTAATATTGGAGCAATTCTCGACGAGCATTCAAACGTTCCTTTCTTGTACCAGATTCTTTGGACTATTCTGAAAGAACTAAGGAATGCTATTGAAGATAAATTGAGCGAAGGTAAAAGTTCACTGAATATATCGCTCCCTACTGATATGGAGTTCTATCAACATCCAAGCCCTCTAATACTATTCAGAGAAGTGTTTGAGCGTTTCCGCCGGGCAACCACCAAATTCTCTGAATGGAGCGGTGTACGTGTTGTTATTTTGATTGATGAATTTTCATACATCTATGGATATATATTGAATGGGATGATCCCAGAGACATTTATGAAAAACTGGAAAGCTCTGTTACAAGATAATTTCTTCAACGCAGTCTTGGTCGGACAGGATGTAATGCCCAAGTTTAAACAGCGTTTTCCAAACGAGTTCGGAACGACCCAGGATGAGAGGGTTACTTACCTTAGACGAGAAGATACTATTCGACTGATTGATGAGCCGATTCGGATTGGGGGACGTATTGGAGAAAGCCGCTATCGGGAACGGGCTATTGAGCGAATTCTGGAGTTGACAGCAGGAAGCCCTTTTTATATCCAAATATTGTGCAATCGTCTTGTAGAGTATATGAATCGCAAACACGCCAGCCTTGTGACCGAAGCCGATGTTGAACAGGTCAGAGATGAGTTGATTAGAGGTGTCAATGCTTTAGGGAAGGATAAATTCAATAATTTGATTAACTCCGGCGATACATCACAAGAGGCAATCAGCGATGACGATACATTAAAAGTGCTTGTTGCAATTGCTGAGAACAGCCAAACTGGACCTTGTAGCCGAAGCAACATTGCCTGTGAGACTAGTATATCTGTTGATGAGATTCTCGAAGACCTCGTCAGACGTGATGTGATAGAGCGTGAACGAGGCCAATATTACTCTATTCGTGTCGGACTTTTCAGAGAATGGCTACTTGCCCATCGTTGAGGTAGATATGTCAGAACGCGATTTTGTAAACCCATTCAGCGATTACGGGAACATCGTATACGGCGAGCGTTTCATCAATCGCCGCGATAGTGTTCGCGCGGTTGAGAACCGTGTGATTCATCCCAGAGAACCAGGCAATCTGGCAATTATAGGCGATTACCGAATTGGTAAAAGCAGTCTCGTGTACCACTCCATTATGGAGCGCAAAAGTGATTTGCTGAAAGAAAGACGTATTCCTATTTGGATTAACCTGGCAACTTTTGATAAGGCCTCAATATTCTTTCGTTCGCTTGTAACCAGTAGTTATGATGAATTGGACAGTCTTGGTTGGCTTTCTGAAGAGATTAAGACCACGGCTGAACGCGCTCTTCTGGATGAGATGTCCTGGAGTGAAGGGTACGGACGAATCCAACGCTATTTTGAGAAAATACACCGGGCTAATATACGGATTTTGTTCATTCTGGATGAATTTGATCACGCACGGCATTTGTTCAAGGGAGACATTTCTGGCTTTCAAGGATTGCGCGAACTTTCTTACCGCCCCGAATGGCGTGTGACCTTCATTACCACGTCTAGAAGGTCTTTGCAAAGCATCGAATTGCAAACAAAGGCTATCTCGACTCTTGATCATACTTTCCATAAGCATTATCTCGGTATGTTCGACGAGGACGCACTTGAAGAGTTTTTTGAGCGCTTATCATCGGTTGGGATTACCGTAAACCTACAAATCAAAGAAAGGTTTCTTTTTTATTGTGGTGGCCATCCCTATCTGCTTGAAATGCTGGGCTATGAGGTAGTGGAATTGTTTTGGGAAATGGGCATAGTAAATATAGAACGAGCAGCCAAACGCATTGAACAGTCCATTATTGATCATTATGAGCATATGCTCAGTGTATTAGTGGAAGACGCAAGCCTTAACAAGATGCTGCAAATTCTATTCGGACCAGTGATTGATGCAAAACCTATTGATGCCGAAGAACTGCAGAGGTATGGTCTCATCAAGCCTGCTGATGAGGGAAATTACATGGCCTTTTCAGAGCATTTCCAAGCCTATTTGAAGATGGTTGAGCGTCAAGTTGACTTGTGGCCACTGTGGCGAGAAACAGAAGTCGCTCTACGACGGATTGTTACGGAGAAAATGATGGAACATTATGGCGAACAATGGGTTGAGAGGTTGGGCAGAGCAAGGCCAAATCTAAGGCCAATTTTTGAGAGAAGTCAAGAAGCACAACAGAAGGAAGAAAAATCCTTTGGGCGCAGGGCATCTCGGAATATAGTTGATTTTACCTACCCAAGAGATTTGTTCGATATTATCTTTGCTGAATGGCAGATTTTTAGGGATATTCTTGGCAAAGATAAAAATTACTGGGACCAGCGCGCTCAACTATTGTCAAAGATGAGGACTCCTTTGGCCCACAATCGGGATCAAGCACTTTATGATTATGAACTTCGAACGGCAGAAGGATATTGCGAAGAAGTGCTCACGATTTTGGAAGAACATGACTCAACTAGAGGTTTATGATTTCGATGTTGTGCCGCCCAACAAGCGCTTGCACCTGACACCGCTCCGCTGCGCTGCGCGGCGCAAGTGAAGTCTACGTTAGATTGACGCCTTCGGCGCAAACAGATACATCCTAAATCTTTTATTGCGAATGTTAGATTGGCCCTTCAGGCAATAATAGGGAGTCAAATATGAAGTTTGATATAGGAGAAAAAGACATGAAGAAACATATAATTACTTCTATAGTAATATTTTCACTTCTATTCGTTTCATGCATTAATACTGAGATAACTCTTAGTGGAAGAGTAATAGATAAGAAAGATGGTATGCCAATTGCTAATGCAAAAGTCTCAGATGGGGACTATGGAAAAGGCAATATGGGAATCACTGATGCCATGGGACAATTTTCATATATAACATATTGTGAAGAACATACAATAGAGATTACAGCAGAAGGATACAAATCCATTAAGAAGACTGTAATGACTCCAATAATCATTAATAAGAATGAAATCGTAGTAGAAATTGAACTGGAGAAAGAATAAAATAATAAAGATAAGAGAAAAAAAATCTGGGGCTTCCGGGAATAGTATGGGTGACATGACAGAAGGCAGGAATCTTGCCATACTTGAGGCATGGAAGACAAAGAACTCTATGAGAAGCTATTAGGTGTAAAAGAGCCATGGGATGTAATCGATGTCACAGTCGACATGCAAAATGGCTGTGTGGCTGTCAAGCTTGGGCACCCAAAGGGAACAAG
>Ga0208695_1002489_pt1 | contig 13375 bp, 11 predicted proteins | sample AD_UKC111_MetaG_FD_184449 | JGI IMG/M metagenome (GOLD analysis project Ga0208695, IMG submission 184449) | Active sludge microbial communities of municipal wastewater-treating anaerobic digesters from Hong Kong - AD_UKC111_MetaG (SPAdes)... | ecosystem: Engineered > Bioreactor > Anaerobic >... | reverse complement strand
GTTTGGGAAGCAATGATGCAGGAGCCTCTCTTGTTTCTATGATTCAGACTTTTTTGTTTTTTGAACTGAGAGATGAACCACTTCCATTCAATCTGATGTTGCTTATTTCTGCTGAAGAGGAGACCTCAGGAAAGAGAGGAATCAAACTTGCCTTGAGGCACATTATGAGGCCTGACTGTGCAATAGTGGGTGAACCTACTTCCATGAATATGGCTATAGGGGAGAGAGGACTACTTGTAGTAGATGCTTTGGCAAGAGGAATATGTGGGCATGCAGCAAGGAATGAAGGCCTAAATGCCATAATGATTGCTCTTGATGACATTAATTGGTTAAAAAGTTACAGGTTCCCTTTGATCTCGGAAAAGATGGGGGAGGTGAGATGTACAGTAACTCAAATTGAGGCTGGCACTCAGCATAATGTTATTCCTGATAGCTGTAAATTTGTCGTAGATATAAGACCTACAGACTGTTATACAAACAGTGACATTATGGAAATTCTGAAGACTCACATGAAGAGTGAACTCACCGCACGCTCACTTTCAAACAAATCGTCATTGACACCTTGCGATCATCCTTTGATTGTAGCAGCAGAGGCTTGTAGCATCAAAACATATATATCTCCTACAACTTCAGACTGGATGAGACTTGATTTTCCAGCCGTAAAGATGGGCCCGGGTGACTCTTCGAGATCTCACAGAGCTGACGAATTTGTTTGGACACGGGAGATAGAAGACGGAATAAAGGGATATATTAAATTAATTTCCAAATTAAAATTATAAAATTATGGCTAAACTTTGGGATAAGGGAGTATTATCGGAGGACAGGCTGGTAGACCGCTTTACTGTTGGTAGCGATAGAGAATTTGACGAGAGACTGGCTGAATACGATGTTATTGGTTCAATTGCCCATATAACTATGCTCAATAGTGTTGGCTTGCTTGAAGACGAAGAATTTAATATTCTGAAAAGCGAACTAGAACATTTACTGGATACCATTAATAAGGGAGAATTCAAAATTGAGCCTGATGTGGAAGACATTCATTCTCAAGTGGAACTCTATCTTACAAAAAAAGTTGGTGAAACAGGTAAAAAAATTCATTCCGGAAGATCCAGAAATGATCAGGTGCTTGTCGACATTAAACTTTACCTTAAGCATGAAATTTTGCAGTTTAAAAGTGAGATAGGAGATCTCTTTAAACTTCTTCAATCTTTGAGTGAGAAACATAAAGATGTGTTGATGCCTGGTTACACACATTATCAAGTGGCAATGCCTTCTTCATTCGGACTATGGTTTGGTTCTTATGCAGAGGCACTTGTGGATGACGTCTATCTTCTTGTAGCAGCATGGAAAGTGATTGATCAAAATCCTCTCGGTTCCGCCGCCGGTTATGGTTCCTCATTCCCGATTGACAGAGATATGACCACCAAACTGCTTGGTTTCAGTACAATGAATTATAACTCAATCTCCGCACAATTGAGTAGGGGTAAATCAGAGAAAGCAGTTGCTAATGCCCTTGCATCAATAGCATCTACGCTTAACAAACTTGCCGTAGACTGTACGATGTACATGAACAGCAATTATGGGTTTATCTCTTTTCCCGATGAATTGACTACAGGCTCAAGTATTATGCCTCACAAAAAGAACCCGGATGTTTGGGAGTTAATAAGGGCTAACTGCAATAGAATTCAGAGTGTTCCCAATGAAGTTACCATGCTTGCGACCAATCTTCCACATGGCTATCACAGAGACTTTCAATTGTTGAAAGAGATACTTTTTCCTGCTCTGGACAGAATGCATACCTGCATAAAGATGTCTATGCTAATGCTCTCGAGTATCAAAATAAACAGGGAAATACTTGAAGATTCTAAATATGATTATCTGTTTACTGTAGAGGAGGTTAACAGATTGGTCCTTGAGGGTGTGCCTTTTAGAGAAGCTTATAAAAGGGTGGGAGAAGAAGTGGCCAGTGGCCGTTTTGTTCCTGAAAAGAAGATTGCCCATACTCATAAAGGGAGTATAGGCAATCTGTGCACTTCTGAGATAAAAGCTAAAATGGAGGAGGCGCTGGCTCAGCTACCCGGCCTGCACCTGTCGGAGTTTGTCGTAAATGACAAGTAATTAGTGTTTTAAAAATTAGACTTTTTAAAATCTGAAAAATTAAACACTTGTTAATGAGCGATTTATGACAAACTCCGACAGGTGGAGGCTCCGGGTAAAGTGCTTGAGCAAATTTTGTTTCACTTCATCTAAACTTTGTTCTTTTTTCAATTCCTCTTTCATGGAAGTAACACCCTTATCTACAAAACCACACGGGTTGATGTAATTAAAATAATCCAAGTTGGTGTTAACATTAAATGCTAAACCATGCATGGTCACAAAACGGCTTATATGAACACCGATAGCACAAATTTTGCGCTCGCGCCCTTTTATTCCGGAGTCAAGCCAAACACCTGTTGCTCCTGCTAATCTCCCGGCTGTTATATTGTAGTCTGCAAGACAGTCTATTATAATTTGTTCCAAATTTTCGATGTATTGTTTTAATGTTAATCCCAATTCCTCCAGATCGAAAATTGGATAAACAACTATTTGACCTGGACCATGATAGGTGATATCACCTCCACGATTTATGTGATAGTATGAAGCATTAATAAGTCTAATCTGTTCCTCAGAAATTAAAAGATTCTCTTTTTTCCCATTTCTGCCTAAAGTATAAACATGTGGATGTTCACAAAACAGCAAGTAATTAAGTATATTATTACCCTTAATTTTTTGATTTATTGCCTCATTAAATAATTTTTCCTGAAAATCCCATGCCTTTTTATAGTCAATCGTTCCAAGATCCTTAAAGATAACGTTTTGCATTGTGTTAACCTTTTTCTGCGATTTCAGATTTCAGCAGTATACAATGTGTTTAAAATAATTTCTGAGCCTTGTCGGCATGATAAGATGAACGTACAAAAGGTCCACTTTCAGCGAAAATAAAACCTTTTTCAAGAGTAATATTTTTATATTCTTCAAACTCTTCTGGTGTAACGTATCGTTGAACAGGTATATTGCTGAGGCGAGGTTGAAGATATTGTCCAAATGTTATCATTTTACATCCAACCAAAAGTAAATCGTCTAAGGTTTGAATAATTTCCTCCTTGGTCTCACCTAAACCAAGCATTATTCCTGATTTTGTCTTAAATCCTTTTTTTGAGATGTATTCTAAGACATGTAAACTGTTTTTGTAGCTGGCTTTTGTTCGTACATCAGGAGTTAACCTTTCAACAGTTTCTAAATTATGGCCAACAACATCTGGATTAGATTTAAGGAAAATATCAAGTAATTCAGTGTCCCCATCGAAATCTGGAATAAGTACTTCAACAATTGTTTTGGGGCAATTTTGTTTGATAGCTGTGACAGTATCATACCAGTGATGTGCTCCTTTATCGGGTAAATCGTCGCGATCTACTGAGGTAATTACGCAGTACTTAAGACCCATTAAATGAATTGAATGTGAAATATTCTCCGGCTCGTTGCTGTCCGGGGGTAGTGGTTTTCCTGTAGTGACCGCACAAAACTTACAGGATCGAGTGCATATGTCACCTAAAATTAAAAATGTAGCAACCCCATTACCCCAGCACTCGGCAATGTTAGGACACATACCACTATTGCAAATAGTATGAAGGTTATGTTGTTTTACTATGTTATTTATTTGTGAGTACCCTTCACCACTAGGTATTTTCACTTTTAGCCAGGAAGGTTTACGAAATTCTGTCATTGAAAGATATTTGATGATGCAAAAGTAATAATTAACTTGCACCTGTCGGAGTTTGTCGTAAATCGCTCACAATTAGTGTTTTAAAAATTAGACTTTTTAAAATCTGAAAAATTAAACACTTGTTAATGAGCGATTTACGACAAACTCCGACAGGTCAGGTGATATTTTAATATTTTTTTTAACTTTACGAGACCTAATAATTTAAAAATGAAAAAAATACTTCTCTTTGCAGCCTGTACTTGCATTGCGCTGTTTTCATGTTCAAAGGAGGATAACTCGGACCCTCCAAAACCTAAGCCACCGACACCTCCTACCACTCAAACTAATATCCCTATCAATATTGCAACTACTGCCTGGACAAAGGCAACAGATTCAGGATTCGAATCAGGGGATAAAGTAGGAATTTATGTTGTCAATTATAGTGGCACATCTCCCGGAACACTTGCATCATCAGGAAATCATGTAAATAATATGGGATTTACCTATACTACAGTATGGACACCTGATACTAAGGTTTACTGGAAAGATGAAACCACTAAAACCGATTTCTATTGTTACTACCCCTACACGACCGCAATATCTGATGTGAGTAGCTATCCTTTCAGTGTAAAAGCAAGTCAAGCTGCTCTTTCAGATTACAAAGCCAGTGATTTTCTCTGGGGAAAAACTGCAGGTGTTATACCTACTCCAAATTCCGTTCAAATAAATGTTTCACATGTTATGAGCAATATTATTGTTGTACTTGTCCCCGGAGATGGATATACTGCAAACGACCTGAAATCTGCAACTGTTACTATTCAAAATCTAAAAACAAGTTCCACAATAAACCTTGCAACAGGGGTAGCTACAGCAACAGGCTCTGCACAAGATATTACACCTAGGGCCGAGACAGAGTACTTTAGGGCATTAGTTGTGCCACAGAGTGTATCGAATGTTGATTTGATTAAGGTGCAGATTGGTGACTATACCTACATCCTTAAGCAGACTATAACTTTTGAGGCTAATAAGCAGCATACTTGCACCCTTAAAGTTAATAAAACCGAAGAAGGGGTAAACATCGTTATTGGTGGCTGGGAAAAAGATAGTATTGATCATGGAGGAACAGTAGGTTAACAATCAAGACTAACTATCATGAAAGCAAAATTTAATTTTATATACTATGCAATTCCTTTATTTGCAATATCTATTACATCCTGTATAAAGGATACTTTTTCGCCAGTTTCTTCTGAAGAGGGGGCAAAAAAGATTACTCTTTCAGGAGAGATAAATCAGGCTTATTTAACAAGAGTAAACGATGAGGGGTTCTGTAACGGTGATGCTGTTGGAATATATGTTGTTGACTATAATGGATTAACACCCGGAACACTTCTTAATGAAGGGAATAGAGCTGATAATGTTAAGCATACCTTTGACGAAGCAAACAGACAGTGGAATGCTTCCAGAGATATTTATTGGAAAGACAATAAAACCAATGTTGATATAATCGGCTACTATCCATTTGGCTCACCACTGAGTACGACTCAGTATTCATTTGAACTGCAAAAAGATCAGAGCATATCGGCGGCATACGGAAAAATGGGTGGTTATGAAGCATCGGACTTTCTTTGGGGTAAAGCAGTGAATATTGCCCCTACAGACCAAACCATTATGATTTCTTTTAAGCATATTATGTCAAATGCCAAAATCTCATTGGTTGAAGGGAGTGGATTTTCTGCAGGTGAGTGGGCAGCAATGGATAAATCGGTTTTGGTTTTAAATACAAAAAGAGGCTCACTAATAAACCTTTCCACCGGAGTAGTTACTGCAACCGGTGATGTTCCTCAGACCGGCACAATTCCTATGAAGGAAAACGGCGATTTCCGGGCCATAGTTGTCCCTCAACAGATATCGGCAAACATACCATTAATTAGCATAACAGTAGGTGGAACTCCTTATTTGCTTACCAAAACGGAGGCTTTTACCTATACTGCCGGCAAACAGCACAACTTTACAATTACAGTAAATAAAAGGGGTTTGAGCGGTGTTGAGTTTGTGTTAACAGGTGAGAGTATAACTGCATGGGAGAACGACAACAGCTCCCACGATGCCACTGCCCGTGAATACATAATTATTGATGTTCCGACAGCCGGTACTCTTCATGAGTGTATTGCTGCTGCTGGGAAAGATTTGACCAAGGTGAAAAATTTGAAGGTTACAGGAAAAATCAACGCAACAGACTTTGCTTATATGAGGTTGCGTATGCCGATGCTCCAGGCCGTGAATCTAAAAGAGGTTACAATTGTAAAAGGAGACGGGCTGGCTATGGATGGAACATGGTATCCAGGCAACGAGGATAATGAGATTCCGGGGTATGCGTTTTATAAGAAATCTTCGCTTCAAAGATTAGTTTTTCCTGATAAATTAATAAAGATTGGTGATTGGGCTTTTCGTGATTGTTCAAATATATTAGGTTCGATTGTACTTCCGGAGGGACTAACTTATATTGGCTGTAATGCCTTTGATCAATGTAAATCATTAAACGGAATTCTTTCTCTCCCATCTACCTTAGAATACATAGGTGGTTGGGCATTTTATCAATGTGGTTTTAACACAGAGTTGACACTTCCTGAAAAATTAAAGTACATTGGAGATTATGCATTTTGTGGTATTGTGGGTTTTAGAGGATCTCTTATTTTACCCGAGTCACTCGAATATATTGGATTGGGTGCTTTTTTAGGAAATAATAATCTGACTGGCTCTTTAGAAATACCTCCAAGAATTACAGAAATTTATGAAAGTACATTTTCCCAATGCGGCTTCAACGGAAATCTTAAATTACATGATGATATAACTTCAATTGGTGAGAATGCGTTCTTTTTGACTCCATTTAGGGGTGAGTTAAAATTGCCAAAAAATTTAGTATATATAAAAAGGAGTGCTTTTAATGGTTGTAGTTTTACAGGAGTATTGAAGCTACCCGAAAGTCTATCAACAATTGAGCAGGAAGCTTTCTATATGAACTGGAAACTTATAGGTATTATTGAATTCCCTAGAAATATTCAGTCAATTGGTCCATATGCTTTTCATAATTGCTGGGGGATAGAGGGATTGGTTTTTAATAATGAACTTGAAACAATTAGTCAAAATGCCTTTTTAAATTGTTACGGTATAGGAAGGATTATTTGTAAAGGAAGTGTCCCTCCATATATGGCCCCTGGTGCGTTTGATGGGGTACCAAAAGACAACTTTACAGTTGAAGTACCCGAAGGCTCCGTATCACAATACCAAACAGCACAGGGGTGGTCCGATTTCAAAAGAATCTCTGCATACAGAGAACTTTCTGTGTCCCCAGGAGCAGCCTCTGCAATCAACTCATCTGTGACAAGAGACTTGATTTTAAGGGCAGAAGGTAATTGGATTGTTGAGAGTAAACCCTCTTGGGTAACTCTTAATAAGATGAGTGGAAGTAAAATAACAGAGATTAAACTGACATTCAGCCAAATGTCGGCAGGTTCTGCAGACAGGGAGGGTGAGGTAGTCTTTAAGCTCTCAGACAAAGAGTATAGAACACGGCTAAAAGTTAACCAATATAATTTCAACTATGCTGAAGACCAATTTCTTACGCTTCAATCTGCCACGAGAGGTCTCGGTGTCAATATTGTTTTTCTTGGAGATGGGTATAGTGCAAAGGATATTAGTGAAGGGAAGTATCTTACAACTATAAATGATGCAGTAAATCACTTTTTCAGTGTTGAACCATACAAAAGTTACAGAGAGTATTTCAATGTATATACAGGTATTGCTGTTTCTCCTGAGTCTGGTATAGGTAGTGTAAATACTATTATAAACAATAAATTCAGCACGTATGCACTTGACGGAACTACGCTTGGACCTAATGTAGCAGTCTGTCCGGGCTGCGATGTAACAGTCTTAAATTATGCAATTAAAGCTCCAACCGTCAGTGAATCAAACATCTCTAAAACTCTTGTTGTAATGGTAGCCAATACTTCAGAGTATTCCGGAATAACATATATGTACCCTGATGGCTCAGCAATAGCCTATTGCCCTGTTAGCGACTATGGTTATCCATACGACTTCAGAGGTTTAATCCAGCATGAAGCCGGAGGACACGGCTTCGGGAAGCTCGCAGATGAATATATTTCACATAATGCCTTCATTCAAGCTTGCAGTTGCGGGTGTCATCCACATGTACGTGCGATATTAAATGCCAAAAATCTCGGCTGGTATGAAAACATCTCTCTCTCAGGCAAACTTAATGAAGTCCCTTGGAGCCATTTTATTTTCCACGAAAAGTACAATCAGATTGTAGATGTATTTGAAGGTGCTTTCTACCACTCCCGTGGAGTTTACAGGTCCGAGCAGACTAGTTGTATGAACAACAATATTCCATACTACAATGCTATCAGCAGGGAGAGCATCGTGAAACGAATAATTTCCTATGCAGGAGAGACATACTCTTTCAGCAACTTTCTTGCGAAGGATGTGCTTGAAGCATCAGTACCGACAAAAGGTCTTGTGACTCCGGAAGCTTTGAGAGGCCCATCTATTCAGCATAATGCTCCGGTGATATTGAACCACAACCCTTTCTCAAATGTCAAAAAGTAAAATTTTAAAGTGATCAAGCGATGAAAAAGATATTTACATTATTGACAGCAGCAACCATTATTCTCAGTTGCTCGAAGATGGCGACCGACACACCGAACTCTGCTGAGATGCTATTTGCTCCGCAACACTTTAGCGACAGCAAATCCGTTGTCAGTGGTTCGGTCACTAAGGCCACAGCTACTGCATTTGAGACAGGTGACAAGATAGGTCTTTATGCAACAAAGTATATTGGTGACAACCCGGTAAAGCTAGAGCTCTCTGGCAATTATGCCAACAACTCTACTGTAACATACAATGGAAGCAAATGGACAGCGAGTCCTGCTGTATACTGGGCAGAAGGGAAGTTTGACATTTTTGCATATTATCCATTTTTAAAATTAGTATCCGTTGATGAACAGCCATTTGCTGTAGCACTGGATCAGTCAACTGCAGAAACAGAAGAGGCATTGAGTGGATACGAGGCATCGGATTTTTTGTGGGCAGAAAAGAGGGGGATAACACAGATGGGTGTAGTTCCTCTTGTGTTTAAACATAGATTGAGCAGGCTGGTTATAAACCTTGTGAAAGATGAGGGATACACCGGCGACTTACCTGCTGATGCTGTTGTGCGGATACACAACACAGTGGCTGACTCTTACCTCGATATCTCATCAGGAATTGTAACTAAAAACCCATACGAATCACCCAAATCCATAACCGCTAAAAAACTATCTGCCGGAGTTTATGCTGCTATTATTGTCCCCCAAAGAATTACTACTAGATTGCCATTTATTGAAGTTCTCTCAAGTGGCGTTTCATATTTGATAGAGAGCACATTTACCTTCAAGCCAAACACCCAGCACACAGTCAATATTATCCTCAGTAATAATCCTGAGCAAGTCAAGATTACTATTGGTGGAGAGATTACTGGAGGATGGAACTAGTTTTCTGCAGAAGCCTGCACCTGTCGGAGTTTGTCATAAATCGCTCATTAATAAGTGTTTAATTTTTCAGATTTTAAAAAGTCTAATTTTTAAAACACTAATTGTGAGCGATTTATGACAAACTCCGACAGGTGGAGGCTTCCGACTTCAACATCCTCAGATGTGGCAGTAAAAAATGACATTAAAGGGCAGGCACTTGCAACTCGCGCTTTGGTATATTTCGATCTGGCAAGAACATATGGTTACCCTTTTACATCTGATAATGGAGCATCCCTTGGAGCTGTAATTATTACAAGAACTGTTTCTGCTTCTGAGTCAAGACAGCCAAGAAGCACTGTTGCCAAAACTTATGAACAAGTATTTTCCGATCTTGAAACAGCTTTACCACTTCTGTCAAGAAGCAAGAACACAGGGCATATGAACTACTGGTCTGCTAAACTTCTTCAAGCTCGCGCATATCTTTATACTGCCCAGTGGGATAAAGCATTGACAGCAGCTCAGGAAGTCATAACCTCTTCTCCATATACTCTCGTTTCAAGAGCCAATTATCTAAATTATTTGTAAGCATCCGATAAAACCCATATTGTAGTCGTTGTTCGGTCTCTTTAATTTTGTTTTAAAATTAAAAGCCATGACACTAGAGGAATATGAACTTTTAGAAAAGGATTTTCTGACATCATCAACTGATATCAGGACTTTTCTTGAGGCAAAAGGGTTGAGTCCACATAAATATTACTACTGGAAGCGAAGATCCAGAGAGTTAAAAGAGGCCTCATCTATTGCAGATGGTCAGTTCTTACCCATCGACCTCCATTCCGGAGGATTAATCAAGCCTTCAGGTCGGGGCAAAAGCACAAGACAGCCGGTGATTGGACAGGGGGAGATCGAGATAGAGCTTCGCACGCCATCCGGGGCGGAACTTCGCATCCGGGGCATCATGGACTCATTGATGGTAAGTTCCATCATCGCTTCATCGGGAAGCCGGCGCAATGTTTAGTCTTAATGACAGCCTGCGCTACCTTCTCTACAGCGAGCCCACGGACATGCGCAAGAGCTATCACACCCTGAGCGGTCTTGTGACGAACAATATGGGGCTCAATGTACGCAATGGGGATGTCTTCATCTTCGTCAACAAGGCCCGCAACCGTATCAAGCTGCTTCATATGGAGCCGGGCGGTCTTGTCATTTACTCAAAACTTCTCGAAGAGGGCCGCTTCCGTCTTCCTTCAAGAGATCCGGAGCAGGGGTCATTCAGGATGAACTGGTTAGACCTGGTGATGATGGTTGAGGGAGTAATGGATGACCCATCAACAAGATTAAGGCGATTGAAAAGAGGTAAGCATCCGATAAATCACACATTTTGGCAATTAAGCGTCCCCACATTCTCGCAATTAGGATTCCTCATTTTGTAATTCCGGAGTAAAGTATACCACTATTCTGGCCCATCCAGGGCCACTTTGTATAAAGTTAGGTTAAATTCGTGCGATTTTGGTTAAAGTTGTGTCAATTCGTTCCGGTTTGACTCAAATTCGTGTAATTAGAGCGCTAATTGTGCAAAGTATTCACGATTCGATACAAGTTTGACTACTTCTTCCACAAATGAGGTAATAGCTCTTCCAGATTTCTGCCCTCTTTTGTGTAGGAGTATATCTTTGAAAGAACATCCTCGAGCCATTCAGATGGGTTTACTCCAGCGGCCTTGCAGGATCCAAGGAGGGAGTAGATCATAGCTGCCCTAATTGCTGCATCTGCATTACCGCAGAAGAGGTAGTTTTTTCTCCCTATTGCCAGCGGGCGGATGGCATTCTCAACAAGGTTGTTGTCTATCCTGTACCGTCCATCAAGGTGATACCTTGACAACTTGGGAAAGATGCTATATGTGTATGATATAGCCTTTGCCATTCTTATCAGCCTCCCTCTCTACTGCATAAAGTGATTGTATCTGAAGAAGTGCCTCTGTCGCCAACTTCCTGTTCTCTGCCAGCGCCTCGTCAAACTTGCGCCTTGCATGAGCCCAGCATCCAAGCATCAGCTTACCGTCAAGTGACTCAAAGCGGTTGTAAACCTGATAGCCGTCACTCTGTATGGCTCCCTTGAAGCCATGAAGAAGGACCATGGCAGTTTTCTCGGAACGCGATCCCCTGTCATAATGAAAGAAGACCTCTCCATTGTCAGGATTACGCACAACCCACAGGTAACCCTTTACAGCCCTCCGTTTCTCGTTATCTATCACCGGGAGAGTACTCTCGTCAACCTGGATATAATCGGTAGACAATACCCGTCGTCTGAGATGGCCGTAGAGCGGACTGAGCAACTCGCAGCTCTGGGATAACCAGTCTCCCACAGTGGAAGAGCTTATCCTGACCCCAAGATCCCCAAAACGGGCTATCTGCCGGTGAAAAGGAATGTGATAAAGATACTTCTGAATGATTATCTCACTCAAAAGCGAGGTATCTGCCATACATTTGTGGATGGGACTGTCAGGAAGTGGTGCTATTACTATTGCCGGTCTGCTTTCTTGCTGTCCGTCAAGCTCCGCTGACTGACTTTTGAGTGCATATTTCTTGCGGATAGTCCTCTTTACATAGAACTCTGCCGGTTTATAGGCCAGCCTGTTAGTCTCTTCGGAGCCGATGCAAACATAATCTTCAGAATTTATACCTTCCGGCTCTATTACTGTCTCTTCAACCCGCAGGTTCTCAAAAGATACATCCTTGCGAGGTTTGCGTGGCTTGCTTGCTGTTATTGTTCTGGTTATTAGCTCCTGCTCCTGCTTTGCTGCACTCTCCAGCTCCTCTCTCTCTTTGTCGCTGAGCTGCTCTCCAAAGATATCCAGTTGACGGGCATCAGGATCTGAGTTGATAAAACGTTCGCTCATCTTGCCGAATAACTTCTTTCTCAGCCAGGTGAGTTCGTATTCCAACTTGGAGATGTTTGACTCCAACTTGGAGATGTTTGACTCCAGCTTGGAGATGTTTGACTCAAGACCGGTGACATTTGATTCAAGTTTGGTGATGTTGGATTCAAGAGTGGACACAACCTCTTCTTTTGCAGCCAGCTGACGACGGAGAGACTCTATCTCTGCTGCCATCTTTTCTATCTCCTGCTGGGTGTATCCGGTTGTCATAAAACACTGTAATTATCTGATACAAAGATAGTAACAATGTTTCAGATAACCAAATATTAACCAATGTTTTATGCTAAAAATTTACTCTTTTTAGTCGTCTTAATCTTGTTGTCGGATCATCCATAACACCCTCAACCATCATAACCAGGTCAAGCCAGTTCATCATGACTGAACCCTGCGCCTGATCTCTTGAGGGGAGGCGAAAGCGACCCTCTTCAAGTAGTTTGGAATAGATAACAAGACCACCGGGTTCCATATGAAGTAGTTTGATTCTATTACGGGCTTTGTTAACGAAGATAAAGACATCTCCATTGCGTACATTGAGTCCCATATTGTTTGTCACAAGACCGCTAAGGGTGTGGTAACTTTTGCGCATATCCGTAGGTTCACTGTAGAGAAGGTAACGCATGCTGTCATTAAGACTAAACATTGCGGCGGCTTGAGGTTGAAGAGATGATGGTACTAACCATTAATGAATCCATGATACCGCGGATACGGAACTCTACTCCGGAAGGAGTGCGAAGTTCAATCTCAATCTCTCCCCCGCCAATTAATGGTTGTTTTGAACTCTTGCCCCGCTTTGAAGGCTTGATTAACCCTCCGGCATGAAGATCAATTGGTAAAAACTGACCTTCAGAGACAACTGCAGACTCTTTTAGCTCTCTTGAGCGGCGTTTCCAGTAGTAATACTTGTGGTAGCTTACTCCTCTGCTTTGTAGAAAAGACCGGATGTCAGTAGACGATGATAAAAAATCATGTTCCAGTTGTTCGTATTCCTCTAGTGTCATGGCTTTAAATTTTAAAACAAAATTAAAGAGACAAAACAACGACTACAATATGGGTTTTATCGGATGCTTACATATATTTGAATTAAAGAGATTGAGCAACTTTTTTGTTTATCATTTTACAAGCAAGTTTATTTCAGTTTTAAATTTTTCAAATGAAATTCAATGGTAT
>Ga0208695_1002486_pt1 | contig 13399 bp, 15 predicted proteins | sample AD_UKC111_MetaG_FD_184449 | JGI IMG/M metagenome (GOLD analysis project Ga0208695, IMG submission 184449) | Active sludge microbial communities of municipal wastewater-treating anaerobic digesters from Hong Kong - AD_UKC111_MetaG (SPAdes)... | ecosystem: Engineered > Bioreactor > Anaerobic >... | reverse complement strand
AGGCGGTGATTGCGGTGCGAGTGGTGTCGCAGGTGGCAACCGGCGGCATCGCGGGTGACACCATGACGCCAGCACTTTATCTGCCGCCAGTAGGCGGTGGGCTGATCGGCGCGATGGCGCTCTCCGCACTGGGCCATCACGGCTGGGCGGTGCTGCTGTTCGGCATGGCGCTCGGCGGTTGGGCCCTGCTTGAGGTGCGCGTGCTGAACCGGCTGTTCGCCGGGCCGCTGCCGCCACCACTGCGGCCGACGCTGGGCGTCGAGATTGCGCCGGCGCCAGTGGCCACGCTTACCGCGTCGATCCTGTGGCCTGCGTTGCCAGCCGATGTGCTGTTGATTGGTCTCGGCGTGGCCTGCGGGCCGATCCTTGCGGTGCTGGCGCGCTGGCGCTGGTGGAGCGGCATACCTTTCTCGGCAGGCTTCTGGTCGTTCTCGTTCCCGGTGGCCGCGTTCGCCTCGGCAATGGCCGAGACGGTGCGTCGTGGTGGCTGGCCCCCGGCCGTGGCCTACGCCGCCGCGCTGATCGCGACGGCGCTGATCCTCTTTCTGGCGCTGCGCACCTTGCTGCTGCTACTGCGCGGACGGCTGATTCCACCAGGTTGACGCCTCAAGAGCGTAGCAGCTTTTGTGTCAAACAACCGTCTTATTGGGGCTTGGAGGCGATTCAGTGAAAAGTCGACTATTGACGATTCACCTCGTCAAGCCCAATGAAATGGTCATTTCAACCAAAAGATGATTGTTCCAGGAAATGGGCCAATGCTGTGTTTCGGCAATCCGCAAACACGCAAAGCAGGGGCGAATCGCGATGACAGCAATGGTCACTATCCAGCTTCGCCGCAGTCTGCTGCTTGTCGTTGCCCTTGCAGCATCCTGTGCCGCAACCGCCGCCGAGGTGAGCGTGCTGGCAGCGGGCGCAGCCAAGGCGCTGCTGCACAGCATCGAAGCGGACTTCGCCAGCGTGTCGGGCGACCGCCTGCAGGCGCGCTACGACACGGTTGGCGCGCAGCGCGAGCGGGTGGAGCGCGGTGAACGGCCCGATGTGGTGATCCTCAGTCAGGCCGCGATTGCACAGCTGGCAAAGCTTGATCTCATTGACCGTGACAGCATTCGCGACGTTGGCGACGTGCAGGTGGGGCTAGCGGTGGCCGCATCTGCACCTGCGACGGCGCTGCCAGCGATCAGCAGCGCGGAAGGCCTGCGCGCCACCTTGCTCGCTGCGAAGAGCATCGCCTACGCCGATCCGGCGCGTGGCGCCACGGCCGGCGCGCACTTTGCGACGGTGCTGCAGGCGCTGGGCCTGCGCGAGCAACTGGCCGCACGCATCACCGTGCTGCCGTTCGGCGTTGACGTGATCGAGGCCGTCGCCGCTGGTCGCTTTGAGCTCGGCATCAGCCAGTCCAGCGAGATCGTGCAGCATGCCAGCGTGCGCTACGTGGGCGCATTGCCTGCACCGTATCGTCTTGCCACGCGCTATCAGGCAGCCGCGCTGAAGGGGCGCACGAATGGCGCCGCGTTGCTGCGCTATCTTGCCGGGCCGGCAGGACAGGCAGCAAGCCGCAAGAGTGGCTTTGCAGCACCCTGACTGACCACGCGAACCCGCATTCATCATCGAACAGGCTGACATCACCCATGGATCTCGAACTCAGCAGCAAACACGTTCTCATCACCGGCGGCAGCAAAGGGATCGGCCTTGCCTGCGCGGCGGCGTTTCTGGCGGAGGGCGCGCGCGTTACGCTGGTGTCGCGCAGCGAAGCGCACTTGCAAGCGGCGCAGGCGTCGCTGCGCGCTGCCCGAGCGGGCGCGGTCGTCAACATCATCGCAGCCGACCTGCGCGATGCCGCTGCAGCGGAGCAGATGGTGGACGTCGTCGAGCGCGACTTTGGCGTGGTGGACGTGCTGGTCAATAGCGCCGGCGCTGCCAAACGCACACCCGCTGCCGAGCTCACCGCCGCCGCCTGGCACGACGCAATGCAGGCCAAATTCTTCACCTACATCCACGTCACCAACCCGCTGATCAAACGCATGGGCGATCGTGGCAGCGGCGCCGTGGTGAACGTGATCGGCTCTGGCGGCAAAGTCGCGGCCGTCACCCATCTCGCCGGCGGCGCGGCCAACGCTGCGCTGATGCTCGCCAGCGCTGGCCTCGCCGCCGCGTACGCAGGCAAGGGTGTTCGCGTGAACGCGGTGAACCCCGGCCGCACCTTCACCGAACGCCTCGCCGAAGGCATGCAGGCGGAAGCGCGCCAGCAGGGTGTCAGCGTGGAAGAAGCCATCGCGAAAGCCAACAAGAGCCTGCCGCTCGGCCGCTTCGCCAAACCCGAAGAAATCGCCGACGCGGTGGTCTACCTCGCGTCAGCCCGCGCCAGCTATGTCACCGGCGCACTGCTCGCGATGGATGGCGCGCTGACGCCGATGGTGGTGTAGCGGCGGCCGTCACGACGCGCGCGGCTATGGGGCCAGCCCGGTCATTCCACACAATGTCGTCAGGAAAGCCCGGATGGAAGGCCAGTCCGGCCGACCCGCTTCGCTTGTCGTCGTGCCGGTCACGATCGCGCTACCCGACATCCCCAGTGCCGCGCGCGAGAGCAGCACACCATCCGTAGTTGCGTTCACAGAATCGTCGCCGTCAATGTCCAGACTGCAGGTACTACTCACCATCCGCTGCGAAGTAACGATGCCACCAAGGCCGGAACCGGTTTGACCAGTGCCGCTGAAACCCCAACAACGAACGCTGCCGGTGTTAAGTCGGGCGCATGCAAAGCCGGTGCCCGCACTGACCTGTGTCGCGTTGCTGATCTTCAGCACCGTGAGCGGAACCGGGCTGACATGAGGTAGCGCGGAGCCCGTGCCAAGCGCCGAGTTTGCGTTGTTCCCCCAGCAACGCAGCGTTCCATCTGCAAGCGCAGCACAGGTTGAAAACTGGCCGACCGATACGCTCGTGGCGGTACTGATGCCAACGACTGGCACCGGCTGTTGCCGGTCGGTCGATGAGGCATCGCCAAGCTGTCCGAAATTGTTACTTCCCCAACACCGCAAGCTTGAGTCGGCGAGCCGAGCGCAGGACTGGTTGCCACCTGCGGCAACTGCGGTAGCCGTGGTGACGAGATTCACCGTCACCGGCAGGTTGGAATTGATCAGCGAGTTGTTCCCCAGCTGACCCGAGCTGTTCAAACCCCAGCAGCGCACGCTGGAGTCAGCGGTCATGCGCGCGCAGGTGTGGCTGATGCCCAGGCTGAAGCTGCCCACCCCAGCGAGCCCCAGTGGTTGTGGAGTCAGCCGGTCAACGTTGTCGCCCAGTCCGAGTTGGCCGGCGGCGTTGTTGCCCCAGCAGTACAGTACGGCAGTGGTCAGCAAAGTGACTTTCGCGCACGCGTGCGAGTTGCCGGTGGCGATGGCGGATGCGTTACTGATCCCGGTTGCCTGCACTGGAACGGCACTGTCAACAGTCGATCCCCGTCCAAGGCTTTCGCCGTTGCCCCAGCACCACACCGTGCCGTCGCTGCGAACGGCGCAAGTAAATGAATTTCCAGCACTGATGTCGACGGCGTCGGTGATCCCGCTGACCGGTGACGCGAACAAGCTGTTTGTCGTCGTGCCGTTGCCAAGCTGGCCCAACAAGTTGGCCCCCCAGCAGTGCACAGCTCCGTTGTCGACCAGCGCGCAGGCATGGTCAGCGCCTGCAGACACTTTGGTGTACGTCGGTGCAGCGATTGCGACTGGCACTGAGCTTAGCGTCAGCGCTGTCATGGCCAGCCATGTCGCATAGATGCGGGCTGGCGCTGAAAGCCACACGTGCCGCGCGCGGTCAGGCGAGCAGTGGAAGTAACCGATGTTCACGCTGCCACCGCCAGAGCATTGGTGGGCACGCGCTTGAGAAAGCGCTGACCGACCCAGACCCGCACGGCCAGCGCAGCGAGCATCCATGCGATCAGGATGGTGGTGCGCATCGCAGGTTCACGCACCGCATGCACCGGCGAACTGAGCCCGAGGATTGTCATCGACGCGTGCGTGGCGCCGAAATTGAGTGCCATCGCGGTGAGATGGTCCGACAGCCACCATTGCGTGTGATTCGCGCCGCGAACGATGCGGTAAAGCAAGGTACCGCAGGTGACCAGCCCCAGCGTCGAGAACGCGATCACCATTACCTTGACTGCGACCGGCTCGACCTTGGGCACGATAACCAGCAGCAGAAACGGCGCATATCCCCCAAGCAGCGCACACAGCGCTTTGCAGGTGATGCCACGTAGGCGTTGACATCATCGCGATCTCCGATGGAGCGCCACGCCATCCACACCGAGCAGACAGTGACCAGAGTGATGTAGACATTGAACGTCGCGCGCTTGCCCTGGTCGCTGATCACCATGCCGACTGCCATTACCAGCGTCACGGCCAGCAGCAACGCCATCACCACCAGATAAAAGCGCCCGACTCGACGGTGCCGCGCACTGCCCTTGCGAGCAAATGCGGCGCCCCAGAACCCGGCCAGCGCCAGAAAGCCCAGCAGGATGTGTGTGTAACGTGAAAGCTCGAACAGGGTCATGGTGCGGCGCCTTTCATGAACTTTGTCGCCAATGCGGCGGGTAGCAAATTGCGGTTTACACGTGTAACATTACACGTGTAAGTTGACGCGTGTCAACTCCGGGAGGATGCGGAGTGGTACGTCGTGTAAAGTGCGCAGATGACAGAAGATGGCAAAGCCGCTGCAGACGCACGTACACGCGTCCTCGAAACGGCATGGAAGATGATTGCCGAGCGACGCGATGCAGCGATTACGCTGGTGGATGTGGCGCGCGTGGCCAATGTGTCCCGGCAGACCGTGTACGTCAACTTTGGCAATCGCGCGGGACTGCTGCAGGCGATGGTGGAGCACCGGGATGCCACATCGCCAGAGCTGCAGCGCCTGAAAACGGCGCGGCCTGGCGCAGTTCCTGAGGAGGCGCTGGCCGCAGTGGTCCGGGCATGGTTCGCCTACATCCCGGTCGTGTTCAAAGTTGCACGTGCGCTCTCGGCCGCGGGGGAGAGCGATGCCGACGCCCGGGCCGCCATCGAAAGCCGCTGGCAGCAGCTACGCAATGGCTACCTGGCCATCGCTTCAGGGCTGCAGCAAAGTGGCAAGCTGGCACCGGGCTGGACGCCTGATGCAGCGGCTGACTGGTGCTATCACCTCACGCATATCGATACCTGGCAGCATCTGGTGGTTGAGCACGGCTGGAGTGTTGACAGCGTCGTCGAGCGGACGGTCGACGCCATCTACCGGGCGCTTTGCCCGTCGTGTGTCGCAACGCCGCCAGCAGCAGCTGCTGCTCCCCAGCGGCGCGCCGGAAAGCGCTAGTGCCCGATCCCGCGCGCCATCAGCGCCGCGCAAATCATCACGCCAGAGAGCGCGTGCAGCTCCCACACCACCAGCTTGCGCGTGGTCAGCCACTCGGCTGCGTCAGGCAAGGCACCAGTCGCCCGCAACGCGCGTGACCAACGGATGAAGCGAATCGTCGGCGGCACCGACAGCAGCCCCGCCAGCGCGAACAGCCCCACCTTCAGCCAGAACACCGGGTTGCCCGTGTAGAAGGCGTAGCCCTTCACGCCATAGATCACACGCAGCGCACCGATGACTAGCAGCCCCCCCGCCGCAATGCCGTAGAACAGATCAATCTTCGCCATGCGTGGCAACACATCCGCCGACGGCGGCCCGCGCAAGATCGCCCACTCCGCCATGATCAGGCCGACCAGGCCGAACGCGAATAGGTGATGGCATATGGCTAGCAGTGCGTCGGTGGTCATGGTGGACTTTCTTGTCTTGTACTAAAATTTGTACAAGTTAGTGATGAGTAATCGACGGAGGTCTGGATGCGTATCGTAAGTTTCTCGGACGCGCGCAGCAATTTCAAGGGCCTGATTGATCAAGTCGTCGCCGACGCTGACTACGCCGTCATTTCGCGTCGTGACGCGCCGAATGCCGTGATCGTCTCGCAGGAGTATTTCGATGCGATGATGGAGACCGTACATCTGCTCAAGGTGCCTGCCAACGCCGCGCACCTGCAAAAGTCCATCGGCCAGTATCGCGCCGGCAAAGCGAAAGTACGCAAACTCGCCAGCGCGGACTGAGCGCCCTGCCATGGCCGAAGCGCTCAAGCAGGTCGCGTTCACCCACGCTGCCTGGCAGGACTACGTGTGGTGGCAGACGCAGGACAAAAAGACGCTGCGTCGCATCAATCAGCTGATCGAAGCGACCCTGCGCGAACCCTTTACCGGAATCGGCAAACCCGAAGCGCTACGCGAAAACCTGAGCGGTTTCTGGTCGCGACGGATCGATGACACACATCGATTGGTCTATGCCGTTGAGGCGCAGCAGATCGTGGTGATTGCTTGTCGATATCACTATTGAAGTGCGATGCATTTGTGACGGTCGTAGGGTGCGGTTCACCGCACCCAAATTGATACGAGCGAACGGAAGATGGTGCGGTGAACCGCACCCTACGCGCCAAGGTGAGCGACCTGACGTGAAAATTTCGTAAGGCAATACAGAAATCTGTATACTGAGTGACATGAAAACCACGCTCGACATCCAGGATAGCTTGCTCGCAAACGCCAAAGCCGCCGCTGCAATGCAGCGGACGACGCTGACGCGCTTGATCGAAGAAGGGCTGTCGATGCGTCTTGCTGTGGTCAAAAAGACCACGCCGCGGCGTGTTGCGCTGCCCGTCATGAAGGGCAAAGGCGGCATGCGACCGGGAATCGACCCCGCCGACAACCGGTCGATGCTTGATGCGATGGACGAATGATTCCTGACGTCAATCTGGTCGTTGCAGCAGCGCGCCCGGATCACGCGCATCACGCGCTTGCGAAGAGCTGGTGGCTGGAGGCGATTGCCACGGCAACCGACGAGCGTCCGATCTGCTTGTTACCAGTCGTTGTCAGCGGGTTTCTGCGCGTCGTGACGCATCCCAAGGTCTTCAGCGTGCCGAGCAGCATCGCAGAGGCAACTGACCACATTGATGCATTGCTAAATTTGCCCCATGTCACTGTGCTCAACGCGCAGCCGCGCTGGAGTGACTTTCGGCAACTCTGCGTCGAAAAATCACTTGCCGGGAACGCCATCCCCGACGCATGGATCGCGGCTACCGTGACGGCTGCCAATGGACATCTCGTCACCTTTGACCGGGACTTTCGCAAGTTGCTCAAGCGGTCGCAGGTGACGATTGTCTCTGTTTGAGCGCGGTGCTGTGGTGGGCACGGGGTGCCCACCCTACGAAATTTGATGAAACCTACATTCACACGATTGCAGACCGATGAGGGCAAAAGGATGAACGAACAGAATTTCCAGCTTGAGCTGATGAGATTTCTGCATAGGTCGTTTCGTTGCATGGCGATTGTCGCGGTTTGCACTTTTCTCACTCCCTCTGCGCCGTTGTTCGCCCAAGCAACTGGTACGAACATCGATCCGCTACGTGAACAATGGGTGCAGATTTTTGAGAAACACAGCCAAATCAGCGATAAGGCTCAAGCGCGCGCCGAGTGAAAAAGTTGGAGCGAAGCGATGCTCGACGCTTACGACGAATGGTTGGATCGTCATATCGCTGACTCTGCAATGCGCCTTGAACGCGAGAGACAGCGGGTGGACGAAGAGCGACGATTGCGAATACTCGAGGAAAAGCGCTTAGAAAAAGCGAGGCTCATCGGCGATATAGTGAATCACGTTACGTCACAGCAAGATACCGCTGTTCGCGCACAACTCGTCGAACGCCTTCGCCAACAGCCAGACATAACCAATCACGAAGTAATGGCGGATTTTTCGCGCGATTTCGTCGGCGGCAAACCCATCACGAGCGCTCACATCCTTGCCATCAACAGATTTATCTCAATCCTCAAAACTGAAATTCGATAAAGTGCGGGCCGCTATGCCCACCACACGAAGGTGTCCGCAGAAACCGTCGGCGCGTTACATACTCCTCCGATACTGCCCTCCCACCTCAAACAGCGCGTCCGTAATCTGCCCCAGTGAGCAGACCTTCACGGCCTCCATTAGCTCAGCGAAGACGTTGCCGCCGTTGATCGCGGTTTGCTTGAGCTTGGCGAGGGCGGCGGGCGCGGCGCTGGCGTGCTTGCTGTGGAACTCGGCGAGACGCTTCAACTGACTCTGCTTTTCGTCGTCGGTCGAGCGGGCTAGCTCCAGCGTCTCGGGCACCGCGTCGCCGTGCGGGTTGCGGAAGGTGTTGACGCCGATGATGGGGTACGAGCCGTCGTGCTTCTTGTGCTCGTAGAACATCGATTCTTCCTGAATCTTGCCGCGCTGGTAGCCGGTCTCCATCGCGCCGAGGACGCCACCGCGCTCGCTGATGGCTTCGAACTCGCGTAGCACCGCCTCTTCAACGAGGTCGGTCAGTTCATCGATGATGAACGCGCCCTGGTTCGGGTTCTCGTTCTTGGCCAGGCCCCATTCGCGGTTGATGATGAGCTGGATTGCCATCGCGCGGCGCACCGATTCCTCGGTCGGCGTGGTGATCGCTTCGTCGAAGGCGTTGGTATGCAGTGAGTTGCAGTTGTCGTAAACGGCGATCAGCGCCTGCAGCGTGGTGCGAATGTCGTTGAACTGAATCTCCTGGGCATGCAGGCTGCGGCCGCTGGTCTGGATGTGATATTTGAGCTTCTGGCTGCGGTCGTTGGCGCCGTACTTCTCGCGCATCGCCACCGCCCAGATGCGCCGCGCTACGCGGCCGAGCACCGTGTACTCCGGGTCCATGCCGTTGCTGAAGAAGAACGACAGGTTCGGCGCGAAGTCGTCGATGTGCATGCCGCGCGCGAGGTAGGCCTCCACAAACGTGAAGCCGTTCGACAGCGTGAACGCGAGCTGCGAGATCGGGTTGGCCCCGGCCTCGGCGATGTGATAGCCGCTGATCGACACCGAGTAGAAATTGCGCACCTTGTTCTGCACAAAATACTGCTGGATGTCGCCCATCACCTTGAGCGAAAACTCGGTGGAGAAAATGCAGGTGTTCTGGCCCTGGTCTTCCTTCAGGATGTCCGCCTGCACCGTGCCGCGCACGTTCTCCAGCGTCCATGCCTTGATCTTGGCCAGCTCGTCGTCGGTCGGTGGCCGGCTGTTGTCGGCGCGGAACTTGGTGAGCTGCTGCTCCATCGCGGTGTTCATGAAGAACGCGAGGATCGTCGGCGCCGGGCCGTTGATGGTCATCGAGACAGATGTGTTGGGCGCGCAAAGATCAAAACCGTCGTAGAGCACCTTCATGTCCTCGACGGTAGCGATCGACACGCCCGAGTTGCCCACCTTGCCGTAGATGTCAGGGCGAATCGCCGGATCGTTGCCGTAGAGTGTCACGCTGTCGAACGCCGTTGACAGGCGCTTGGCGGGCATGCCTTCGCTGACCTTCTTGAAGCGACGGTTGGTGCGGAAGGCATCGCCCTCGCCCGCGAACATACGCGTAGGGTCTTCGTTCTCACGCTTGAAGGCGAACACGCCGGCCGTGAATGGGAAGCTGCCGGGGACGTTTTCCTTCAGTTGCCACTTGAGGATTTCGCCGTCGTCCTCGTAGCGCGGCAACACGACCTTGCGGATTTTGGTGCCCGAGAGCGAGGTGTAAGTGAGGCCGGTGCGGATTTCCTTATCGCGGATCTTCACGATGTACTCGTCACCGGCGTAGCTCGCGACAGTTTGCGGCCACATGTCGAGGAGCTTTTTGGCGCGCGTGTCGAGGGCTTGTGTTTTCTGCTCGATCAGCGTGTCAATCGTGGCTGGAACGGCGTCCTTGCATTCGGTCAGCATGCGCTTCGTAGCGGCAAGCTGCTGCCGCTCACGTGCAATGCGCGCTTGCCCGTCCGTCCAGCGGTGATAGCCGCGTACAGTGTCGGCAATCTCGGCGAGATACCGCGCACGCGGCGCCGGCACGATGGCATGCGTCTGCGAAGACGCATGCGTGGTGACCGGTGCGAGCTTGCCCGCCGCGAGCTTCAGTGCGCCTTTCGACTTAGCCACCAGCACCGGCGCGACCGCCTGATACAGCGCGGTTACGCCGTCGTCGGCGAAGCGGCTGGCCATGGTGCCGAACACCGGCATCTGGTCCGGCGAAGTGCTCCACGCCTCCTTGTTGCGCTGCACCTGCTTGCGCACGTCACGCAGCGCGTCCTGCGCGCCCTTGCGGTCGAACTTGTTGATGGTAACAAAGTCGGCGAAGTCGAGCATGTCGATCTTCTCGAGCTGGCTGGCAGCACCGAACTCGGGCGTCATCACATAGAGCGTCGCATCAACATGCGGCACGATGGCGGCGTCGCCCTGACCGATGCCGGAGGTTTCGACAAAGATCACGTCGAAGCCGGAGAGCTTGCAGGCCGCGATGGCGTCTGGCAGGGCTTTCGAGATTTCCGAACCACCGGAATCGCGCGTCGCCAGCGAACGCATGTAAACGTTGCCGTGATTGATCGCATTCATGCGGATGCGATCGCCCAGCAGCGCGCCGCCCGATTTGCGGCGCGACGGATCGATCGAAATGATGGCGATCTTGAGCGCGTCGTTCTGGTCGATGCGGAAGCGGCGCACCAGCTCGTCGGTGAGCGAGGACTTGCCCGCGCCGCCGGTGCCGGTGATGCCCAGCGTGGGTGTGTGTTTCGCCGCGACGGCCTCGTGCAATGCCTTCAGCGTAGTGGCGTCCACGGCACCCGCTTCGAGCATGGTGATCCAGCGGGCGAGGGCGTTGCGGTCGCCGGATGTCAGAGCATCGAGCGCAAGCGGCTTCTCGGCGAGATTCTGGTCGCAAGCAGCGATCATGTCGTTGATCATGCCCTGCAGGCCAAGCTTGGCGCCGTCCTCGGGCGAGAAGATGCGCGCCACGCCGTAGGCATGCAGCTCCTTGATCTCGGCCGGCACAATCACGCCGCCGCCACCGCCGAAGACCTTGATGTGGCTGGCGCCCGCCTCCTTCAGCATGTCGATCATGTACTTGAAATACTCGACGTGCCCGCCCTGATAGCTGGACAGCGCGATGCCGTGGGCGTCTTCCTGCAGTGCGGCGTCAACGACTTCCTTGACGCTGCGATTGTGGCCGAGATGGATGACCTCGCAACCTGACCCTTGCAGGATGCGGCGCATGATGTTGATCGACGCGTCGTGCCCGTCAAACAGGCTGGCGGCGGTGACAAAGCGCACCTTGTTCTTTGGTTTGTAGACAAGGTGTTTGGTGTCGAGATTGGACATGCGTTCCTCCATCGGCCCGGCTCGGCCCGTTTGCCCGAAATTGTCGCAGAAAATCGGCACAAGTTGACGTTAACGTCAACTTGTGTGGACGCTGCCGCTTGCGTATCGTGCGGTTCGCAGCCTGATCGAACTTGATCGATGTCAGGGTATGCGCCAGGCCAAAGCGGACGCCGTGGCTGACCACACGGATCGTTGTTCTACGTCAATGGGCAACGCCCGCAGTGGGGCCACATTACGCTCTGTACCAATAACTCATCGCAACAGGAGTCCTCCATGTTCAAGAAGATTTTGATCCCCGTCGATGGCTCAGATCTCTCGCTGCGCGCCGCCGCAACCGGTGTTCAGCTCGCCAAGGAAGTGGGTGCACGGGTGGTGTTCCTGCATGGCATGGCGCCGTATATCGCGCCCTATGCGGCCGAGATTTCGATGGTCGACGACAAGACGCAGATCGCGTTTGAGAAAAGCGTCACCGACGGCAGCAGCAAGATGCTTGCGGACGCCAAGAAGATTGCCGACGCGGCAGGTGTGGCCTGCGAGACGGCCCATGCCGTCAGTTCACGTCCCGAGATGCTCATCGAGAAGACCGTCCATGACAAGGGTTGCGACCTGGTGGTGATCGCCACACACGGACGCGGTGCGGTCGGCCGCTTCGTGATGGGCAGCGTGACCAGCCGTCTGCTGCCGATTTCGTCTGTGCCGGTGCTGGTTTACCGCGACGCCACGATGGCGAAAGACGCCTAGATTCCCGTTAATCCGGCGCGATTCCATCGCGCCGCCCACGGCCCGCGCCGGACTCCGCGGGCCACCCCCTCTGCATCCACCTCACGGAATGGTTGTTACAAACCGTTACCGAGCGTTCATCAATGGTTTGCAGACGGCGGAGATAGTTGATTCATGCCAGATCGGTATGCAATCAGGAGTCAGTCATGCAGTCACACATTCAACCAGTCACGCAGCAGTTCCGCGTCGGTAACACGGGTCTGATGGCTGCCTCACGCAACGCGTCGCGCGACGCCGTGCTGGAGCAGGTTGTCGCTCTCGGCCGTGCCCGCGTCGTTACCGAAGGCACAGCGATCCATCGTGCCGGTGATCCTTTCCGTTCAGTGTTTTTTGTGAAGTCGGGCGCCGCCAAGCGGATGCTGATTCAGGAAGACGGTCGTGAGCAGATTCTCGGCTTCCCGATGCCGGGCGACATCGTTGGCATGGAAGCGATTGACGCCGGTGTACACACGACAACGGTGATTGCACTTGACCTCTGTGCCGTGGTGGAAATTCCGTTTGAGGCCATCGAGGCGCTTGCGGCAGAAAACCCGGCCGTATCACGCTTCCTGTATCACCGCATGAGCGCTGCGCTGCGTGACGAGCACGGCTGGCTGGCCGCGCTTGGCCTGCTCAATGCCGACGAACGCGTTGCTGCGTTCCTGCTTGATTTGTCGCAACGCTTCTCGGCGCGTGGTTTCTCGGCCCGCCGCTTCATGTTGCGCATGACGCGTGCCGAAATCGGCAGCTTCCTTGGCCTGACGCTGGAAACTGTCAGCCGCGTGTTCTCGCGCTTCCAGAAGCTTGGTTTGCTCAAGGTGACACGTCGCGACATCGAGTTGCTCGACATGGACGCGCTGGCATCACTGGCGCATTCGCAAACGATGCACTGATTGTTGACCCCGGCAACTGTGCTGCCGGGGCTGACTACCGCTTGCCGTCGGGCTGGTCTGCCAGCACTTTGCGGACCGCCTGACCCAGTTGGTCGCGCGAGTAGGGTTTGCGCAGAAAGGCAATTTCGTCATTGAGCCCGAGTTGCAGTGGCAGCGCGCTCTTCGCGTAGCCTGAGGCATAGAGCACGCGCAGGTCGGGCTTGATTTTCTGCAGCGACGCCGCAACGCGCGGGCCGGTTTCATCGCCTTGCAGGACGACATCAGTGAACAGCAGTGCGATGTCCGGGTGTGCGCGCACTCGGGTGCTCGCCGTGCGACGGTTGGTCGCGGTGAATACGCGATAACCCAGGGACTGCAGGAAGCGAACGGCAACCGCCAGGACATCGGGATCGTCCTCGACCACCAGCACTGTCTCGTTGCCAGCGAGGGAGGCAGTAGCCTTGCGTGACGATGGGTCGCGATGCAGCGATATCCCCTCGGCTACTGGCAAGAACAGATTGATGGTCGTTCCCACACCAATTTCGCTGTATGCGGTGACGTGCCCGGCG
>Ga0208695_1002484_pt1 | contig 13419 bp, 13 predicted proteins | sample AD_UKC111_MetaG_FD_184449 | JGI IMG/M metagenome (GOLD analysis project Ga0208695, IMG submission 184449) | Active sludge microbial communities of municipal wastewater-treating anaerobic digesters from Hong Kong - AD_UKC111_MetaG (SPAdes)... | ecosystem: Engineered > Bioreactor > Anaerobic >... | reverse complement strand
GTGGCATGACGTTTAAAGCAGAGAGCCACATCTTCCTGACTCAGACCGCAGCCGTTGTCCTGAAGCCGGATCAATTTCTTCCCGCCATCAACCAGTTCAATTTTAATTTCCGTTGCTCCAGCATCGAGGGAATTTTCAACCAGTTCTTTAACCACCGACACCGGCCTTTCGACCACTTCGCCGGCGGCAATTTTTTGAGCAACTTCGGCCGGTAAAACTTTTATTCTGGCCATTTAAACCACCTCGCCCCGGACTTCCGCCGGAGTCACGCTGTTTATTCTGACCGTGATCAGCTGGCGGAGCCCGGCTTCCTGCGATTTATTCCCGGTTAGAATGACTTTAATATAATTATCAGTTAAGGCTTCGGTCCGGTCTCCTTTTTTCCTGACAACTATGGCCCGCCTGGTCTGATTCAAAAATTTCAGCCTAAAAGCCAGGTTCTTTTCTCTGGAAATCTTTCTAAGCCCGTCCGCCCTGTCTTTTTTTATTTTTTCCGGCACACCCCGCCAGCGGGCAGCTGGAGTCCCGGGACGAGGTGAATAGGAGAAGACATGAAAATAAGTCAATGGTGAAGTTTCCAGAAACTTTTTTAAAAATAGATAATCTTCTTCGCTTTCGTCAGGGAAGCCGGTAATTATATCCGCTCCCAGGCTGGCGTCCGGCCGACCGGCATGGAGGAAACTCAAAATCTCCAGATATTCCTCAGGCCGGCTCCGGCGGCCCATTTTTTTAAGCACGCCGGGCGAGGCGTGCTGAAGTGACAGGTGAAAGTGAGGACAAATCTTCTCTTCACCGGCGATGAATTCAAGCAAATTTTGAGGTAAAAGCCTGGGGTCGAGCGAGCTCAGCCTCAGGAGAGAAAGCCCCGGGCGATTGACTATTTCCTGGAGTAAATTCAGCAGAGTCCCGGGTGGAGTCAAATCCTGGCCATAGGCACAGAGGTGAATCCCGGCCACTACCACTTCGTTAAAGCCCCGCTCGATAGCCCTGTCTATCTGTCTGATAACATCTTGAGGCGGAGCACTCTTAGCTGGCCCCCGCAAGGAGGGAATAAGGCAAAAAGTGCAATGGGCGTCGCAGCCGTCCTGAACTTTAACCAGAGCCCGCGAGCGGTAATTAACCGGTTGGATCTTCTGGCCGGTTCCGCCTGCCAGGCTGACCAGCTCTCTGACCAGGGTTTCTTTAGCTGCATTGGGCACAATGGCCGAAACATTCTCATAGAGGCTAAAAGCCTGGCGGTCTTTCTCAGCCAGGCAGCCGGTGACGACGACCCTGGCCTCAGGCTTTTCCCGCTGGAGCTTTCTCAGAAATTGCCTGACATCGGCTTCTGCCCGGCCGGTCAAACCACAGGTATTAACCACGACCAGATCTGAGCCACGCCAGTCCCGGTCAACGGCCAGTCCAGCTTCGGCCAGCTTTTCTGACCAGTCGAAGGCTTCAGCTTGATTTACCCGGCAGCCGAAATTATGGATAAAGACCCGGGTCATAATTTTTCTTTGAGCCTCCTCGAGCTTTCCTCGACTTTTTCCGCCATCTTCTGCCGATAAGAGACGAGTTTCTCTTTAAGCTCCCCGTCCGATAAAGCCAGAATGGAGATGGCCAGAAGGGCGGCATTGGCTCCACCGGCTTTACCTAAGGCCACGGTTGCCACCGGCACCCCCTTCGGCATTTGAACCATAGACAGCAAAGCGTCCAGCCCGGCCAGAGCCTGGCTTTCGACCGGCACCCCAATAACCGGCAGAATTGTCTGGGAAGCGACCACACCCGGTAGATGGGCAGCTTTCCCGGCCACGGCCAGAAAGACTTTTGTCCCGCTTTTTTCTGCCTCTCGAATGAGCTTGGTGGTCCTGTCCGGCGTCCGGTGAGCAGAAGTTACTTCCAGGTTAAAAGGCACCCCAAACTCTTTAAAAATATCCAGGCCTTCTTTGATGATTTCAAAATCAGAATCGCTGCCTAAAAAAATGGTCACACTCATTTGGACTCCTTTATGGCTCCAATATCCTTCCGGTAAAACATACCTTCAAAATAAATGGTTGGAAGATGTTCATAAATTTTTTTCATGGTTTGAGTCAGGCTTGGTTCTGAAGCACAGATATTTAAAACCCGGCCGCCACTGGTATAAAAATGGCCATTAACCAGGCTGGTCCCGGCATGAAAAACCGTCAGGCCAGGCACCTTGGCCACTTCTTCCAGCCCGGCAATTAATTTCCCGGTCTCATATTTTAAGGGATAACCGCCGGAGGCCAGCACCACACAGCCAGATGGCTTCAGGCTCCATTTTATTTCCTGCTGAAGCAAATCTTCTCCGATGACTGACATTAATATTTCAACCAGGTCCGTCTCGAGCCGCAGCATCTGAGCCTGAGTCTCGGGATCGCCAAAGCGGCAATTGTATTCCAGAACCTTTGGCCCGTCATCGGTAATCATCAAACCGGCATAAAGGGTGCCCTTAAAACGGCGGCCTTCTTCCAGCAGCCGGGTGATGGTAGGAAAAATAACTTCATCCATAATCTGGCTGAACAGTTTCTCGGAAACATAGGGAGAGGGTGAAATTGCTCCCATCCCGCCGGTATTGGGCCCTTTGTCGCCGTCATAGGCGGCTTTGTGATCCATGGTGGTGACTAAGGGCTGAACCCGGACGCCGTCAGTCAGAACGATAAATGATAGCTCCCGGCCTATGAGATGCTCTTCAATAATCACCCGTTCGCCAGCCGGACCGAATTTTTTCTTGACCATCATATCGTTGACGGTATCTTCAGCCCGCTTGATATTGGCACAGATTGAAACCCCTTTGCCGGCAGCCAGACCATCAGCCTTGATGACCACCGGAAAGCTGAACTCGCCCGAGTTAAGAATCTTCATCGCCTGTTCAGGCGTGTCAGCAATTTTAAAACTGCCGGTTGGAATACGGTGCCGGCTCATAAACTCTTTGGCAAAAATTTTACTCTTCTCTATTTCTGCCGCTTTTTTGCTGGGCCCGTAAATTTTAAGGCCTCTGTCCTCAAACTCGTCAACAATTCCCATAGCTAAAGGAATTTCCGGCCCAACCACCGTCAGATCAATCTGATTGTCTTTAGCCCAGTCAGCCAGCTCCGCGACATGACTATCTTCAATCGGAACCAGCTCGGCTATTTGAGCCAGGCCGCCGTTACCCGGGGCGGCATAAAGCTTCTCACAGTGGGGGCTCTGACTTATTTTCCAGGCAAGAGCATGTTCTCGCCCGCCAGAACCAATAATCAGGATCTTCATTTTCTCTCCTTCACCCCTTAGCTGGCCAGCTCCTTGACTTTCCTGGCCAGGCTATCAACCAGTTTCTGAGCAAATTCTTTTGATGGGAAAAGACTCAAAAATAATTTCGAGGCCAGCTCCAGGGCTTCCTCTGCCGGCAGGCAATACTTCATCTCCAGGAAACCCTGCCGGTAGCGTCTTACCTCATCCTTAACCGGCTTGTTTTTCATAATAACTTCAGCCATCAGGCCGGCCAGAATCTCAAAATCCTTTTCTTTCATCCCGAATCTGGTCATCTCCTGGACGCCCAGCCTGATACCGGATGATTCCAGAAAAGTCGTATCATCGGGCAGGGCCTGATAATTGGCAATGATATTATTGTTCTCCAGCCGGCGGGCGATGTCCTGGCCCTGGCCAAACTTTTTAACCCTGATCAGAACCTGGTGGGTTTCAGTAAAACCATCGGCTTCATCGCCTTCAACCTCGATACCGGCAGCTTTAAGGTAACGGGCTAAAGCCTTCGCATTTTTTTTGACCTGGCTTTGATAGTCGGTCTTGAACTCGTTCATTTCATAAGTGGCCAGAAGCAGCCCTAAGAGAGTCCCCAAATGGTGATTGGAGGTGGAGCCGGGGAAAGCCCGGGCCTGAATATCGGTCCAGAGCTGTGGCCAGGGACTGCCTTGAGCGATATTACTGGCAATAATCCCGCGCTGGGTTCCAAAAAAGGTTTTATGAGCGCTGCCGGTGACAATATCGGCTCCTTCCTCAAAGGGAGACTGGAAAGCCCCGTAGAGGCCAAGCACATGAGCCATGTCATACATCAGAAGCGGGCGCTCTGGCCAGTCTTTGACCAGCCCCTGAACAAATTTGACCGGTTCCGGATAAATGAACATACTCTTGCCGAAAACCACCAGCTCAGGCCGGTAGTCTTTCAGCAATTCTGCCAGCCGGCCGAGATCAACTTTATAGGGATTATCTTCCCGGACAGGAATATTAACTACACTCTCTTTGCCCGTGGCCGGATCTTCCTCGACCAGGTTGAACAGGGCCCCCATCGGCTGAGCGCTGAGGTGGCCGCCCAGGTTAAGGTCGTTGTTCATGACCAGGCGGAGGCGCCGGAAAGGCTCACCTTTCTCCCTTTTCCGGTTGACAAATTTAACCAGCCCTTTAAAGACTACCTCGTTGGCCATCTGACCGGAAATCGGGCGGAGTTCAACGTCCTGGCAACCAAAATAAGCCTTTAGCTCTTTCTTAGCTTCCAGCTCCACCTCGCGGATAAAATCAGTGCCCTGATAAAAATAGACTTCCTGTCCCTTCATCGTCCGGTGTTCGGCATAACGTCCCACCGGATCAGCTATCTCAGCCAGCTTGACCAGAAGCGAGGGGCTATTCTCCGAGGGAATAAGATTAAAACATTCCTGCTGGCGCCAGCGATTGTTCTTTTCGATTCTGTCTGTCCAGAAAGTCAATTTTTCCTTGAGTCCTGTCATTCATCTTCTCCTTGTTTCACCTGATCTATATTATTTTTACTGGCCGGCTTATTATGACCGCCGCCGGGCTGGTCTGACTCCGGAGGAGACCGGTTAAGCCTTCTTAAAGTTTTCTGCTTCGAGCTCTTTTATCTTATTAATCCGGCGCTCATGCCGGCCGCCTTCAAATTCATTTTCCAGCCAGATTTTAACAATGGGCAGGGCCTGGTCTTCACCGAGAACCCTGCCGCCCAGGCAGAGGCAATTAGAATTATTATGAGTCCGGCTGGCGGTGGCGGTAAATTCATTCCAGCAAGGAGTAGCAATTATTCCAGGAAATTTGTTGGCGACGATGGCCATGCCGAGTCCTGTCCCGCAAAAAAGTATGGCCCGGTCGAATTCACCGCTGACGACTTTTCTAATCGCCTTAGCACCATAATCGACATAATCTACGGTTTCTCCGGCCTCGCAGCCGAAATCAACAAAACTGATTCCAGCTTCCCGGAGATAACGGATTATGGCCAGTTTCAAATCATAGCCGGCGTGGTCAGAAGCAACCGCTATCTTCATTTCCCTCTCCTCCCGGTGAGCCAGAAAAACAAGCAAAAATGGTCTGGCTCTCTTATTTTAAAAAGCCGGCGGCTTCAGGCATAACTTCAATAGCTTTGAGGACAACCGGATCAGCCTGCCGTGAAATTTTTACACCCTCTTCCGGGCTGACCACTGAAGAAAATATTTCCCGCCTGATCTCGCCTTTAATTTCGTTCAGGGCTTCATTAAATTTAGCCATATCATAAGTTATCTTGGCCTGGTCAAGATAACTCTGGAAATCTTCAATGACTTCCGGGGTTACTTCAAACTGGTCATTAAAGACTTTAACCCCGGCCGGCGGGGTTTCACCTGTTTTTATTTCCTGAGGGAAAATATATTTTTTAGACAGAGGAGTCTGATGCTGGCTGAATCGCCGGCCATAGCCGAAGAAAGCTCCTTTGAACATCAGTTCAAAAGTGAAGACCTTATAAGTGGCCTTAACCTCATAATCAGGGCTGATGCCACCCTCACCCAGAACCCGGCGGCCTTTTTTCAGGGTGTATTTTATATCCCGCTTGTTCTCGGGTGCTTTTTTAGCTAAGTAATAATCTTCAAGATGAGAAAAATCACGCTGAATCAGCCGGCCGCTCGGCGTGAGATATTTAGCAGTGGTCAGAGCTAAAGCCATGTCAGCCGAGAGCGGAAACACTGTCTGAACCAGTCCTTTTCCCCACGAATCTTCGCCGACAATCAGCCCGCGGTCATTGTCCATAATGGCCCCGGCCACAATCTCTGAGGCGCTGGCTGTTCCCTGATTGATCATGATAACCAGCGGCAGGGCTTCGTACTGGTCATTGCGGCTGGCATAAAAATCACGGTTATAAGCGGGGTTACGGCCCCTCATCGAGACGATTAAAGTCCCCTTGGGAAGAAACTCATCGGCCATATCCACCGCCTGGAAAACTGGACCGCCGGTATTTCCTCTTAAATCGAGAATGAGGCTTTTCATGCCGGCAGCGGCCAGCGATTTAAGTTTGGCTTCCAGTTCATCGACCGTATTCCGGCCAAAAGACCGGACAAAAATGTAACCGACCTTTTTCTGGTCATCGATCATAAAGGAATAAGGAACACTGGCTAAAGGGATTTCTTCTCTGGCTATGGTCAGATCAAAAGGTTTGTCGAGGCCTTCCCGCTGGATGGTGATGGTTACTTTAGTGCCTTTTTCTCCACGAAGCTTTTGCATAGCTTCAACACTGCTCAGGGGCTTGGTGCTTTCCCCGTCAATGTGGGTAATGACATCTCCAGGCTGAATGCCGAGCCGCCAGGCAGGAGTGCCTTCTATCGGAGCTACGACCACCAGGCGGTCTTCCTGTTTTTGAATCTGAATGCCCAGACCATAGTACTTACCGGTATACTCTTCATTAAAACGAAGAGAGGATTCCGGATCTAAAAAATAGGAGTGGGGGTCAAGCGTATCCAGCATCCCCCGGATGGCAGCAAAAGCCAGCTTCTGATCATCTTTATTATCATAATAATTCTGCTTGACCATTGAGCTGAGCAGGATAATCTTGTTCAAGCCCTGCTGCCAGGGATCAATCGCAATTGAAACCCTGCCAATCAGAAAAAGAACTAAAAAAAACAGGACCGGGTAAGCAATAATTTTTGATCTGGCTGTCATCGGCCTCTCGATAATTTAACTCCCGTTAGGATAGGATAAATCTTACCAGAGGGGTCAGCCAAAGTAAAGCCGAATTTAGATGGCAGAAGGCTGTGAATACAGCTCTCAATTCACCCTAGTCATTGTGTATTTTATCCATTATAAGCAAGTTACCCCCTACCCTTATGAATACGTAGTGCCTCCCTTCTTATCCTTTCAGATCCTGAAACCCGGTATCAACCGGATTATGGCCGGGCACAGCAGCTGTTCTGGCTGGCTGGCTACCTAACTTGACTCATACCGCCCTTAAGATTATAGTTTAGAGGAGTAGGTGGAGAGAGGATGTTTGGCAGTATTGGCGTACCGGAGCTAATTGTTATTTTTGTTATTGCCCTGCTCATTTTTGGGCCTAAAAAGCTGCCCGAAGTCGGAAAATCAGTTGGTAAAGCCATCAGGGAATTTAAAAAAGCTTCAGATGAACTCCGGAATAAGGTTGAGGACGAAATTAACGCCACTGAAATCAAAAATGAGATTAAGGATGTCGCGAAAGACCTGACCAGTGTCACCACTGACCTTAATAACCTTCAAGATTCAATAAAAAAGGACCTGAAAGCCGATGAGCCCGAGGAAGGCCACAAAGTCTCCGGATGAAATGACCTTTCTTGAGCATCTGGAAGACCTGAGGAAAAGGCTTTTTTATTCGGCCATCGCTATTCTTCTGGCTGTCGCTCCGGGCTGGATCTTCAGCCGCCAGCTTTATGGCATTCTGGCCAAGCCGCTTACTCAATATTTGCCAGAAGGCACTAAGCTGGCATATACCACTCTGACCGCCCCCTTTATGCTCTATATGAAGATCTCTTTTCTGGCTGCTTTCTTCTTCACCTCGCCTTTTGTTTTTTACCAGCTATGGATGTTTATTGCTCCAGGTCTTTATCAAAAAGAAAAGAAATATGTCATTCCCTTTGTTTTCTTTACCACCTTTTTCTTTATCCTGGGGGCACTTTTTGGCTATTTTATTGTCTTCCCCTGGGCCTGCCGGTTTTTTGTGGGGCTGGCCAAGGATTTTCAGCCGGTCATTACCGTTGACCAGTATTTTAATTTTTCTATAAAGGTGTTGCTGGGCATTGCCCTGATTTTTGAACTGCCGACTTTAGTCTATTTCCTGGCCAGGATGGGTTTGGTTACCGCCCGCTGGATGACCAAGAATTTTCCTTATGCGATTCTGGCTGCTTTTGTCATCTCGGCCATTATCACTCCGACTCCCGATATTATTACCCAGGGGGTGGTAGCTGTGCCGATGATAGTTTTATATGCTTTAAGTATTCTAATTGCTCTGGTCGTCGGCCGGAGCAAGGAAAGACAGAGGCAGAAGCAGGAAACGGCCTTAGAAACGGTCGCTGACGGAGAAAAAGACGATCTGGCCGGCTGACGGACTTCTGATAATTTTGCTTTTTCCCGAGCTTTAGATATATTCTTACTTAAGATATGTCCTGAGGACAGTCAATTTTAGGTTAGTTAAGTTTTCTACTGATTTATCTGGCTGAATTGTTTTGAGCCCGTAGTAAAAATGAAAAGAGATTTTAAAGTAACTGATTATCGCCTGATTGGACTCACCGGCACCAATGGAGCTGGTAAGGGTGAGGTAGCTTCTTTCTATCAGAAAAAAGGCTATGGTTACCTGTCACTTTCAGACATTATAAGAGAAGAGCTCAAAAGCCGTTCTCTGCCGGCCAGTCGCGAGAATTTGATTGCCGGCGGGAATGAACTTAGAGAAACATTTGGAGCCGACATTCTGGCCCGCCGGGCAGCGGCCAGGATTTCGGGACCAGCAGTCATTGACAGTATCCGTCATCCGGCCGAAATTGAATATCTCCGCAGCCTGGGAAGCTTTATTCTCATCGCCGTCGATGCCCCGGCGGAGATGAGGTTTAACCGGGTAAAAAAAAGAGGGCGGGACGAATCAGCTTCAAACCTGGAGGAATTTATTCAGCAGGAAAACAGGGAAAAAGCCACTGGCGGGAATAACCAGCAGCTTGACCGGTGTCTGGCTCTGGCTGATCTTTTAATCATCAATGACGGCAGCTTAGCTGAATTGCACGAAAAACTGGAGAAATTAGGATGAACGAGAAGCCTGGCCAAATCAACCAACAGAACAAACGCATTTCTAAGGATGAATATTATCTGGGTATAGCCCGCGAGGTGTCCAGAAGAAGCACCTGTTTCCGGCGGGCTATCGGAGCGATTATTGTCCGCGATGACCAGATTATTTCTACCGGCTATGTCGGGGCTCCCCGGAAAACCAAGGATAGCCTGGAGCACGGCTTTTGCCTCCGGGATCAATTAAATATTCCTCACGGCCAGAGATATGAGCTCTGCCGCTCGGTCCATGCCGAACAGAATGCCATTATCAATGCGGCCCGGGCCGGAGTCAGCCTGCTGGGGGGCGATATGTTCATTTTTGGCAGCGAGCCAAAAACCGGCCAGCCCATTGATGCCTTCCCCTGCTTTATCTGTAAGAAGATGATTATCAATGCCGGTCTGAAGCGGGTTGTTTGCTCGACAGCTGACGGCCGGTGTCAGGTTTTTTCGGTTGACCAGTGGGCTCGAGACTGGCGGGAAAATGATATTCTGGACGATACTCATCAATATGGAAAGACAGAGGAAGGAAATCATGACTAAGAATCGACCGGGCTTTAAACTTTTCAGGTTAGCTGCCGGGCTGGCCTTAATCCCTACTATTTTAGTAGTATTTATGGCCGCTCAGGAAACGCCCGGGCAGGAAGCGGCTAAAAGCCAGCCAGCCAGCCTGCTGGAGCTGCTGGGGATTGAGGTCTCGCCTGAATCCCTCGACTACCTGCAGAATAAAACCCAGTTTCAACTCCATACCCTTCTCACTGAACAGCGTCACCCTAAGACCTGGAATTTGAGTGAAAAAATAAAAACGGACACGGCCGCTGGCCTCCACCTGCTTTTTTCGGTAGATGAGGACATTGTGGCTAAGCTCGAGGAATTAGCCTCCTCACCCGAAGTTCTCAAGCAACTATCTTTCGAAATTAAAAAGACCATTCTTAGCGGTCATAAGATTTATTTCTATGGCTGCGGGGCGACCGGGCGCTTGGCCAAACAAATGGAAAGCACCTTCTGGCGGCCTTTCTGGACTTCATTAAAGACTGATAAAGAGCTCTGGCCGAAGGTTGAAAAAAACCTGGGCGCCGGAATTGGCGAAAAGCTCATCGGGGAAATGACCGGGGGGGACCGGGCGCTGATTTCCTCGCTGGAAGGATTTGAGGATCTGCAACTGATCGGCCGGCTACAGCTAAAAGACCGCGGAATAGAAAAAGGCGATCTGGTCATAGCCGTCACTGAAGGCGGCGAAACTTCCTCAGTTATCGGGACCATTCTCGGGGCCCTCGATGACTGGCGGCAGCAGCCAGGCTATTCACCGGCCGAAAGCCGGCAGAAGCTTTATTTTGTCTATAATAACCCTGATGATAAACTTCGTCCCTTTGAGCGCAGCCGCCAGGTCATAGACGAACCAGGGATCACTAAAATCAATTTGACCACCGGACCGATGGCCATCACCGGTTCGACCAGAATGCAAGCCACCACCATCGAAACTTATGTCCTGGGAGTTAGCCTGCAGGCTGCCATCTATGATTTGCTGAAGGATTTCCTCAACTCAAAAGAGCTGCTGAAGGCCGGGTTCAACCGCCCTTATTCAATCCCTGATAATTTAAAAGCTTTTGCTCCGGTTCTGACTAAAGTAAAACAAGCTGTTCCAGCCATAGCTCCCTGGACTGACCTGGAAGCAAGCACTTACCGCCAGGGGCGTTTTTCAACTTACTTTGCCCAAAAGGCGATGATTACCGTTTTTATTGACAGCACGGAAAGAAGCCCGACTTTCAGGCTTTATCCGCTGGATACCGTTAATCTGCCTGAGCGGCGTTGCTGGATTCAGGTCTGGACAGCAGCCGCTAATGGCCGGGAGGCCTGGCAGTCTTTCCTGGGCCGTCCTTTCCGCGGCCTGAGTGAAAGTATCTATCGCCAGCCATTTGAAGAACAAATAGATGATCCCTATTTAAAGCAGGCCGCCCTGGAAAGCCTCAAAAAAGCCGGCCAGAACCAGCAGGACCTGTATGATTTTTCTTTCTCAGAATTTAATCTTGAAAAAAGAGGACCGAAGCCGGGGGATCTGGGAGTGGTGGCCAGTCTGAGCCCTGAAGAAAACGAGCTTCTCGATGGCAACTCGCCTTCGAGCCGCTTTGTCCGGCTCTTTTCGGGAAGTAAAGCTTCGGTCGTGACCGTCAATGTAACTGGCCTTGAACAGAAGCAAATTGCTGAGACTCAGAAAAAACTTGATAGCTTCTACCAGACTAAAGACTGGCCAGCCGGTCAAAAACTCCTGCCAATCTGGCTGCCGGTTGACTCAACCAATGACCCTCTCCAGCTCAAGCAGAACATGGCCTTAAAGATGGTCCTCAATGCTCATTCGACAGCCGTCATGGCTAAACTCGGCCGGGTCGTTGGCAACACCATGACCAATGTCAGTCCGAGTAATTTAAAATTAATCGGGCGGGCAAGCTATTTAATTCAATCCCATGTTAACGACGGCCTCAAAAAGCCAGGCTGGATAAAAAAATATGGACGGCGTGAACCCATTAGTTATGGCGAAGCCAACGCTGTGTTGTTTGACTCCATTACCTATCTTAAAGATAAGGAAAAGGTAGCTGGCCAGACGGCCGAAGTGGCCCTGTCCATCATTAGAATTCTCGAATCGCTGCGGCAGAAAAGGGGGATAAGCGGCGAGGAAGCCCTGGTTATCCTTGAGCAGCAAGGTCTGGCAGGCTACCTGGCGGGAATAGACTGATCGCTTTTCAGCCGGTTTTAAGGATTTCGGTAATGACTTCTAAACCCGCTGGCTATCCGCCACAAAACAGGGTGGCTGGGGCCGGTTCCTTTTCCGTCTGGGAGTCTTGACCTGAGGATAAACAAAAAGCTCGCCGGCATAATTTCTCAGGACAACTTTCTCATCAGAAATTGACTGGACATATTCAGGAATAAGCGGAATTTTACCGCCGCCACCAGGAGCATCAATCACATACTGGGGAACAGCCAGACCGGAAGTCCAGCCGCGCAAGCCCTGATAAATTTCCAGCCCTTTTTCAACCGCGGTCCGAAAATGATCGGTCCCCCGGACATAATCAGCCTGATAAATATAATAGGGTCTGACTCTGACTGTCAGGAGTTTCTGCATCAGCTTTCTCATCGTCTCGACATCATCATTGACACCTTTGAGTAGGACCGTCTGGTTACCGAGCGGGAGACCGGCATCAGCCAGCAGATTCAGGGCCCTGGCTGCTTCCGGGGTAATTTCATCCGGATGATTGAAATGAACATTCATATAAAGCGGGTGATATTTTTTAAGGATGGAAGTCAATTTTTCCGTGATTCTCTGCGGGAGATAACAGGGCATCCGCGTTCCGATTCTGATAATTTCGACGTGGGGAATTGACCGCAGCTGGCTCAGAATACTTTCCAGCCGGTCATCACTTAAAATCAGCGGATCGCCGCCGGAAATAATTACATCGCGGACTTCCTGGTGTTCTTTTATATAGTTCAGGCCATCCTCAATGTAACGCGGGTGAATTTTCGAAATATCACCGACTTTTCTTTTCCTGGTGCAAAAACGGCAGTAAGAGGCACAGCTATGAGCTACCAGGAAAAGAACCCGGTCGGGATAGCGGTGGACAATGCTGGGCACCGGCGAGTCGAGATCTTCCTCTAAGGGATCGTCCTCGCCGGAGTTCTCAGCCAGCTCGGCCAGATCGGGCACAACCTGACGGTAAATCGGATCGCCTTTCCTTTTGATCAGGTTGGCATAATAAGGAGTAATCTGGATTTTAAAAGCCTGACTTATTTTTCTGACCTCCTCAATATCCAGATCAAAACGTTCAGCAATTTCTTCTGGAGTTCTCAAACTGTGACGCAAAATTTGTTGCCAATCGTCCATTTTCTCCTTGTTTCACTCCTTTTCCCCGAGATATTTTCCGAAAATGACCCGGTCATCTCCTGGCCGGTAAAAGTCAGGAATGCGGGCCATTTCCCGGTAACCTAATTTTTCATAAAATTTTCTGGTCGGCAGGTATTTGGGTTGAGAAGAGGTCTCAATCATGACCAGCCTGCCGCCTTTTTTCTTAACCTCGTTTTCGAGATAGCGAACCAGCAGCTGGCCATAGCCCTGGCCCTGGACCTCAGGTGAAACTGCTATCCAGTAGAGATCCCAGGTGCCTTCAGTGAGCGGGGTCGGGCCATAAGTCATATAGCCGGTTACTTTCCCCTTCCCGTCCTCCGCCACCACGATCTGATAATCCTGTTGACCAGGCTGAGAGAGATAAATATCAATCAGCTCTTCCGCCACCTTTATTTCGTCAGGAACAAAAAAGCGGGTAGCTTTAATTATGTCCATAACCAGTTCACGGTCAGCGTTTGTCAGTGGCCGAACCATCGGTTTCCTTCCTTTTTAAAGCATTACTG
>Ga0208695_1002480_pt1 | contig 13435 bp, 8 predicted proteins | sample AD_UKC111_MetaG_FD_184449 | JGI IMG/M metagenome (GOLD analysis project Ga0208695, IMG submission 184449) | Active sludge microbial communities of municipal wastewater-treating anaerobic digesters from Hong Kong - AD_UKC111_MetaG (SPAdes)... | ecosystem: Engineered > Bioreactor > Anaerobic >... | reverse complement strand
CTGCCCGTCTTGATGCTCCACAATCCCGAGCCGGATGCCGCCAGCAGGCTGGAATCCGGGCTGAACGCCAGGTGGTGGATGGTGATCATCCTGCCATCGGCAAGCTGCATGACCTTGTTGGTGCCTCTGCCGTCCATCAACTGGATGATGCCCTGCTCGGTGCCCAGTGCCATCCGGTTTCCATCCGGGCTGAACGCCAGCGCCGGGTAGGGCGAATACAGGTCGGCAGGGCGCACCCGGGTTGCTTCCCCGTCAAACGCCGGGGTAATTTGCCAGCTCCAGTAACTGTACAGCGAGCGGATGCCGGCAGCCACACGCGAGCCATCCGGGCTCCATGCCACGTCCACCAGCGGCTCGGCGTAGAGGGTGCGGACTGCCACCGGCTCTGCCGTGCCGCCGGAGGCATCCCAGACCTTGATGTCCCCATCGCTGCCCGCCGATGCCAGGCGGGTTCCGTCCGGCGAGAATGCCAGCGAAAGATCACCGGCAGGGGCTGCCAGGGTGTACAGCACCGGCTGGCTGGCGGCAAGGTCGCGCAGGGCAAGCACGCCGCTCGTGCGGGCATATGCCAGGCGGCGGGGATGGGCGGGGTCGAAGGCAATTTTCGCAATCAGCGCTCCGCCGGGGTCCGCCAGCATGACGCCCGCCCCGGGGTCCCAGATTTGCAGTTCGCCGCCCCTCCAGGCGGCAACCCGCGTCCCGGCGTCCCCGGTGTGAATGGCGAACCCGTCCATGTTGAGCGGGTTTTGCCACGGCTGGGTGGCGTATAAACTGGCGCGCAGGTTGTGCAGGGTGATGATTCCGCCAATGTTCCACGCCAGGGTGGATTGACCCGGCACGAGGGTGTACATGCCGTAGGGGCTGTCGGTCAGCCCGTGCGACTGCAGGTTGGCGGTGACAAACGCACCCCGCAGGTTGGAGTACAGGATCTTCATGCTGATGACCGTGTAGGCGGCATTGGGGATTTCGCAGACCATCACCAGCCAGGCGCCGCTTTCGCCCTCGCCCACGCAGGAGCGGTGGACGTTGCTGCCCGGGATCTGTTCCAGCAGTGCACCGGTGGCGGCATCCCAGCGGTAGAATCCGCCGCCGTCCATGCCCATCAGCACCTGGCTGGCATCCTGGTTGAAGGCTGCCGCGGTGGGGTTCTCCCACGTCTGGTCGGTGAAGGCGGGGGCTTCCAACTGGCGGACCTGCCCGCCGGTGGCAGTGTCATAAATGAACGTCCCATCCACCACCAGGGAACCATCGGCGCTGAAGGCAAACGGCTGGTTGCCGATCTCAAGCACCAGCTCTCCGCTGGCGGCATCCAGGATGCGCGTGGCGCCTTCCTCCGGCTGGACTGCCAGGCGTGCGCCGTCCGGGCTGAAGCGGACGCGGGCGGCGGCTGCCACTTCCGCCTGCCAGGCTGGCTGCCAGGTGGCGGCATCCAGCAGCCACAGCGTGGTCTCATCCGCCACTGCCAGGCTTGACCCGTCCGGCGACCAGTCGGCGGCGCGGATTTGCCCAAAGCGGCTGGTTTCCACCGCCATCAGCGGGGCAAGCGCCGCCGCATTCCCCGCCGAGATGGTCCATTCCACCGGCGTGGGCGAGGGTTGGGGGGTGGGGGAAGCTTCGGGGGTGGGCGTGGCGGCGGGTTTCGGGGTTGCCTCCGGCACCGTTGCCGTGGCAGCCGCCGGGGATTCCAGCGTGGGGGCGGTGCGGTCGGGGCTGGCGGTGGGGGCGGCGGGGGTGCTGCCGCAGGCGGAGAGCAGCAGGGCTGCCAGGACAGGCAGGATCATCCAGCGGTAGGGGGATTTTTTAGCGGTCATGGGCGGTTCCATTTGAGAGATGGGATGGGAATGCATTAAGTGTAAATGAAAACCGTCAAGAAAGTGTCAAAAAACAGGGCTTTTTTGTGTACAATGGGGATATGCCCAACACCTTTCCCCGCCTCCAGCCCCTGGGTGATGCAGCCTTGCTGGTGGAATTGGGCTCCGGCATTGACCCCGACCTGAACCGGCGGGTGCATGCGCTTGCCGCCCGGCTGATGGCAGCCCCCCTGCCCGGCGTGGTGGAGATCGTCCCGGCGTATGCCTCGGCGTTGATTCACTACGACCCGCTGGTGCTGGATTTTACCGACCTGGAAGCCTGGGCAATCGCGGCGCTGGACGGGCTGGCGGCGGCATCCTTTCCGCCCCGCCGGGTGGAAATCCCCGTCCGCTATGGCGGCGCGGATGGACCCGACCTGGAATTTGTTGCCGCTCATGCCGGGCTGACCCCCGCGGCAGTGATCCGCCTGCACAGCGCGGCGGAATACACCGTGTACATGATGGGCTTTCAGCCCGGCTTCCCCTATTTGGGAGGCTTGAACCCGGCGATTGCCACCCCGCGCCTGCCCACCCCGCGCACCCGCGTCCCGGCTGGCTCGGTGGGGATTGCCGGGAACCAGACCGGCATCTACCCCTCCCAGTCCCCCGGCGGCTGGCGGTTGATTGGGCGCACCGATCTGCGCCTGTTTGACCCCTCCGCCGATCCCCCCTGCCTGCTCAACCCGGGCGACATCATCCGCTTTGTACCGGTGACCCCATGCTGATCGTCGGGGAATCCGCCTTCCTGCTGACTGTGCAGGACCCAGGACGGACGGGCTGGCGCCGCTACGGCGTGCCTGCTGCCGGTCCCATGGATGCGTTTGCCTTCCGGGCTGCCAATGCCTTGGCGGGCAATCCAACAGGTGCAGCCGCGCTGGAGATTGGCTTGGGGGGCTGCCGCCTGCAGGCGGGCGCGGACCTGCTGGCGGTTGTCACCGGGGCGGGCTTTGCCCTGCGGCTGGACAACCGCCCCGCGCCGCTGTGGATGCTGCTGCGGGTGCGCCGCGGGCAGACCCTTTCGCTGCATCCCATGCCCGGCGGGTGCTGGGCATATCTGGCGGTCTCCGGCGGGCTGGACGTTCCGCCGGTGCTTGGCTCGCGGGCGTATTCCCCCGCGCTGGGGCAGGCGGTGCATCCGCCGCTGCAGGCGGGTGATGCCATTGCCACCGGCAGACCGGCGCGGGCGGTGTACCCGGGCAGGTTCCTGCCGCCGGAGGCGCGCCCCGCCTACCGCGACCTGCCCACGCTGGAGATCATCCCCGGACCCCAGCTGGAGGCATTCACACTGGAGGGGCAGGCGGCGTTCCTGTTCGGCGAGTATGCGGTGCGGATGGACTCAGACCGCATGGGCTACCGCCTGGAAGGTCCGCCCATCGGTCACCACGATGGAGCCGATATCACCTCGCAGGGGCTGGCAATTGGCACGGTGCAGGTGCCTGCCAGCGGTCAGCCGATGGTGATGATGAGCGACGCCCCCACCACCGGCGGGTACACCCAGATTGCCGCAGTGGTATCGGCGGACCTGCCGCTGCTGGCGCAATGTCCGCCGGGCATGGGCAGGGTGCGCTTCCGCCAGACGACGGTTGCCGCCGCCCAGGCGCGCTGGCGCTGGCTGGTGCACGGGCTGGAAACAAGCATCCGCGAGCCGGAGGAGGATTCCCTCGGCTGGGTGGATGGAGCATAGTTAATGTAACATACCTCGAGGAGGATGAAGATGCGGACGATTGACCTCAACTGCGACATGGGCGAAAGTTTTGGACGCTACACCCTGGGGGTGGATGCCGACCTGATGCCCCTGGTGACTTCGGCGGCAATTGCCTGCGGCATGCACGGCGGCGACCCGCTGGTGATGGAGCGGACGGTGGCGCTGGCGGCGAAGCACGGTGTGGCAATCGGCGCGCACCCCGGCTACCCGGATTTGCAGGGTTTTGGCAGGCGCGCCATGGACATGACCCCCGCCGAGGTGGAAGCGCTGGTGCTGTACCAGCTGGGGGCGCTGGCGGGGTTTGCCCGGGCGGCGGGCGTGGAACTGGCGCACGTCAAGCCGCACGGTGCGCTCTACAACCAGGCTGCCGCCAGCCCCGACCTGGCGCAGGCGGTGGTGCGGGCAGTCCGGCGGTTCAGCCCCGGGTTGATCCTGGTGGGGCTGGCTGGCTCGGCGCTCATCCAGGCGGGGCGGGAAGCCGGTCTGCGGGTTGCCAGCGAGGGCTTCCCCGAACGCGGCTACAACCCCGATGGCAGCCTGTGCTCCCGGCGGCTGCCCGGCGCGGTGATTGAATCCCCCGCCGAGGCGGCGCAGAACGCCGTCCGCCTGGCGGTGGAGGGCATCTCCATCGAGGAGGATGGGGCAGCCCGCTGCCTGCCGGTGGACACCCTCTGCGTGCACGGCGACAACCCCAACGCTGTGGCAATCGTCACCGCCATCCGCCGGGCGTTGGCGGATGCCGGGGTGGGGCTGGCGGCGTTGTAAGCCAAACATTTCATTCGCCCGTTTTTCCCCCCGCCCGGCAGGTTGTGTGTACAATTAACCCGACAGGAGGCATGCATGGACCGTTATCGTGTGAAACCCAACGAGAAAATCAAGCTGGAAAAGCTCGACCCGGCGGACCGCTCCGCCTATGAGGGCGACAAGGAAAAAGCCCAGGAAGACCTGGCAAAGCTGAACGATAAGCTGGAGGAATACCAGGAGATGCTCTATGCCGAGCACAAGCACCGTGTGCTGATTGTCCTGCAGGCGATGGATACCGGCGGCAAGGATGGCGTCATCCGGCGGGTGTTCGATGGTGTCAATCCGCAGGGTGTGCGGGTTGCCAGCTTTAAGGTGCCCACGGCGGAGGAACTGGACCATGATTACCTGTGGCGGGTGCACAAGATGACCCCCGGCAGGGGCGAAATCGTCATCTTCAACCGCAGCCATTACGAGGATGTGCTGGTGGTGCGCGTTCACGGGCTGGTGCCCGAAAAAACCTGGAAGAAGCGCTACGACCACATCAACGAATTTGAGCGCCTGCTGGCAAATGAAGGCACCACCATTCTCAAGTTCTTCCTGCACATCGACAAGGATGAACAGAAGGAGCGCCTGCAAGCCCGCCTGGACGAGCCGGACAAGCACTGGAAGTTCAGCCTGGGCGATCTGGAGGAGCGCAAGCTGTGGAATCAGTACATGGCAGCCTACGAGGATGTGCTGAACAAGACCAGCACACCCTGGGCGCCCTGGTATGTCATCCCCGCCAACCGCAAGTGGTACCGCGACCTGGTGATTTCCACCATCCTGGTGAACACCCTCAAGAAGCTCGACATGCACTATCCCGAGCCCAAGGATGACCTCACCAACGTTGTGATTGAATAGGGGCGGGCGCGCCCGGCGGTCTATTCCACCGCGTACTCCCCGGCGCGGATGACTTCGATGTTAAACCCGCCGGTCAGCTCGGAGCGGGTGGCGCACAGGATCCACTCGCCATCGGTGCGGATGTTCACCAGTCCGTAGATCAGCTCGGCGGCAATTGCCAGGCGGCTGGTGCGGCGGAAATCCGTCTCCTTCAGCAGGCGCAGCCAGGAGTAGTACGAAGGCACCGTCTCCACGCTCTGGTCCGGCAGGCGGACGCGCGTGCGGGCGGCATAGTCCATCTCGTAGGAGCGGGCGATCTCGGTGGAATAGACCAGCGGGGGTGACGGTTCGCCCTTCACATCCAGCGACCAGCGCCCGCTATGCCCCGCCATGCCCACCGCCCGCGGGCGGGGGTGATCGAAGCTCTCGTTATCTCCCGAGGAGATGACCGTCACGCGCGGGTTGACCGCCTGCAGGAAGCGCGGCTGGAAATCATCCGAGCCGTGGTGACCGGACTTGAGCACATCGGCGCGCAGCTCGGCGGGGGGCAGGTAGCCCAGCAGCAGGTTGTGGGCGGCGCGGTTCAGGTCGCCCGTCAGCAGGATGCGCGCCTGCCCGTAATCCACCCGCAGCAGCACGGAATGCCCGTTGCGCGTCCAGGCTTCGCTGGAAAGCCAGCGCAAGCCCTGCCCGCCGCCCGCCAGGTCCTCCACCACCGGACCCAGCACGCGGATGGCGGCTTTGCCGGGCGCGGGGGCGTAGCCGGGCAGCCAGCCATCGGCGGCGGAGACGCGCTGGAAGTTGGGCACTGCCGCCAGGGCATGCTCGATGAAGGAGCGGTAATCATCGCCAAACTGGTCCAGCAGGGCGGAGAAATCGGCGCGGCTGCTGATCAGCTGGGTGATGAAATCGGCATTTTTGCGGATGCGGCTGCCTGGGACGGGGGCGGGGGCAGCCAGCGTGCCGGGGCTGACGGCGCCCAGGCGCGGGGCGGCGGCAAACCTGCCCATGCCGTTGTGGTAGAAGTTCTGCACGGAAAGATCGAACGAAAGGTCGTCAATGAAGCTGGAGCGTTCCAGGCGGCGCGAGAAGAGCGTGCCCAGCCCGCCGAAGTGATCGGCATCGGGGTGGGTGAGGATGACGTTCTCCAGCGTGATGGCGGGCATGCCCAGGTCGCGCAGGAACTTCCAGGCGAGGAAGTTGGGCACACCCTTGCCCAGCATGATGTTGGCGGCGCTCTCGCCGCCGTCCACCAGGTGCCAGCGGTCATCGGGGGTGCGCATCAGCAGACCATCGCCCTGCCCCACGTCAATCACGTACAGTTCCAGCAGCCCCTGGGGGGAAAGGTGCGCCGGGTTGACCCTGCCCGTCCAGCCGCGCGCCCGCACCAGGGGCGGGGTTTCGGAATCGTCCAGCACCTCCACCGGGTCGCCCCAGAGCAGCCAGCGTTTTTTGCCTTCGCCATCCACGAGCGGGGTGGTGAATTTTTGATTGCAGGTGTTCACATACAGCGTCACGGCGGCACCTCCAGCATGGGAATACATGGAGGATAGCACAATTCCGGGGGGGAATCAATTGGGGGATTTATTCTGCTTGCCCAAATGGGAAACCTGGTATATGATTATTTCTGGCAATTCCAATTGGGGTGATTTTCACTTCATTTCCTTGTGATCAATCTTTGATCAGTGACATTGAGGATTGTAGATGGTACGTCGAATCAATGAACAGCAAACCCGGCAGGAATTGATTGATCCTGCTCTGGAAGCAGCAGGCTGGAACCTGCATAATCATCAGCAGGTGCGTTTTGAGGTGCCGGTTGCCGGTTATGATGCTACCCCTTTTAATGGATTTACAGATTACTGCCTTTACCGCGAAACCGGTGAGGTAATTGCCGTGGTGGAAGCCAAGCGGGCATCTTACGATGTCAAGTTGGCGCAAGCCCAGGCGGAAATGTATGCTGAAGAAATTGAGCGCCATCAGAGTTTTCGCCCGTTTATATTCCTCACCAATGGGATTGACACCTATTTTTATGATGATGGATTTGCTCCGAAACGCCCTGTCTATGGTTTCTTCTCCCCGGAAGACCTGGAAAACCTGCTGTATATCCGGCAAAATGGGCTGCCGCTGGAATCCATTCCAATCAACAATTCGATTACGGATCGCGCTTACCAGCATGAAGCCATCCGCCGGGTGTGTGAAGCATTTACGGCAGGCAAACGCAAGGCGCTGATTGTGATGGCAACCGGCACCGGCAAGACCCGCACCACCATGTCCCTGATTGATGTATTCATGCGCGCCAATCAGGCGCGGCGAATCCTGTTTGTGGCGGATCGGGATGCTCTGGTGGAGCAAGCCAAGACCGATGGGTTTGAGACATTCATTCCCCACGAACCCTGCACGCGCATTTACAGTCATACTATTGAAAAATCCAACCGGCTTTATGCTTCCACTCTGCAAACCCTCAGCAACTGTTTCGAGCAATTTACCCCGGCATTCTTTGATCTGATTATCTTTGACGAAGTTCATCGTTCCATTTTTAACAAGTACAACGAAGTGATTCAGTACTTCGATGCCCGGATGATTGGTCTGACCGCCACACCGGCACAATTCATTGACCGGGATACTTTCCTTACCTTTGGTTGCAATGATGGCACCCCCACTTACCTCTACACTTACCGTCAGGCAATTGACGAGGGCTATCTGGTGGATTACAACCATTATTCTGCCCGCACCCGCTACCAGAACTTTGGTATTCACGGTGTGAATCTGACGGAAGAGCAGCGCAACAGCCTGATTGAACAGGGTATTGACCCGGATTCGCTGGATTACGAAGGTACCCAGTTGGAAAAGGAGGTCAGCAACCGGGATACCATCCGGCGTCAGTGGGAGGAAATACTGGAGGTTTGCCTGCGGGACGCCTCCGGACAGTACCCTGGTAAAACCATTGTGTTTGCCCTCACTCAGGCACATGCCCTCCGATTGCAGGAAGTCTTTGACGAAATGTACCCGCAATGGCCAGACCTCTGCCGGGTGATTACCTACCAGTCCGAATATCGCGGGCAGTTGATGAATCATTTCAAGAACGAGGAACTGCCACGGATTGCCATTTCGGTGGATATGCTGGATACCGGCGTGGATATTCCGGAATGTGTCAATCTGGTGTTCATGAAAGAAGTCCAGTCGCGCATTAAGCTGGAGCAGATGCTGGGGCGTGGAACGCGCTCCCAAGCCGCCTGCCGGGAACATCTGTTGCATCTGCTACCGCCGGGGGGCAAGCAAAAATTCCTGGTGATTGATTTTTGGAACAACAATCTCAACAAGCCCGCCGAGGATGTTGCTGCTCAGGAAATGGCGGTGCTGGTTGCCCTTTTTAACACTCGCCTGAAACTGCTGGAAACGTACCTGGGTGAGCAGGACAACCCCGAATGCCGGTTGGTGATTGCCGATCTGCGCGCCATGTTGGAACGCATTCCCAAAAAATCCTTCACTGTACGAAAGGCGCTGCCCGAAATTGAAGAAGCCTGGTCAGATAACTTCTGGGGCTATCTGGTGCCTTCCAAACTGGGCATGCTGCGCCTGAAGGTGGGTCCGCTCCTGCGGCTGGCGGCGGATGTGGACGTACCCGCTGAAACTTTCATTCACAAAATTGAGCGACTCAAGTTGCAACTTCGCACCGGCAGGGATTCCGAAACAATGATTCAGTCCATTCTGGAGGATGTTGCCTGGCTGCCAGAGTTCGTGCTGGATGATCCGGCACTCGGAGAGATTGTGCAGCGCTGCAAGCCGGAAGTTCTGATAAGCGCCAGCCATCGCGAACTGAACCAGACCCGCGATCAGCTTGCCCCGCAGATGAAATACAAACGGCGCGAAAAGGCATTCCTCACCCTCGACCTGGCGGATGTGATAGACACGCGTGGCTACATCCTCCTCACCCGTAACCAGGAGCAGGTTTACGTCAGCGAATACCGCCGCCGGGTGGAGGAGCACATTTTGCAGATTGTGAAGGATCACCCTGTTCTGCAAGCCATTGCCCGCGGCGAACCGGTGGATGAACTGCAACTTCTGGAACTGGAACGCATTTTACAAAAAGAACTGGTACAGGGTGATCTGGAGGCGACCACTGCCAACCTGCGCCGGGTGTACGGAATGCAGTTCAATTCCTTCCTGGACCTGTTACGCGTGGTGCTGGACATGGATGCCCTGCCCGGTTACGAACAGATTGTCTCCGAACAGTTCCAGGAATTCATCCAGGCACACCCGTTCAATGCCGACCAGATTCGCTTCCTGCGCGCGGTCCAGTCGGTCTTCCTGCAAAAACGCCGCCTGGCGTTGGCAGACCTTTACGAAGCACCGCTGACCAGTTTTGGTGCGGATGCCGTGGAACGCTGGTTCAACCGCAGGGAAATTGACGAATTGCTTGCCTTTGCCAGCCAACTGTCTGTTTGATTCCTGATTCACCGGGTAGCTACAACCCACAATAACGATCGGATTACGTTAATGCACCTGGAGATCATCCAGAACAGGAAATAAAAAACCAGGGATATAGGATCATTCAACCGCAGTCGGATGATCACACGGCGTGGAGCCGAATTTCGTCTCTGGTGATATGATTAGAAAACATTTGACCATTTTTACGCCAAGGAGATTCTCTTGCTCACTGACCCCGTTCTTCGCTCCAAGGTTGACCAGCTCTGGGAAAAATTCTGGACAGGTGGGTTATCCAACCCGATGGATGCTATTGAGCAGTTCTCCTACCTGCTCTTCCTCAAACGGCTGGATGATGCCGAAAACACCCGCCAGCGCGCTGCCGAGCGCCAGGGCTCGCCCTACACGCCCGCTCTGCCCGCCGAATTGCGCTGGAATTACTGGACCAACCTGCGGGCGGAGGATGCCCTGCGCACCCTCAAAGAAACCATCTTCCCCATGCTGCGCACTCTGGGTGGTTCGGATTCTTCCTTCCAGCGCTACATGGAAAATGCCGAATGCAAGATCAACAAGCCCGCCCTGCTGGTGGAAGCCTGCCGGATGATTGATGACCTGCGCATTTCTCAGCAAAACCAGGATGTGCAGGGCGACCTGTACGAATATCTGCTCTCCAAACTGAGCATTTCCGGGCGCAATGGGCAGTTTTTTACCCCACGCCACATCATCCGCATGATGGTCAAAATGGTGGCGCCCCGCCCCGGTGAGCGGATTGGCGACCTGGCTGCCGGAACCTGCGGTTTTCTGGTCAATGCTCACCAGTACCTGCTGGAATCGCACACCTCCCCCGAGATTCTGGAATATGACGATGCCGGGTATCCGCACTTCCTGGTGGGGGATCGCCTGACGGAAGACCAGCGCACCGCCATGCGGCACCCCAAAGCCCTGCGCGGCTTTGATAGCGACTCGGGCATGACCATGTTGCGGATTGGCTCAATGAACCTGATGCTGCACGGAATCGACTCCCCGCAGTATTTCTACATGGATACGCTTTCCAAAGCGTTCAGCCACTCCCGCGAGTATGATGTTATCCTGATGAACCCGCCTTTCACCGGCGCGGTGGATAAAAACGACCTGCACGACACCCTCCAGCCTGCCGGGACGCGTAAAAGCGAACTCTTGTTTGTCAATCTGGTGCTGCGGGCGCTGGATATGGGGGGGCGTTGTGCCGTGATTGTGCCGGATGGCGTGCTGTTCGGCTCCAGCCGGGCGCACGTGGACCTGCGCCGCCGCCTGGTGGAGGAAAACCGCCTGGATGGGGTGATTTCCATGCCTTCCGGCGTCTTCAAGCCCTATGCGGGCGTCTCTACGGCGGTGCTGCTCTTCACGCGCGGCGGCACCACCCAGCAGATCTGGTTTTACGACATGGCAGCGGATGGCTTTACCCTGGACGACAAACGCACGCCCATTGCCGAGAACGATATTCCCGATATTCTGGAATGCTGGCAGCACCGCAAGGATGCCGATTTTCACGCCCGGCGCGCCGCCCGCATGGCGGAACTGAAGACGCAGATACAACCGCTGGATGCCGACCGCCTGGCACTGGAGGCGGAGATCAACCGGCTGACGTTTGAACAGGTGCTTTCTCCCACCGGCGATGGACCGATTGGCGAGGCATTGCAGGCTGCCCGGGCGCGCCTGGACGAATTGCACGGAGGGCTGGCGCCCCTGCGCGCCGAATACCGGCAGCTTGCGCGCCAGTTCTGGGTGAGCCGGGAGCAGGTGCGCGCCCACAAGTATGACCTGAGCGCCAGCCGCTACCGCGCCGCCGAGACCGAAGCCGCGTACTACGAGAAACCGCAGGTGACGCTGGAACGGATTCAGATGATTGAGAAAGAAATATTAAGACAAATTGATGAATTGATAGAGAATATCAAATGAAATTGTTAGGCGACCTCATTTCAATCATTAAGGGCGAAAAATCCTTTCAAGTGTATAGTACTCCTATTGAGGGATCGATGCGCTATATTCAGATTGAGGACCTCAGATCGGATATGGTTCTAAAATATGCAGTAAGTAATGCTGGGCCAATAGCGCAAAAGTCCGATTTACTAATTGCCTGGGATGGAGCTAATGCAGGAACGGTTGGATATGGCCTTGTTGGCTATGTGGGGAGTACTATCGCTATATTACGTCCTAAGCTGGAGTTTCACACACCATTTTTAGGCTTTTTTTTACAAAGTAAATTCAGTGATATTCAAAGCCATTGTACAGGTGCGACAATTCCGCATGTGAATAAAGATCATTTGTTAAGTCTTGAAATCCCCCTCCCGCCGCTGGAAGAGCAGCGCCGCATTGCCGACCTGCTTGCCCGCGCCGACCGGCTGCGCCGCCTGCGCCGCCATGCCCTTCAGCTCAGCAACACCTTTCTGCAGTCCTTGTTTTTGCAAATGTTTGGGAACGATTCTGGATATGATGCTGTCAGTTTTAAGGATGTTATCAAAATTGATCGAATAAAAGCTAGCGAAGATGAGCAAAAGACATTACCGTATATAGGCTTGGAACATATAGAAAAACAAACTGGAAGGTTAACTTCTGAATTTTGTAACCAACCTCAAGCTATGTTAGCAACAAATTATAGGTTCACAAGGGATCACGTGCTTTATGGAAAATTACGTCCATACCTTAACAAAGTAATAGTTCCTGAATTTGATGGTGTTTGTACTACAGAAATATTGCCCTTGCTACCTCGAAAAGGGAAAATTGAAAAATACTTTCTATGGATATATTTAAGATCTAATAAATTTGTAGACTGGGCTAGTGGGAATGTTGCAGGTGCCAATTTACCAAGATTATCACCCGAATTGTTGAATGAGCACGTTTTAAAATTACCACCATACCAACATCAAGTAAGATTCTCTGAATTTGTTAGTGGAATACATCGCACAATGAAAAAAGAGGAAGAATCCTCCCGCCAATCCGAGCAACTCTTCCAGACCCTGCTACACCGGGCATTTGCCGGTTAACACCCCCCGGCGGGTGTATAATTTCATCACATTTCCCCTGAAAGGACCCTGCCATGACCAACCAAACCCCTCCCCGTTGGGACCTCACCAACGTCTATCCCTCGCTCGCTTCCGCCAAATTTGCCGCCGATTTTGAAGCCCTCAAGGCTGCCGTGGCGGAGCTGGGCAATTTCCTCTCCGGCGCCGAGGCGCTGGATGCCTCCAGCGGCGCCAGCCTGCTGGCGGAGCAGGTGGGCGGGCTGATCGAGCGCTACAACGCCATCCGCCGCAGCGCCCACACCCTGTTTGCCTACGTCCAGTCCTTCGTCACCACCGATTCCTTCAACAAGGAAGCCCTGCGCAAGCTCTCCGAGCTGGAGATTGCCGGCGTGGAGCTGGAGAAACTGGAGACCCGCCTGGTGGCGTGGATCGGCAGGCTGGCACCCGCCCTGCCGGAAATCACCCGGCTGCCGGGCGCGGCGCACGAACATGCCTTCTTCCTGCAGGAGGTGGCGGAGCAGAGCCGCTACCTGATGAGCCAGCCGGAGGAGGATATTGCCACCGAACTGAACCTGAGCGGCGCCAATGCCTGGAGCAAGCTGCAAAGCACCGTCGTCTCGCAGTACACGATGGACCTGGAACTGGACGGCAAGGTGCAAAAGCTGCCCATGCCCGCCATCATCAACCTGCGCGGCCATCCCGACGAATCCGTCCGGCGGCGCGCCTACGAAGCCGAACTGCAGGCGTGGGCGGCGCTGAAAGAGCCGGTTGCCGCAGCGATGAACGGCATCAAGGGCACCGTCAACACGCTCAACAAGCGGCGCGGGCGC
>Ga0208695_1002479_pt1 | contig 13439 bp, 13 predicted proteins | sample AD_UKC111_MetaG_FD_184449 | JGI IMG/M metagenome (GOLD analysis project Ga0208695, IMG submission 184449) | Active sludge microbial communities of municipal wastewater-treating anaerobic digesters from Hong Kong - AD_UKC111_MetaG (SPAdes)... | ecosystem: Engineered > Bioreactor > Anaerobic >... | reverse complement strand
GAAAAAGATTCAGGCTCAATTCCAGGAAAAAAATAAACCGCTGATGGCCAAGATCCAGGCAATCCGGGAAAAATATAAACACCTGGAGGACAAAGTTGGTGCTTTTGAAGGAGCCGGTTATGCTGCTAAAGGCCTCTATCGCCCCCAGATGTACTGCGTGATGATTTCCAGCCCGAAGAATGAATTCTGCCAGGTCTGCCAGCGAGCCATCCAGCAGATGATTGATTACTACTCTAAATAATTATGGTTCCAGCCGGTAAGGCTAAATAAACGGGGAAGAAGACCGGTAGATAAGGCTGGTTAACCAAAAAAGGCAGACAGGTCTTGACAAAGTCTTATAATGAGTATAATTTTATAATTAATCTAATATTGTAATGGTTATAAAAATGAGAGCTCAAATCAAATTAAGAGAAAAACCAGATAAGCCCTGGAGCCTGGATGAAATCAGTCAATTCCTCAGCCAGCAGGGCATCCGCCCTTCTTTTCACCGGCTAAAAATTTTTGAATATTTGATTAATGAGCGTACCCACCCCACCGCCGATGAGATTTATGAAGTTCTGCGGAAAGACATCCCGGCCATTTCCCGGGCCACCGTTTACAACACCTTGAGGCTTTTTCTGGAGAAAAAGATCATTCAGCCGGTCAACCTGGAAAAGAATGAAGCCCGTTATGATGCCACTCTCACCTGGCATGGACATTTTAAGTGCCTCGGCTGCGGCCAGGTCTATGATGTCGGAATAGAAAGCCTCAAGCTTAGCGGGCTGGACAATTATCAAGTCCTGGAAAAACATCTCGACCTGAAGGGTCTCTGTCCTTCTTGCCGGGAGAGAAATAAATTTAAGGAACAGGAGGGAATAAATGGCTAAAAAGTATGGTATCTACAAATGTCTGAAGTGCGGAAATATTGTTGAGGTTCTGCACGAAGGAATGGGGACCTTAGTCTGCTGCGGCGAAGAGATGGCCTGGATGGAACCTAAAACTGCCGATACTGCTCAGGAAAAGCATGTGCCCTATATCGAAAAAGTAGCCGGCGGTTATCTGGTCAAAATCGGCCAGATGGTAGCTCATCCGATGGAAGAGAAGCACTATATCGAATGGATTGAACTTATTGCTGATGGTCAGGTTTACCGCCAGGAACTCAAGCCAGGGGATAAGCCTGAAGCTTTCTTTCCCATCACCGCCGCTAAGGTTTGGGCTCGTGAATACTGCAATATTCACCTGCTGTGGGAAAACAGAAATTAGTTAAGCTGGAACCGGCTCAACCGATAAAGTAAAAAAAGTTTGGTTAACGGCCCCGAAGTCTCAGGGCCAGAAAGAGTTTGATGTTTTTATTCAGGCTTAAATTAAGCAGGAGGTAAATAAATGGAAAACAATGAAACTAAAGGTTTCCCGTTAATCGGTGACAAATTGCCTGAGATGGCTGTCCAGACCACTCAGGGGATTAAAAAGCTCCCCCATGATTATGCGGGGAAATGGCTGGTGCTGTTCAGCCATCCGGCTGATTTTACGCCTGTCTGCACCACTGAATTTGTTTCCTTCGCCAAGAACTATGATAAGTTCAAAAAACTTAATGCTGAGCTCCTCGGCCTGTCAATTGATCAGGTTTTCAGCCACATCAAATGGATTGAGTGGATTGAAAATGAACTTAAAGTGGAAATCCCCTTCCCGATTATAGCTGATGACCAGGGCCGGGTAGCTGCCCGCCTGGGCATGATTCATCCCGGAGGCGGAACGAAAACAGTCAGAGCGGTCTTCATAGTTGACCCCGAAAGCATAATCAGGCTTATTCTCTTTTATCCGGCTGAAGTCGGCCGTAATATGTCAGAAATTCTCAGAATCCTTGAAGCCTTCCAGATTTCCGATAAATACGATGTCTCCCTCCCGGCCAACTGGCCAGATAACGAACTGATTAAAGATCACGGCATTATCCCTGCTCCGACTGATGTTAAAGGTGCTAAGGAGCGCAAAAATCAGAATGATTGTTTTGATTGGTGGTTCTGCCATAAAAAGGTGTGATTAAGGGCAAAAGACTTAAGAAGAGGGGGCGGTTTACCGCCCCCTTTTTTTGTCTTCCCGAGTCCACTTAGTAACTTTAAATAGCTGGCTAACTCTGTTCAGATGCAATATTTTACTATTGTAATAAATATAGATATATAATCAGAAATAGGAAAGGAGGAAACAAGATGACTAAATCAATGCCTACCAGGTTGACAGTCTTGCTTTTAGTTTCCTGGCTGCTGATGCCCCTGTTCCTCAATGCTCAGAATCCAAAGACCATTAAACTCAATGAGCCCAATAAAAAACGCGGCCTGTCGGTGATGGAAGCTCTGGCGGTAAGAGCCTCAGCTACCGAGTGGAGCACTCAGGATTTAAGTGCTCAGGATCTGTCCGACCTGCTATGGGCAGCCAATGGAATTAACCGCCCCGATAGCGGCAAAAAGACAGCTCCTTCGGCCATGAACGCTCAGGATGTTGATATCTATGTCTTCCTGAAAGATGGAGCCTATCTCTATGAGGCGAAAACTCACAGCCTGATCGAAGTCGTTAGTGGGGATCAACGGTCGTTATTCTTCCAGCCAAGACCGCCGCGGCCAGCCGGCGCCGGACAACCTGGAGACAAGCCGCCGGTGCCGGGCCAACCAGGCCAGCAGCCGCCAAAACCGGGCGAGCGTGGACAGCAACCGCCAACACCACCAGCCGGTGCTCCCCGTCCGCAGCAACAGATGACCATGGCCCCAGTCGTTCTCCTCTTAGTTTCTGATATCTCCAGATTCAGGGGAGGCAGCGACGAGATGAAAAAGGAATGGGCAGCTCTTGATACCGGTATCGTTTCCCAAAATATTTCTATTTTTTGTGCCGGCGTTGGACTCGGAACCAGACCGAGATCTGGCATGGATAAAGATAAGCTCAAGGAGTTACTCAAACTCAAAGATACCCAGCTTTTACTCCTCAACCACCCGGTCAGCTACAAAAAACAATAACCGCCCCCTGAACTCTTTATATTTTTGGCCAGGTCCAAAAGCCTGCTTATATCTCTTAAAATTTTTTATTGACTCAAACTGATATCTAATATACTTTATTTATTAGTTATTTTTTAGACCTTCAGGAGGTGTCACGATGGCAAAGGATCAAGCTCCTGTCCGGAGAAGAGCTTTATCAACCGGTTTCTGGCTGATACTTATCCTTGTTTTGATAGTGATGGGCCTTTTATTGATTATCAGCAGCCGGGCCAAATCACCGGCTCCCTCAGGTCTTATATCCTTTCCGCCGCCAATTGATCCTCAGAAAATTCAGGATCAGGACGGGGTGACCTGGGCTGATTACCGGCCTCTCCCAGGCCAGAACTGGGCTGACCCATCGCTCAAACCGGAAAGGGGTTTCAAGTTAGCCGTCGTGGCAGTTGACTTTCCAGATCAACCCTTCGTCATGACCAGACCAAAAGGCTCTGATCCCTTCGGCAACCCCCAGGTTGATCCAATAGCCAGGGAAAAGGTGCCTCAATTTTTTGCTGATTTTTTTACCAAATCGCTTTCTGTTAACCACGGACTTGATATTCATCATTACTGGATGTGGCAATCGCGGGGAAAATTCGGGCTGACTCAGGTTGATACTTTCGGTCCCTTCGAGATGCCAAAACCACACTGGTGGTATGGTCTTAATGAGCACCGTCAGAACAAATCAACTCCTGACGGCAGTCTGGCTGCCGGGCGCCTGGAGAAAGATTGCGACGAACTCTGGATAAAAGACGCCGGCCAGGATATCAGGAAAAATTACGATGCCATCTTGCGGATTTATGCTGGCTATGATGAAACCGGCGTCTGGATGGAATTTGGCCAGATGAAATTTAAGAGCAAAGATGACATTCCACCCGAATGGGGCAACCCCAATCCGGATATGCCCCGCTGGGTTCCAACCCGGTATGTCGAGTGGACCAGCTGGTTGGCCGGTTCGCAGCAATGGGGCTTGTCATCCATGCGCCAGGGAGAGAACTCAGGCACCATCGCCCATGAACTGGGGCATTTCGCCTTTGACCTGCCTGATCTCAATAACAATCCCTACGTCCAGCCCTACCGCCGGGCAGCCGTCGGCCCCTGGGACTTGATGGACAGAGCCTGTTTCAATGGCCCGGGCGGTCCGCATCAGAGATGGGTTGTTCCACCCATCGCCGGAGCAGCTGGACCGGCTGGACTGATGGTCAGAGACAGAATGGCCTGCGGCTTCATTGCTGATGGCCAGCTGCTCACCCTGAGCCGGGAAGGGCTGGCTAAATCTGGCCTGGTGGTGGCTGAAGTCACGGCGCGGGAAGTTGACCCGCTACCCGGAGCTTTCACCGGAATAAATATCCGGCTCGACGGTTCTGAACCTGGTGACCGGACACCAGTCGATGACCCGGCCACCAATCCCCTCTCTTCCGGGATTCCTGATTATAATTTTTATTCCTTAGAAGTTGTCCAGCGAGTCGGCTTTGATTCTTTCTGCCCGGACAGCGGGGTCCTTCTCTCCAAAAATAAAGATAAGCTCTGGGGCCGTAACGGCGGACCCAATGCCTTCGATAGCTATATCTGGGTAATAGATGCTCACCCGGAAGATATAAATATGGTTGATTACGTCAGCCCAACTGGCGAAAAAGTCATGAGGACCATCGCCGATTACCGGCAGCTCAATGATGCCCTTTTTCACGCCGGACTTAATTCGGGCAGCCAGTTCGAGTACCGCGATGAAGCCAACCGGCTTCATTTCTATGTGGTCAATTTGAACCAGAACCAGGATGGGATTCTGACCTACACACTGGCTGTTCGTTCACTCGATGGCTCCGGGTCGCAGACAAGAGGCCTGGAACTCACTTCTCCTGAACCGAAACTTAGAGTCCAAAACGGGCTGATCCCGGTAACTTTTGAGCTTAAAAACACCGGGCTGGCCGCCGAAGTTGATCCAGAGCTCCATCCCTCAGATGTCTCTGGTCACCTCAACTATGACCTTTACAGGCTGGAAGTGTCCATCAGCGGGCAGGGCTGGCAGGTTCAATTACCCAATGCCTTAGCTGCGGTTAAATTCGGCGAAACTTCAAAGATAACAGTTTATGTTTTGCCACCCGGCAGTGGTGACCGCCAGGCTACTTTAGTTCTGAAGGCCACTTCTGAGAGCCAGCCTGATAAGACAGCTCAGGCAACGGTCAATCTCAGTCTTTAAAAGCAAAGGCAGCTCACAGGTGACTTGAGATTGTGAGCCGGGTTCAGTCTGCCCGTGGAAGGGCGGGCTGAGCCCGAAGTCCGGTTATTTTTGAGCGGATTTTCTCTTTTACCAACTGATCAATCTCTCTCTGGTCTTAGCTGAGGCCAGCCTGCCTACCCCCTTTTGACATAACTTAAGGTATCATTTATACTTAACTAACATATTGCCTTCCCCGGGCACTGTCCTTTGAACCCGGGAACAGGCTAAAGCTAACCAGAAATAAAGAGAAATTTCGAGGTTTTTGATTAAGGATAAGACCGCCGGGCAGCGGCTCACAGGCTAATGGAAGACAACAAGAACAACAATAAGAGCAATAACAAGAAGAAATTAGCCAGAATAATTCTAACTGCCTTTGGCTTTTTACTTCTGGCTATTCTTATCTGGCGGGCCGGGCCCAAGGTCGTCTGGGAGAATATTGTCCAGGCAGGCTATTACCTGCCCTTGGTCTGTTTAACCGCCCTTTTCTGGATGTTCCTCCAGGCCATAGCCTGGTCCATCATCCAGGGCGCCTTTCAAAAAGTCCCGATTATGACCCTTTTCCGGGCAAAAATCATTGCTGACGGGCTCGGGACTCTTGTGCCGGTGGCTGCCAACATTGGCGGAGAAGCCGCCCGGGCGGTGATTATCAAGGAACATTCTCCCCTCAATGAAGGTATTCCCGGAGTTGTTTTCGACAAAACTATTGAATATTTAGCTTCCTTAGCTTACTTAGCAGCCGGGCTTTTTCTGTCTCTAATTTACCTTAAAATTCCTCAGAAGCTGAAGATTTCATCCTTGGTGGCTCTGTCAGTTATTTTCATTGCCCTGATAGTTATGGTCATCCTGCAATTTAAAGGGGTTTACTCCATTATCGGCCGCATAGCCAGAATTTCTCGCCGGAGCCGCCGCTGGTTTGAAGAAAAAGAAAGCAGCCTGAGAGATTTTGACCGGAATATGCGCCTGATGTTCAGCCATTCCAAAACAGGTTTGCTGATCGCTTTCCTTCTTCATTTTACCGCCCGTTGCCTGGGAGCCCTAGAAATCTACATCATAATCAGAGCTATGGGCTGGCCGGCCAGCCTGGTTAAAGTCGTTTTTATTTCAGTTTTTACCGTCATTATCAACACCGCCTTCTTCATCATCCCCGGCCAGTGGGGTGCCGCTGAAGGTGGCAGTTTGCTGGCCGCCGCCACGGTCGGTTATCCGCCGACCATCGGGCTCAGTGTCGGGCTGATCAGGCGGGTCCGTAAAATTATCTTTGCTGTCCTGACCGTGATTCTTACCGCAGCCGGTAAGCATAAAGAAAAAGAAAAATTAGCTACGGAGAATGTCAATGGTAGATAAGGCCGTTATCCTGCTCCGCCCCGGATCAGGTAAAAATATTTTAGGATTACCGCTTCTTTTAAGAGCTATTCTGGCCGGACGCCAGGCTGGCGTCAAAACTTTTTATCTAATCGGACCTGGAAAAGAGGCGGAACCCGCTCTGGTTGAATCAATAAAAAATGACCGGCGGATTTTATCTTCTCCGCTTGATTTACACTACCTCCAGGCTGAAGCTTTCTCCTCGCCAGGGAATCCAGCGGCCCAGGAATTATTCAATTCGCCGGAGGGATTTCTGGTCTTCGAAGGTGATACAGTTTTTGATCCAGCTCTTCTTGACGAAGCCAGACTCCATGAGCCTCAGAGGCAGGAAATAATAATTTTTAAAGTCAGTCCAGATACTGCCCCTGATCCAAATCCAAACTGGACAGGACTGGGAGTTATCCCTGGTAATTTGCTGCCCGGGCTTCTCGGCCGTCTCTGTTCGGATAACGATCAAGGCTCTGAGCTATTGGCTGCCCTTCCTTTGACAGCAGCCGTTAACCACTCGACGCTTTCCCCCGGACATTTTCTCCTCAGAGTAAATTCCAGGGAGTCGGAAAAAAGGGCTGAAAAAGTCTTGCTGTCCACTGCCCGCAAACCTCAGGATGGCTTTATCGCCAGGCACTTCAACCGGCATGTTTCCCTTTTTCTCAGTCAGAGGCTGATCAAGCTCCGGGTCAGTCCGAGTCTGCTGTCTTTCCTAAATTTTCTCATTGGCCTGGTCGGGGCCTGGCTGGCTGCCCTGGGCCGCGGCTACTGGACTTTTTTCTTAGCCGGTTTATGCTTTGAGCTGGCCAGCATTTTCGATGGCTGTGATGGCGAAGTCGCCCGCCTGACTTATAATACCTCGGACCGGGGGGCTTTTTCTGATGTTCTGCTGGATGCCTCCAGCTACATTATTTTCTTTAGTGGCCTGGCTCTCGGGCTTTACCGTTACAAGCAGGACAGTAATTACCTGACCTTGATGATCATCTTCCTTCTCTCAGCGGCCTGGTATTATTATAATCTGGCCCGTTATAGCCGGAGCTCAGGAATCGGTAAAAAGATATTCTTAGTGGCCAAGGAGATAGAGTCAAGACCTGAAAAGGAAAAGAAGCTGAGCCTGGTGGACAAAATAGCTGCTAAAGTGGCTTTTGCCGTCCGGCGTGATTTTTTTGCGACCGCAGTTTTCGTTCTCTTAGCTCTGGGACAGGCTCCGGTCGTTATTTATCTCATCTGTTCCGGCTCGCTGGCTGAGTCCATTTATTTCCATTTTTATGTCCAGAAAAAACTGGTCAGCCAGTCAGCCGAAATAAATTAAATTGCCAGCCAGTCCAGAATTATGTTAATTATGAAGACTGTTTAAGCCAATGAAAATACTTCATGTTCTGACTTCTTTTGAGCCGGCCTGGGCGGTGGGTGGTTCTATCACCGCTCACAGCAATCTCTGCCATGCTTTGCAGCGACTGGGCCATGAGGTAACGGTTTATGCCAGTAACGCTGACGGGCTCGGCGGCCAGCTGGCTGTCCCCCTCAAACAGCCGGTTGATTTAGATGGGCTCAAGGTCTGGTATTTCCCCTATGAACTGGGGCGAGTCCGGGCTTTTTACTCCAGGAGTCTTCTCCATCACCTCAAAGAGACCGCCTCTGATTTTGAGGTCATTCATTTAGCCGGTCTGTGGCAATATCTGTGCGTGGCCGCTTCGTCAATCGTGAAAAAACAGGGCATTCCTTCTATTATTACCCCTCATTCGAGTTTGATGGCTGCTTCCTTTTATGGCGTTGGGTCGCTCCGGACCAAAAAGTTTTACTGGAATTTATTCGGTAAAAAAGCCATCAAAAACGCTACTGCCGTTCATTTTCTAAGCGAGGGAGAACGCCAGGATTCAGAGGCTTTTACCCGAGGCGAGGCCAGTTTTATAGTTCCCAATGGCATTTTTACTGACCGTTATGAGAGAATGGAGAACCTCCGGGTCGAGCTCAGAAAGAAGTTAAACCTTCCTGAGAAGGCCTTGGTTCTGCTCTTTCTGGGCAGGCTTCATCCCAAAAAACAAATTGATTTAATAATCAAGGCTCTGCCGGCCGTTTTAAAACAGAGACCGGATGTTTTTCTCTTGCTGGTTGGTCCGCCTGGCAAGGAAGAATATGTCAATAATTTGAAAAATCTGGCGGCCAGTCTCGGCTTAGAAAAACAGGTTATCTGGGCCGGTCTTATTGATCACCACGAGACGCCCGCCTATTATTCAGCCTCCGATCTCATGGTTTTACCCAGCTTGGCCGAAGGAGTCAGTATGGCCCTGACCGAAGCGATGGCGGCTTCCCTGCCTCTTCTTATCACCAACCGGGTCGCTAATTGGGTAGAGATAGAGCAGGACGGAGCAGGATTGGTGGTCGAACCGGTGGCCTCCGAGGTAGAAAAAGCTCTGGTCAGGCTGGCCACTGACCCGACTCTTCTGGCCACACTGTCCAGACAGGCTAAAGAATCAGCCAGAAAACGATACGACATTAGCCAGGTTGCCCCTCTTATGCTCAGGGCATATCAGGATGTAATCAGCGGAGAAAGAAGTCCCGAGCTCAACTGGCAGCAAAGAAGCTGAGATCAGCCGTCTCACCGCCTGTTAACCGGCCTGCTAAAATATAGCGACCGTTTTTTAGATTAATTACTTAAGGTTCAATTCTGGTGCCCAGAACCTCCAGGAACTTCCGCATCCATTCCGGATGTCCAGGCCAGGCCGCAGCTGTCACCAGATTGCCGTCCACATGAGCGTTAGTAAGACTGTCGTTTAGCTCTCCCCACTTAGCGCCGGCTCTGATCACATCCGGTTTTAAGGCTGGATAAGCGGTGCAAAGTTTACCTTTAAGGACATCAGCCGCCACCAGAACCTGCGGGCCATGGCAGATGGCTGCCAGTGGCTTGTTGTGTTCAGCAAAATACCTGACGATGGAAATTACTTTCTCATTTAAACGGATATACTCCGGGGCCCGTCCGCCGGGGATGACCAGCGCATCATAGTTTTTGGGGTCAACGTCATCAAAGGTCGCGGTCAGGAGAAAATTATGACCTGGCTTTTCACTGTAGGTTTGATCGCCGACAAAATCATGAACAGCAGTTTTCACCGTCTCGCCTTTTTTCTTGCCAGGACAGACGGCATCAACCTGATGGCCGACCATGGTCAGCATCTGAAAAGGAACCATGGCCTCATAATCCTCGACATAATCTCCAACCAGCATTAGAATCTTTTTGACACTCATTTCAAACCTCCTTCTCCTTATTGTAGTTATTCTCAGATTATCAATTTTGATCGAATCAGGCAACCACACTCTCGATGATCATGACGTGAATTGAGGTTAAAGCCTTACAATTTTAAAAATTTCAAATGAAAGACTTTTAGGAACTTTCAAAAATAAAGCTGGAGTTGTCGGCACCTGGCTTCAAAGGGTCAGAGTTTGTCAGGGCAAATACGGGAGCCATGATTGCCTGTAAGTTTTTCAGAAAAGCAAGACACCGGAGTCGCTTCAATTTTTGGCGCTGGCTTGAAGAAAAATTTAATGGTGGAGCTGACCGGGCTCGAACCGGCGACCCCGTGACTGCCAGTCACGTACTCTCCCAACTGAGCTACAGCCCCACCGGGTAGTTTTATAATACCGAAAACCCTTTCTTCCGTCAAGGAAACAGGGGACACAATCTATATTTCCTATTTAATATATTGTTAAAAGAAAGTAGATTTTAGCTCAGGCAGTCTCAGAAGCCTTGAGACTAAAGGCTTCAGCCTAAGGATATTGCTGTTATTGGACCCAGCCAAATAATTTGACTTTAAGCAATTTAGATGTTAGTTTTTATAACAACGGAGGGATTCTTAAGCATCTAATTGAGGAAGTAGTCTTTGTCTCCTCGAAAACATCGCCGCGGGCACAGTTTTGTCCTTAAACTGAAACGGCGTCGTATAATAGAAACGACCGGAGCTTTCATCGGCGGGGGATGGCTGGCCCTGGAATTTGTCCATTGGGCGCTTATCATGCATTATCATCTGCCGGAAAAGCTCTTTGACCTGGCTTTTGTCACAATTATTGGCATCTTTCTATCGACTATCACCTGGCGGTGGTTTCATTCTCACGAGTCCAAGCCCAAGAAGGTTAAAGTCGAGTTCATTTTTATCCCGGTCATCATCTCGGCTGTCGTTCTGGTAGATTTTTATCTTATTCTTCAGATGAAAGTTCCAGAAGAAGACCTTGTCTGGAAAACGGCCTGGAAGAACTCAATTGCTGTCTTACCATTTGATGATCTAAGCCCGGGCAAAAGTCAGCGTTCCTTCTGCGATAATCTGACCGATGATATTATCACCAAGCTTGGAAACGTTCCTGGACTCAGGGTGATAGCCAGGAATTCATCCTCACAATACAGCAACGTTGATAAGCCTGTTTCCCGCATGGGGAAAGAGCTAAACGTTGAACAGGTCTTAGTAGGGACGCTCAAGATAGAGGGAGAAAAGGTCCGCGTCAACGTTGAGCTGGTGGACACCAAGCGAGGGTTTAATATCTGGGGCAAGAGTTATAATAAGACCATAGAAAGTTGTTTTGAAGTTCAGGATGAGATTGCCGCCGATATTGCTGAACAATTAAAAGTGGGCCTGACTGAAAGAACGGTGCCGGCCTCAAGAAGGAATGAACCAAGAAACAGCGAATCCTTCAAAGCCTATCAGTGGGGAAGGTTTTTTGAAAGAAATTACCGGGATAGCCAGAAACAAGAAGACTTTGATAAGAGCGTTGAGATGTACGAGAAAGCTATTAATCTGGACCACAATTGCGCCTTGCCTTATTTTGGACTGGGGAGTCTATACGAGTCTCGTTATGCTCGGGAAAACAGCCTTGAGGATCTCGACCAGATGGATAAGTATTACAAACTGGCTTATGAACATGATCCAGACCTCCCGGAAGTTAGCCTCGGCCTGGGCTGGGTGTATTTCCACCGGGGTATGATGGATCTGAGCTATCAGAATTTTAAAAGAGCTTTTGACCTCGACCCCCAGAGTTGCGATGTTAATGAGGGATTAGCAGCCTTTCTTCGAAGCGTCGGTCTGTATGAAAAAGCCATAAAATATCATTTTAGGGCTATCGATGTCGATCCGCTGTCCCAGAGGCATTACTCGAGCTGTGCCAACTGCTATTGGTATCTTGGAGAATATGAAAAAGCCATCAGATTGATAAAAGAGGCTGTTCGTCTTGAGCCGGATAACTGGAGACTTCGTTTGAACTTTGCCCGCCAGTTGTTAATGCTCCAAAGGTATGATGAAGCCGAAGTGGAAATCAACCGGGCCGAAAGGGTCAACCCCTCCACCGATCTGCTCAGGCGCCATAAGGCCTGGCTTCTGGCTGCCAGGGGCGAAAAAGAGCAAGCTCTGGCCCTCCTTAAACAGTCAGACCTTCCTTACTCCTATGAAATGACTATAATTTATGCGCTGGTTGGCAAAAAGGAGGAAGCCATCCTCAACATCAAAGAGGGAATTGAGCTTGGTTTTCAGACTGTGAAGGATTATCTATATTGTTATCCTATTCTGGACCAAAATCCAGTTTACAGAAGCCTTGATCCCAATAAGGAATTGAGTCTCCTGAGGGCAAGAGAAAGGGCCAGGTATGAAGAAAGGAAGGAGAAATACTCCGGCCTTTAAGATGAATTTTGCTGTTGAGAGCTCTAAACAAGCTTCTTAAATTTTAAGAAAGGAGAAATGAAATGGGCGACAGGGTAATAAAGGACCTTGATCCGAAAATGACAAGAAACATAAGGGATTCCTTGAAAAAACAGGTAAAGCTCTACCAGGATTTCATTAACAGCGACCGTTTTTCAGAAATGTTAAAGTTTCTGCCTGCTGATTCCAGGATTTTGATCCTGACAACTCAGAAGAAGGTTGAAGGAAGCAGAGCAGTTGTCAACTTCTGGAAGACCCAGAAGAAATTAGGACTCAAAACCATAGAGTTCAAAATCATCAGAGTCTCCGTTGAGCCCTGGAAGATGAGCTCCAGTTCCAAAAATTATAATGCTGTAGGCTATGTTCTTGGCACTTATTCTGTTACCAGAGCCAAAAGGGCAAGAAAGCTTGACTTACCAGCTAGCTACTTCTGCGTCAAGTCTCCTCACCAGGATGATTGCAACTGGGGTATAGGCGATCTGTTTCTTGGCTGAAAAACAGGGGACACAATCTATATTCCCTATTTTTTTCTGGCCTTTTCTTTGAAGAAAATCACTCTGGTCCTCAAAGAGCCGGGTGGTCTTTTTCTGAAAGCTCGACTCCATAATGTCAAAAACAAGATAAAAACAGAACAGACAAGACGTACATTTCCTTTTAACCCGTCAGAAAAAACGATTGAGTACGTCCTCACCTTCTTTTGCACCCAGAAAAAAGTGATCTTCCCCTGCGTTAAGATATAACACCAGGCAAAAAACAAAAAATAAGCTCAGCCCAAAAATCTTTTTTCCCATCATTTTAGTTTCACCCCTATTTTATATATTGCTTTTTCTGGCTATGGCCAACTTTTTGTTGCTACATCTTTCTGACTGGGCCATGATCCCCCACATAATTTGACCACCTTTATTGCCTAGTATCAACTCAACGAATTGACTCGTCTAAAATCTACACGAAATTATTTTGCCTGCCAATTTGTCTAATAATATAAATATTTAAGTTGACAAAAAAACTATCAGAAATAAGATATATTTTCTTAAGGTTTTTGATTCCAAGGAACGATCTGATTGAAGTGCTCGATGCGAAACCCAGAAAATAAATGACCTGTTTGTTTTTGTCTATAAAATCTCACACCCTCTGGAGGAAGGAGGCCCATGAATAAATCTCTAAAAAAAAGGCAGTCTGTTTTTACCCGGGCTCTGGCACCCA
>Ga0208695_1002471_pt1 | contig 13463 bp, 11 predicted proteins | sample AD_UKC111_MetaG_FD_184449 | JGI IMG/M metagenome (GOLD analysis project Ga0208695, IMG submission 184449) | Active sludge microbial communities of municipal wastewater-treating anaerobic digesters from Hong Kong - AD_UKC111_MetaG (SPAdes)... | ecosystem: Engineered > Bioreactor > Anaerobic >... | reverse complement strand
CGCGCCAGCGAGGTCGGGCAATCATGATCATGCAATCATGGTGGTAGTCCTGTTTATCTGTATCGTTTTACCGATTGCGGCCGTGCTGTTTGTCGCCCATATCACTGTACCCTCTCAAGAGAAACACACTTCCGCAATCATGGAAGATGTAAGAAGTTGTGTTCGTGATAAAGCCGAAGACAGCGGCAATGCTGTAATTCCGGGATTGGGCTCTTTGGCATCCCTGTTTCTTTCCAACAGTCTGACGGATGATGTCGTGGATAAGGCGTTTAACGATAACAACAAAATCGAATACGATAAATCTCTTTTCTGGTCGTGTGCAAAGATAGTCAATGCCAGTCATCCGTCGGGCACTACTGTTAGCTTCGGCATCTTCGGCTTTGTCATTCCATCTGTTGATTGGGAAGACATACGGCTGATGTCGGATGAACAGAAACAATCCATCATCAATAGTGCTTCCGACACTGATTCCACAACGGGTGAAGAGCCGGCAGCTACCGACAATTCTTCGGAGGATAACACATACTATGATGATCATGCATCTACTGATGCCAGCCAAACTTCAACAAATCGCTCGGTTGAACCGAAGAAAAAGTCTGACGCAAAGTCCGTCTCGCAAACGGGGAAATCGCCAAAGCAGGAAGAAACAGCTCCAGAGACTGCACCCGACGAGCCTAGCAAAGGCACGGGTTTTCATTTGGGTCCAGTAAATTAATCATTTAATAAATAAACATTATGGAAGAAACTAAGAAATGCCCGTATTGTGGCGAGGAAATCATGGCAGTAGCCAAGAAGTGTAAGTATTGTGGTGAATGGTTGGACGGAACTCCATCCTCTGCATCAAGTAATCAACAACCAAGTAATGACAACACGGAGGAACCAGCACGTGGAGAAAATCAAGAGGAGGTAGTCGAACCGAAACAGGGAAAGCTGTTCGCTCATCCATTTTCATTCCATGGCCGCATCAATAAGAAAGAATATACCTTCGCGATTCTGTTATTTTACGCTTATTTAATTTTAGTGGCACTAATACTCATGCCGTTCCACGATTATCTGGGTGAAGATGCTGGTACGGTATTGCTAGCATTATTGTCATTACCGAGTTTTTATTTCCTTTTTGCAGAAGGTTCCAAACGTTGTCATGATTTTGGCGTGTCAGGATGGTTGCAACTAATAACAATTGCGGTACCTATATTCATTTTTATATTGATATTTATACCGAGGAAGAAATATGATAATGAGTATGGAGAATATCAACAATATTAAAAGGTGAAATGATGGAAGAAACTAAGAAATGCCCATATTGTGGCGAAGAAATCTTGGCAGTAGCCAAGAAGTGTAAGTCTTGTGGCGAGTGGTTGGACAAGGAACCCGTAAAGAAGAAAATGATAACATGCCCTGTTTGTGGTGAACAGATAGAGGAGGGAACAGAAGTGTGCCCCTATTGCCACGAAAAAGTGTCGGGAAATCAAACGCCACAGACCGTTGAACCTGCTCCATCTTATCATGCCAATGATCAGAAGCCGCAGGAACCCGTTGCAGACAACTCTTCTGATGAGTCGTCTTCCTACTTCGAAAAATATGTTTTGGATCCTTTTATCGTTCAATACGGCGATTTTAAGGGCAGGGCGACTCGCAAACAGTTCTGGCTCAGTATGTTGAACATGATGGCATTCGTATTCATCATGGTACTCGTCGTGTCATTGCTGGGAGATATAGCCATATTAAGATATTCGATATTTAAGGTGATTTATGTAGCCATTCTGATTCCGATGTTTGCCCTGATGACTCGTCGATTGAATGATGCTGGTAAGAGTTGGGCATTCTTGTTCTTATGGCTCATTCCCTTAGTGGGGCAGATCGTTCTCATTATTCTCTGGTGTCAAGAAAGCGTGCCCGATAAAAAAGTGTCATAAAATAGAATGTTGTAAAATAAATATAAACACAAATGATATATCTGCTTTCTGCATGATAATATCTTAATGAAACTTTTTTAGAAAATAACAGCTCACAAATGTACGTCGTATCGGAATATTTTTTATATTTGCAATGTCGTAAGAGTTGCGGCAAGGAAATATGGAAGCGTTTCGATGTCTTTTCAACTAAGGAATCTCGACACTCCGATGTGCTTGAAATGATGCATGGCGTTCTCTTTGGCTCGATTTTACGTTAACCGCATATATCCCCCCAAAGATGTGAGCTGTTTTTCTGTCTTATGTTTCGGGCAGTAATAACCTCTTGGTCAGGATGGGATTTCGCTCGCACTTCCTTTAAATTTGAATACAATGAAAAAAATAATACCATTGATGCTGGCTCTGCTGATATTCATTTCAGCTACGCCACAAAAGCGCAACAATATGGGAAAGAAAAATTTCTATTGCGAGTATTGCGGACACAAGTTTCCTTCTGTCCGCATCCTCACTTCCTCGCCCTGTCCCCGTCATCCCGATGGCGCATACAAGGGTTCGCACAAACTCTATGAGGGCACAGAGAAATCAAAATACACCTGCAAGTATTGTGAACATCAGTTGTAACAAGTAACTTTGCACCGCCATCTTTTCGTAAAGTTGAACAACCACTAATACGTAAAGTCGAACAACCAGAATAAAGATTAAAGATACGGAGTAGGAACTAGCAAAAATAAAGGAAGTATTCAGTACTTTTGTATGTACAAATAAAAAATACGATGAATACTTCCAGCAAAACCAACTCCACAAAGAAATTAGTAATGTGGTACAAAGTTAATGAACTATTTTCAAATGGCCTCAAATTTACCCAAATTTCTCAGAAATTGGGTATAGATCGTCACCGGGTAAGCCATTATCATCAAATGTCTGAGGCGGAATTTCTCATGAGTGACGCCTATCAGCGAAGTTACAACCGCAAACTGGACACGTACGAATCATTCGTCTTGAACGAGCTCAGGATCTGTCCTGGTTTCTCCAGCAAGCAAATAGAGGACCACCTGAAGGAACACTATGGAGATGTGCTGAAGGAAGTGTGCAGCAAAACCGTCTACAATTATGTGATGTACATCCGTGAGAAGTACTCCATTCCCAAGCCATCCCAGGAAACGCGCCAATGCGAGAAGCTTCCAGAACTGCCATTCGGCCAGTATGGCCAGGTTGACTTTGGCGAATACTGGATGGAACGCGAGGACGGCGGCCGTCTCAAGGTCTACTTCTTTGTAATGATCCTGAGCCGTTCGCGCTACAAGTACGTGTACTTCAGCAGCAGGCCTTTCAACACCGCAAGCACAGTATATGCCCATGAGCTCGCATTCAGCTACTACGGCGGCCGCCCTGGGAAACTGCTCTACGACCAGGACAAGGTCCTGCTGCACGACGAGAATCTGGGAGACCTGATCCTGACCAAAGGATTCAGGTCCTTTGTAGATCAGCTGCATTTTGAGCCGGTCTTCTGCCGCAAGTCGGACCCGGAGAGCAAAGGCAAGGTGGAAAACGCAGTCAAGTACGTGAAATACAACTTCCTGAGAGGACGCACGTTTACAGACATGGACAATCTCAACAAGGAGAGTCTGGCATGGCTGGAGCGCACGGGGAACGGCAGTATGCACCATGGAATACGCCGCATACCGGCGGACGTCTTCAAGGAAGAGAAAGTGTATCTGCAGCCATACTACGGAACGCCACAGCCGCCAAAGGTGGAGATGAAGGAATACACCGTACGCAAGGACAATACCGTCAGTTATCACTGCTGCTATTATACAGTGCCAAGTGGAACGTACCGCAATGCCGGAACACATGTGCTTGTTGAAGAGGTGGATGAACGTCTGCACATCTATAGCAAGGAGACAGGCAAGACACTGGCCATACATCCGATATCGGAAGTAAAGGGCGCCCTGATACAGGATCCGTCGCACAAGGCCGTGCGGGGTGCAGGCATTACGGAGAAGGAGCAGAAAATACACGGGCACATAGGAGATATCGAAGCCCTTGACATCTTTCTTGCCGGCATTTACAAAAGCAAGCCCCGCTACTACAGCAGGAACCTGTCTTACCTGATACACCGGATGTACGGATATAGACCCGAGATATTGCATGAGGCCCTCCTGCAATGCCTCACCTGCAATGCATACAATGCGAAAATGCTCATAGAGTCATCTGAAAGCATCCGTATGAGCAGGAGCCTCAGCATGGAGAAGACGGCCAGTAAGACAAGCGTATCCAGCCCGCTGGCGGATGTAACTCCGGAGCGGACACCCATTAACTCATTTGAACAATATTTTTAAGCAATGAAAGACAAACAAACGATATTGGACTGCGCTACACTTCTGAAGCTGCACTATGTGAAGGTAGACCTGGATGATACAATCTGCAAGGCCCAGATAGAGAAACCCACTTATATGGAATTCCTGGCACAGGTACTCATAAACGAGGTGGACGGACGTCGCAGAAGAGAGCAGCAGAGACGCATGGCGCTGGCACATCTGCCTACGCAACATGATCTGGACAGTTTCGATTTTAACTACTCATCCGGCATCAGCAAACAGGAAATGAAAGAACTGCGCCAGCTAAGCTGGCTTGACCAGGCTTACAATCTCATCCTGATGGGACCCAGTGGTACCGGCAAGACATACATAGCAGGCGGGCTTATCTACGAGGCCGTAAAAAGTGGAAAGAAAGCATATATGCTTACGATAGAAGAACTCATTACCATCATTAAAATGAAGGCCATATCGCCTACGGCAATGGGAAACTACAACCGTATTGCAAAGGCAGACCTGGTAGCTATAGATGACATCATGCTGTTTCCTATCAACAAGGAGGATGCTGCAGGATTCTTTAATCTGATCAACACCATGTACGAGCAGACATCCATCATCATAACCACAAACAAGTCTCCAACTGAATGGGCTAAGACTCTGGATGATGAAGTCCTCGCCTCCGCTCTTCTAGACAGATTGCTCTATAGATGTGAAGTGATAAATCTTAAAGGAACAAGCTATAGAATGGAGAATAGACAAACCATTTTTGACAAGAAACAAGCTAAAAATAAAGAAAAATAGGCTGGTGGTTTAACTTTACGAAAAAAAGGTGTGTATTTATTTGCTTGTTACACGAAAACGTCATCTCCAAAATTGCCGCCCTCGCCCTTCCCCCCGACACACACCTGTGCCTCTCCCGCGACCTATTCCTGTTCAGTTTCTATGCCATGGGCATGCCCTTCATCGATGTCGCCCACCTGAAGAAGAGCCAGATAAAGGATAACGTGCTCACCTACTACCGCCAGAAGACGGGCACCAAGGTGCAGGTACGGGTGGAGTCGTGCATGCAGGACATCATGGATCGCTACTGCTCCCCGTCGAGCCCGTACGTCTTCCCAATACTCAGAGACGGCACCACGGCTTCGGAGACCACGCTCCGCTACTGCTCGGCCCTGAGCTACCACAACCGGCTGCTCAAGAAGATCGGCTGTCTGTCAGGCCTTGAACGGCCGCTCACGACTTACGTGGCGCGACACTCGTGGGCCAGCGCGGCCTATAAGGACGGCGTGAACATCAACGTGATAGCGCAGGCTCTGGGCCACACATCATCGGAAACCACACGCACCTATGTGCGTGAACTCGACAGCAGCCAAATCTTTCAAGCAAGCAGAAAGGTGTTAAAAGGTGTAAAAGGTCTTCCTCTGTATAAGAGGCGCAATTTATTATTTAAGCAGCTTAATATCAATACTTTACTTGATTGCGGTCGGAAAAACAAAAGACCATTAAATACTAAAAGAACTTAAGGTTTACATACTTTTTTCAAGGATTATTTGCGGGTTATATTAATAATGTGTACTTTTGCTCTATAAAATATAATGCCGCCTCCCAGCGTCGTGCCTCTTATACAGAGGAAGATACGAAAATAGAAATAATGTCATGTGCATATCTCCGCTAGGTGGAATCCTGTGACCGTAACGCCACAAGGCGGAAACGGGAATATGGATAAAATACACTTAAGCTAACTATTATCAAGGGAAGGTTACTGTCGTAAAACAGAAAGTTCCTCGTTACCCCCAGCACTTAGTGTGCCATGTGGTCAGAAAATCCGGTGCATACCGGAAATGGCCGTAATGGCGCATACTGTCCCCCTAAGCCGCCATAAGGCGGAGTCTTCGGAACAGAACGAAATAGATGCAATTTATATTTACATCAAGATGAGGCTGCAAACCGCGTGAGTGTCGGGAGACAGGCCGTCGGCTGGATTCATTCCTCATCTTTTAAAGATTCCGCCATAGCGGAAATCTATTTAATTAACACTTATATAGCGCCATCTCCACTGTGAAGTGGGGGGGTATTTTCCAGAGACTCCCGCACAAGAGAAAAGTTTACGCAACTGTTCTGCATAGCTACAGACAAATCGAGGAGCAATATACTTATGCAAGCCGGTATCGACTGTGGCGCTTGATTTTTTAGTAAGGAGAATGGTGGTGTACAGCCTATCAGCCATACACCGTAGTACAGACTGCAAAATAGTGGCGATATCCGAACAGAACATGTTTATCAAATAAAAATAAAGAAAAATGAAAAAAAAGAAACAGAAAAAACCGTACACAGCCCCAGAGGTGGTCTGTATTGTCGTAGAATCGTGTGTTATAATGGCTACATCTGATAAGACGGTAGCTAGGAGCAACATTGTTTTAGAGGAGACAGAAGAGGACGCCACCCCTACCAACAACACGTTCAATGTGTGGTAAGGAGGATACCACCCTTCTAATATTTCAAATCCTTAAATGAAAATGAAAATAAAAATGAAGAAACAAAATCAAGGAAATAAATGGGGACTTATCCCGTTTATTATCGCTGTCTGCCTGTCGCTGCCTTTCCTGGCAGCCTGTAGCAGTGAGGAGTCGGTGCAGAACGGCACTGAGAATGCCGGCAACACCTATACGTTCAAGGTGAGCGAGGCCAGCAATGAGGATTCGATCACCACCCGCTCGGCCATGAAGCCTCAGACCGTGACAAGTGACCTTGGCAACGGCATGATGCTTGTGGGTACCCTCACCGACGTATCAAGTAGCGCAGCCACCCGCGCCACGACGACAACCCCGATTGCCGACGGCACGACCATCACCGCTTACGTCTGTAAATCAGATGGAATCATTACAAACGTGCAGAACATCACGTTATCAGGAACGTCGCTCACGGTGCACTGCCCGAGCGGTTCGAACACCATTTACTTTCTTATCGGCATTTCTCCATCTGCCAGCGTAGGTGGCAATATAAGTAGTGTCACCGCTGCTGGTCCCGCCAATTGGAGTTACCTGTATGCTTCAGCTGCCGTTCCTACCAGCATGGACGACCTCGGCACGATTACTTTTCATCACGCATTCACTGAGGCTAAAGTCACAATGAGCAGCGGTAACGGGTCTACCGTTGTGGATGGCTTCTCAAGTACCATCTCGGGCATTGCTAATTCTGCTGCCACGCTCTGCGCCAACGGCACTTACACCACCACCGGAAGTGCAGCAACAATAACTTGTAACGGTTCTGCAGGAACAGGTACCTCTCTATCAAGTTCATATGCACCGTTCATCTCTACTGCCACAGGTAGCAGTACACCTGCCACACTCACCATCACCAATATTACCTACGGTGGCACGCCCTACACCTATAGTAGTCCCGGCAACACGCTTGCCTTCAGCGGCACTTTTGCTCAGGGTCACCAATATAACTTCAATGTGACATTGCAAGAGAGCTACAAAAAGTCTTTTACCTTGAATGATTATTACAAGTGGGACGCTTACGCATCTTGTGCTACCGGTGGCAACACATTCAGTTCCGGCAATTATGGTTATAATAGCCAAAGCTATGTCGCCACGCACAGTTGCGAGTTCTGTCCGAGTAAGCAGGAAGCGATGAATTACCTTGCCGCAGGCGTGTATTGGGACGCTGGTGCAGAATTAGCCGGATCAACAACTCCATCTTACACTCTGCCTGATGGAATCACCTATCACACCGGTCTCTGGTTAAAGAAAGGTGCAAACACAGGTTCTGCTACGGGAATAACTACAAATCCCTTACCTGTCACGGCTGCTATCCGCAATGGTGGCGAATACTTTTTCCTGCCTGCTAATGGCATCTATTACAGCTACAGCCAGTATAACACCTCTCTCAGTGGTAAGAGCACTAATGGTTGCTATTGGCTATCTACAAAAAATGACGCTACTAATGCGTGGGATCTTCGTTTTACAGCTGACTATGCTGGCTTAGTGCAGGATCTTTGCGATAACGCGCAGGGCATTTGGAAGGTACAGTAACTCCATCCTACGTTCTGCCCGATGGAAATGCTTATCATACAGGTCAATGATTAAAGAAAGGCGCATACACTGGTTCATCAACAAAGAAAACAGAAACCACACAACCTGTCACGAATACTATCCGTGACGTGCGCAGTAGTTTAAAATGAGGGTGTGTCATAATTGACATGCCCTCTTTTTATATTGTCCTGTCAGCCCTGTATTAAAGTTGTATATATTTTTTCGTTAGGCTGCCAATCTCATCCCATAGGTGACAGACGGCCTTCTGAGTGAGCCCAAGAGGGTGCAACGGCGTGTAAAAGAGGCCATCAGGGCCTCCATAGCGGCCCTGGTTTCCTTCAGAGTGGTACTTTTGCACATTTTCCCGATATTGAAGGCTATGGCGAAGAAGGCAAAGTCCATCATGACCTTGTCTTTACCAAAATGTCTGAAACGCCTGTAGGCTTTGTTGTACTTCATCTGTCCGAACACTGCCTCCGGCTCAATGCACCTCAGCCCCCGGTGCCTGATGCCTTCCTCCGAAGTAAGGAGTTCCCTTGCCTTTTGCTTGTATTCCTGCAGCTGATGGTTGACTTCGATGATCCTGTCCCCCTTGGCCTTGAAACATGAACCTCTGAGCGGACATCCCTCACAGTGCTCGGCCCTATACCGATCGCTGTAGGTGACGAAGCCGCCGGCCGTGACGTCACGCTTGGTTCCGATACGCCTCATGCGCTGTCCCATGGGGCACACGTAATAGTCTTCCGTCTTATTATAATAAAGGCTTGCAGGATGGAACGGGTTGGGGGTGTAACGCGTACGCTGCTCCTTATGGAAGTAGTTGTATTTCACATAGGCATCCATGCCGTGTACGTCCATGAACAGGTAGTTCTCCTCCGACCCGTACCCGGAGTCGGCCACCGTGGTCCTGGCATAATGCCCGTAACGTGAGTTGAACGACTCCAGGAACGAGGGCATGGTAAGCGTGTCGGTGGGGTTGGCGTAGAGTGCGAAGTCGGTGATGAACTGGTGCTCGGTGGCTATCTGCAGGTTGTAGCCCGGCTTCGTCTGCCCGTTCTTCATGGCATCCTCCTTCATGCGCATGAAGGTCGCATCCTCGTCCGTTTTGCTGTACGAGTTCCGCTCCCCCAGCGTATCGAGGTGCCGGTCGTACTCCCGAAGTTTGTCCCGCTGTTTCTCAATCTCCTTGATTTGCCTCTTCTTCTCCCAGGCCGTCTGCTTTTCTTCCTTGGTCTTTGGCTCCGGGGCGGCCTCGAGCGATTTGTTCAGTTCCCCGGCAATCTCCGTGAGCATGGCCGGGGTGATCTCCACGGCCTCCTGCTGGGGGGCGTTGTCCTGGGCGATGACGTCTTCCACCTGATCCAGAAGTGCCTCTATCTTCCTGAGCAGACTGGCACGGTTCCTCTCCACGGTCTTGCGCCATACAAAGGTGTACTTGTTGGCCTTCGATTCGATCTTCGTGCCGTCGATGTACTCCACGTCAAGGCTTATCAGCCCCTTGGCGGACAATACCAGCACAGTCTGGGTGAAGATGTTGTTGATCTCATGCTTTACACGGTTGCGGAAGCGGTTGATGGTGATGAAGTCGGGCTGTTCGTAGCCTGCCAGCCAGATAAAATGGATGTCACGCCTGAGCAGCGATTCTATGCGGCGGCAGGAATAGATGTTGTTCATGTACGCGTACAGAATGATCTTGAGCATCATCTTGGGATGATACGGGTTACGACCGTCGGGCTTGTATAGTTTGTAGACATTATCCAGACGGAGACCCTCTATCAGGGCATCAAGCAGACGCACAGGCTCGTCTTCCGCAATGTCTTTGTCGATTCTTTGCGGAAAAAGCACCATTTGGTTGTGTATGTAAGGATGAAAGTGTACCTTTGTCATAGTTAATTTTTTGAATGCCTAAAGGTACAAAAACTTTAGGAAATAACAAAGCCCTGGCTTGAGAAAGTCGGGGCTTTGCAAATAAAAAAGAGGATGTGCCTATTTTGACACACCCTCAGACGACTGCAATGCTTTCAGAAGCTGATATGCTATTTGAAAGACATATTTAGATTATACATGATGAATCCGTAGATATCTGCTTGCTCTTCCAGAACTTTGCTTATCGGTTTTCCGCCGCCGTGACCCGCTTTGCTGTCTATGCGAATCAGCGTGGGATGAAGACCGCTGTTGCACGCTTGCAGCGTGGCGGCAAACTTGAACGAATGGGCAGGAACCACCCGGTCATCATGGTCGGCTGTGGTCACGAGTGTGGCGGGATAGTTGACGCCTGGTCGCAGATTGTGCAGCGGCGAGTAGCCTTTGAGATATTCGAACATCTCACGGTTGTCTTCGCTCGTGCCATAGTCTGATGCCCAGTTCCATCCGATGGTGAACTTGTGATAACGGAGCATATCCATCACGCCCACTTGAGCCACTGCCACGCGGAACAGGTCGGGCCGCTGCGTCATGCAGGCACCTACGAGCAGACCGCCGTTGGAACCGCCAATGATGGCAATCTTGTTCTTGTTGGTGTATTTGTTGCGGATGAGGTATTCAGCTGCACCGATGAAATCATCAAACACGTTCTGCTTGTGCATCTTGGTTCCGGCGAGGTGCCATTTCTCCCCATATTCGCCACCGCCGCGCAGGTTGGCAATTGCCAGGATGCCGCCATTCTCGATAAATGGTATGTATGTGAACGAGTAGGTGGGCTGAATGCTGATGTCGAAACCGCCGTAGCCATATAGATAAACGGGATTGTTGCCGTTGAGTTTCATGCCTTTCTTATGGGTGAGGAACATCGGAATCTTGGTGCCGTCTTTGCTTGGATAGAACACCTGTTCGGTGACGAAATCCGATGGATTGAATGTGAGCTTGGGCGCTTTGTACTGTTGGAATGTGTTGCTGTCTACATCGTATTTGTATATCGTTACCGGCGAGGTGAACGATGCAAACGAGAAGAAGCATTCTTTGTCTTCTTTTCTTCCGCTGAAACTTACGGAGCCAAGCGAGGGGAGTTTCACTTCCTGTTGCATTTTGCCGTCGAGCGTATAGATGTAAGCATGGTCGGAAGCGTCTTTCATGTAGGTGACATAAATCTTGCCACCAATAATCGATGCATTGTTCATCACGTTTTCACTTTCGGCGATGAGCGTTTTCCAGTCTTTCACGTCGGGGTGACTGATGTCTGTAGTCATGATGCAACTCTTGGGCGCATTGAAGTTGGTCAGAATGTAAATGGTGCTGTCGATGGTTTCTATCGGTATATATTGGGCGTTCATGTCGGATGTCATTCGCTGCAGTTGCGAATCTTTCTTGCGCAGATCTTTCACGTACAGATTCAAACCGTTGCCTTCACCGCTTTCCGTCAGAAACAGCATCGTCTCGTCATCGTTCAGCGAAGCGCTATAGAAACGTTTGGGATATTTTTTGTTCTCATAGAAGAGCGTGTCTTTGCTTTGCGGCGTCCCGATTTTATGGTAATAAATCTTTTGACCTTCGTTGACGCTCGACAGTTCCTTTCCCTTTTCGGGCGCATCGTATGCGCTGTAATAGAATCCGTCGCCGTACCATGCGGCAGACGAGAACTTCGCCCAGACGATGTGGTCGTTGAGCAGTTGACCGTCGGCGAGTTTCTTCACATAAATCTCTTGCCAATCAGAGCCGCTGCGCGATATGACGTAAGCCATGTATTGACCGTCTTTGGAGAATGAGATGTCTTTGAGTGCGACGGTCCCGTCAGTAGACAACTTGTTGGGATCGAGCAACACGCGCGGTTCACTCTCCGGCGTATCTTGTGTGTAGAGCACCGACTGATTTTGCAAACCGTTGTTCTTGTAGAAATAATACTTCCCGTGCTTTTTGAATGGTGAACTGAATTTTTCATAGTTTGCCATGGCGGTAAGCTTTTCGAGGAGATTCTTGCGGAAGGGAATCTTGCTCAGATAGGCGTTTGTAACCTTGTTTTCAGCTTTCACCCAGTCGGCAGTAGCTCGGCTTGTGTCGTTTTCTAGCCAACGGTAGGGGTCAGCCACCTTAGCTCCGAAATACGTGTCCACGGTATCCACCTTAGCGGTTTTCGGATAAATGATTTTGCTCTTTTGTGCCATTGCTGGGAGCATTACCAGTGCAATGCATACGGTCGTAATCGATTTCTTGCTCATGCTATTTGTGTTTTTATACCGCTAAGGTAATACAAATTTTGCAAACAGCAAGGGCTAAAGACAGATATTATTCGCCGAAGATAGAAAGTGGCATAAAAAATCCCATCAGTATTAACCTCCATGATATGAGGGTTAATCCCGATGGGATTCATTTTTTTATTGCGGGTAGGTTATTTCAGACCAGCTTTCAGACCGCGGATGACGGAACTGGTGAAGCCCGCATGTTCCATCTCGTTGAGGCCTTTGATGGTAACACCGCCAGGAGTGGTGACCTTGTCGATGGCTGATTCTGGATGTTCGCCCGTAGCCTGAAGCAGTTCCACAGCGCCTTTCACGGTCTGGAGCACAATCTTCTCGGCGTCTTTGGCCTTGAAACCCAGTTCCACACCGCCCTCTACAGACGCGCGGATGTATCTCATGGCATAGGCGATGCCGCAGCTGGCGAGCGTGGTGCCCGCAGCGAGCAGACGCTCCTCGGTGATGATGGAACCGCCAAGTTCGTCGAAGATGTCGGTCACGCATTTCGTTTCGCCGTCGGTGGCATCAACGGGCACGATGAATGTCATCGAAGCCTTTTGCGCAATGGCGATATTCGGGATGACCATGAAGAAGTGCGGAGCAGTGCTGTTGCCCTTGTCGAGCCACAGCTTGATTTGTTCGGACTTCACGCCGGCAGCAATCACAATGAGCAATTGGTGCCCGTAATCCAACACATCTTTGATGCCTTTGAGCACGCCTTCCACAAGCCACGGTTTCACCACCACTGCCACGATGTTGGCGTCAATAGCAGCAACCTTGTTGTCTGTGGTCACGCTGGCACCCTCTTCTGCGAAGTGGTTGAGCGTGGGTTGATATGGGTCGGCAACGGTGATGTCGGCCGGTTTGAATGTTTCACTTTTCAGCAGGCCTTCGACGAAAGAACCGCCCATGGCACCTGCACCTATAACTGATATTTTCATAATTTCATTATCTTTTGTAGAGACGCGACCTGTCACGTCTCCGAAAACGCATTGTATGTTCGAAATGAATGATTGTTTCCCTTGTGGA
>Ga0208695_1002470_pt1 | contig 13471 bp, 14 predicted proteins | sample AD_UKC111_MetaG_FD_184449 | JGI IMG/M metagenome (GOLD analysis project Ga0208695, IMG submission 184449) | Active sludge microbial communities of municipal wastewater-treating anaerobic digesters from Hong Kong - AD_UKC111_MetaG (SPAdes)... | ecosystem: Engineered > Bioreactor > Anaerobic >... | reverse complement strand
AATAGAACAGCGGGTCAAAAAAAGTGGGCCGGCTGCTTTAATCCCCAGTGCAGCCGCCTATTACTTTTATGATCAAGCGGGTCATCTGCTGGGAGAATACAATGCCCAAGGGCTACCTTGGTATGAGACCATTTATGTAAACGACACCCCGGTGGCCCTGATTAAACAAACCCGCACCGGCAGTGCCAATGCACAGCCGCCCACGCTGAAAGTTACCACCCAGGTGTATCACATCTACACCGACCATCTCGACACCCCGCGCCTGATCACCAAAGCGACGGATCAGAGTATGGTGTGGAGCTGGATCAGTGCCGAGCCGTTTGGGGCAACGGCTCCAAACGCGAATCCGAATAATCTTGGAACCTTTGTCTTTAATCAACGGTTTCCGGGACAGGTGTATGACTCGGAGACGGGGCTTTCACAGAATCATCATCGAGAGTATCAAAGCCTGAGTGGGAAATATACCCAATCGGATCCAATTGGCTTGCAAGGAGGAATGAATACGTATGCTTATGTCAGTGGAAATCCGCTCGGAGCAATTGATCCTACAGGACTAACACAAGCCGATATTGATGCTGCTTTTAATGCAGCGAAGGCCATGCATCCCAGCTGGCGTTTTCCCTCGACGGTCAAGGCCTGGAGTCAAAAGGGAAAAGCCGGAAAGTACAGTTTTGGGGATAAAGATATTTACGTTGATTCTAAATATCTGAAATGTCTTGATAATAGTGAAGCAACAGCCCTACTAAATACGATTCTCCATGAACTAGCGCACTTCAATCAAACGTGGTACCAGTTTGGTATTGATAACCTACGAGAACGTGCTACAGGGGGCAACTCTTCTCATGCTCAAGATACAGCAGATGCTCTTCTTTGGCAGCATTATTTAATTGTTACGCAATACCTAAAAAATAGGGATATTGGTCAAGACAACTGCCAGTGTAGAAAATGAGTATGTCCCGTAAGCACATCATTAAAACTGCCTATTATATTTTGGTAGGCACTTTTTATCTTATTTTCTTTTGCACGAATATAGGTAACTACTTTCATGGTGGAACTCCACTAGGGCTGGTTGCCCTACAAGCAATTGCAGTAGTAATTTCCTTAATGGCGGTAAAGCTTTTTTCAAAAGTGCAGATAGTAGAGAAAATAGTTATCATCTGTTGCGCTTTGCTTCCATTGAGCTTTTTAATTTTTAGTGTTTTTTCATTATTTGAGAAGTAACTCAAAAAATTACTTTTATGATCAAGCGGGTCATCTGCTGGGGGAATACAATGCCCAAGGGCTACCTTGGTATGAGACCATCTATGTAAACGACACCCCGGTGGCCCTCATTAAACAAACCCGCACCGGCAGTGCCAATGTGCAGCCGCCCACGCTGAAAGTTACCACCCAGGTGTATCAGATCTATGCCGACCACCTCGAGACCCCGCGCTTGATAACGAAAGCGACGGATCAATCCATCCTCTGGAGTTGGATCAGTGCTGAGCCGTTTGGGGCGACGGCTCCTAATAGCAATCCAAACAATTTAGGAACCTTTGTCTTTAATCAACGGTTTCCGGGACAGGTCTTCGATCAAGAATCAGGGTTATTTCAGAACTGGAATCGGGAATACCAGGCTTTAAAGGGTGGGTATACACAAGTCGATCCGATTGGGCTGCAAGGGGGCATTAATACGTATGCCTATGTCAGTGGAAATCCGCTCGGAGCAATTGATCCTACAGGACTGATTAAATGGAAAGGAGAAATGTATAACGCTGGTGGGGGAGCATTAATTGGTGTAGGTGCGTTTTGGTTTGATCTTAAATCAGAATGTGTAGGCAAGAGGTATGCCTATATCAGAGTACTCGCTGCCGGTGCAGGACCAGGGTTCGGCATGAGGGCCTCCGGAACAGCAGGAGGTTTAGAGTTTAACGATGGCGAGATCGGAATTTATCCTGAAGGGTTTAATGGAACCTTCCAAGTTTTCCAAGTTGGAGCTGGCGCTATCCTTACGGGAGGTTATCAATTTGTACGCCTTGGAAAAGCCTTCTCTACTCCGGATGCCGCCCCTTCCCCTAGTATAGGAATCGATGCATCGGCATCTGCATTAATCGGTAAATCAAAAGTCATGTCTATCCAGATAAAAGAGTGTTGTCCAGATTAAATATGAAAACAGAACAATGCACTGCCTGTGGGCATAAATTCGACTTAACAAGAAATGTGCGATCTCGCGAGGGAATATTCTTTACTTTCTTTCCTCGTTCAGGATTATTTTCTTGGATAGAAGAATATTTTGTTGTCATTTGCCCTAAATGTAATAATCGCCAAGTCAGCGATAACATAAAAATGTTTGGCTTTATATCAAGAAAGTATGCTGCAGTTAGCTTAATTTTATTTTTGTTTGCCTGGGTAATAGTTTTCGGAATTTTTGATCGATTTGATATTCTTAAAAGCTAATAAAAATACGGTAAAGAGACAACTAGAGAAAATTTATTTAATGTACCTTATCTCCCTCCTTAAACCTAAAGTTGGTATAGCTGCACTCTTTTTATGGAACATATCCTTAGCTATTTCTTGGTACTTTTTTGGTAAAACAGGCTTTGGTATTACATTTGGAATACTTTGCATAGGTATTGGAGGCACAGCTTTCACAATAAGAGAAAATATCTATAGAATTTCTTTTTTCTATTTAGTTTTAGAAGACAATAGAGAATTAAATTCTCTTAAAAACCAACTAAAAATAAGTGGCTTATTCTTGCTAGCTATAGGCTTCGCTACTCTTTTGAGTATTTCTTTGCACTTTATAGAATTAGCTTTACTCTTTTTTCCTCAAATAAAGTAGGCTAATCTAATTTTCAGCTTTAGGAACCTTTTACTCTAATATTTATGCGGCTCTTAAGCAATAATTGCCTCAAAAGCCGCATAAAGATTGCGGTAAAGCACCTTGGACTCTTTGTGAAGCGGTGGGATATGTTTTGCGAGATGATCTCGCGCAAAAAGTCAATTTAAAACGCAAGCAAAAATGTAGGAGTGAATGTGGACGAAATTGAGTTTTAAATGAGTCGTACTTTTATTTTTATATTGATAAGTATTGCCATTGTTGTTGGAGTGCTTGTACAGGTGTTTTTCACACCGCATTATTCACCCGCTCCTAAAGAGAGTGAGACTGCTCTTTTAAACATTCATTCAGAAACTAAAGATTTACGCGATGCGGTTGTAACTGCGATTAAAGGGCGCCATTCTGTTGAACCAGCGCTCCTTATCAAAACATCAATCGCTAGCAAATACATTGAAGACCTTACTGTGCTAAAGGATGGGACTTTAGCGCTTAAAGTACGCCTACCTTCTAAGGAAGGCAAAGAAACTCTTGAAGTATGGGTATGGTTTATTCCCGTGCAGAATGCGCAGGGTAGTATTGATTGGACGTGTGTCGCTTATCCCAAAAAAAGCTTAACCAACCAATGCAAATAAAAATTTAGTAACTATGACCCTATAACTTACTTCTTAAGTGAGAGTGGGAATCCTACTAACAATGTTGATCCTACGGGTCTCATTAAATGGAAGGGAGAAATGTATAACGTTTCAGCTGCGGAATTTTTAGGTGGAGGTTTGTATTGGTTTGATCTTCAATCAGAATGTGTGAATCGAAAATATGCCTATGTTCGGGTTTTTGCTTCAGGCGTAGGAACGGGATATGGTCTACCTTCGATTAAGCTAGGTGCTACTGGAGGTGGTGTCGAGTTTCATGATGGTAATCTGCAAATTGATCCGGGTGTATTTACGGGATCTTTTGTAATTGCTGGGGGAGGGGTTGGTATTGGTATTGGTATTGCCGCCAGTGTTCAACATATACAACTGGGTAAAGCTATCTCGAAGGCAACTTGGCCTCCGAGTTCGAATATTGGGATTGATGCTTCAATTCAAGCTTTTGGTGGAAGATCAAGTGTAACAACACAACATATTCGTGATTGCCTTTGCCCCTAGTGACTAGCCTAACAGTATTAAATAGTTACACAAACTATCAGTATCATTCTGTTCCAGAGAAGAGGTATGTGATGCAGCATATGTGTGAGGCATGCGGTAATAAATTCACTATTACCGATCATACGCGCTCACCAGAGCGTTTATTTAAAAGGGCGTTGCCCTGGCATAGCTTGACTCATAAGATTGATGAGTATTTCGTTGTCTGTTGTCCGCGCTGTCAAGCATGGCAAGTTGCTAATGAAATTAAAATGTTTGGCATATTTAGCCGTAGAGCAGCAAAGTTTGGCCTGCCTCTCGTTTTTATTAGTATCTTGCTCCTTGTTTTAATGCTGGATCGGTTTGGCATTTAATGATGACTTTGTTTACTCAATTACGGTTGCCTTATATGCTCGGGGCATTACTGATTTGGAATCTTATCTTGGGTGCTGGACTTTTTTTTGAAAGACGTTATTTTGGACTAGCTTTGATCGCTGCTCTCATTACATTCGGTTGCGCGGCTGTACTTTTATCTTACAAAGAAAATCATGCGCTTTTAAAAATATATAGGCTCGCTGATTCTAGAAACAACGAACCGCTTTACCAGATTCGGCTTAATTTGCGTTTATATGGCTTTGCATTTTTAATTGGAGGATGTTTTGGGCTCATATTTTCGTTAATTAGATCCTAACCTGCATTGCCTAATTGTGCCGAATGACTTATCTCCACATCTGCTGGTTATGGATCGCAGGTCTGATACCGTGCAGACCGTCAACTATCTTTACAACGGAATAGAACAGCGGGTCAAAAAAAGTGGGCCGGCTGCTTTAATCCCCAGTGCAGCCGCCTATTACTTTTATGATCAAGCGGGTCATCTGCTGGGAGAATACAATGCCCAAGGGCTACCTTGGTATGAGACCATTTATGTAAACGACACCCCGGTGGCCCTGATTAAACAAACCCGCACCGGCAGTGCCAATGCACAGCCGCCCACGCTGAAAGTTACCACCCAGGTGTATCACATCTATGCAGACCATCTCGACACCCCGCGCCTGATCACGAAAGCGACGGATCAGAGTATGGTGTGGAGCTGGATCAGTGCCGAGCCGTTTGGGGCAACGGCTCCTAATAGCAATCCAAACAATTTAGGAACCTTTGTCTTTAATCAACGGTTTCCGGGGCAGGTCTATGATGCAGAGACGAATCTGAATCAGAACTGGAATCGGGAGTATCAAGCTTTAAAAGGAGGTTATACACAAGTCGATCCGATTGGCCTGCAGGGGGGCAGTATGTCGCTGTATACCTACGTAGACGGAAATCCTCTAAAGTTTACTGACCCTAGTGGGCTAGTTAAATGGAAAGGACTTTTTTCAGGCGTGACAGCAGCAGGAGTTGTTGGAGGAGGTCTTTTCTATTTCAACTTAGCAACTGATTGTTTGAATGGTAAGCAAGCAACAGCAAGTGGTATTGCTGTTGGAAGTGGAGCCGGAGTTGCCTTGGATCTCAACGCTAGTCTTGAGGGTCTAATGTTTGATGATGCGGACTTGACTCCAAACCCTAATAATTTGAATGGACAGTTTACAGCGTTCTCGGGGACAGCAAAGCTTACAATACCAGGCATTTCTGTATTTGGGGCTACCGCTGCGGCAATTACTTTGGGGAAAGCGGTGGGTACAGGAATTATGCGAGCAACAGATGGTAGTGGTCGAAAAATTCCTCGTACATGGATAACCGTTGGTGCAATTGGAATTGGTGGAACATCTACGGTATTTAATGACAAAATTGAGGATTGTAGGTGCGTAACTAAATAAAGGCTTTGCATGCAAGTCGTTAAATCTAAAGTTGTCCGCCAAGAAAAAGACCGGGCAACAATGAATCGAAAGGCAGGCATCTTGGTGCTGTTGGCATGCATATGTTTGTTTATTTACCTCACAAAAATGTCATTAATTCCGAGTTTATTATTTGGTTTAATAGCACTAATTGCTCTTGCATTAGTATGGCGGTATGCGGATAAAAAGATCTTCAAATCAGAACTATTGGAGCCTATAGATGATGATCCCGTAATCCATTAGCGATACATGATGGTTGCGTCTTGGTCCTCATATACTTTCTGTAACGAAGCACGCAAAGGGGTCAAAGCATCAGAACTGGCATCGGGAGTATCAGGCTTTAAAAGGAGGATATCTGCAGAGTGATCCGATTGGGCTTAAGGGGGGGATTAATACTTACTCCTATGTGGGCGGGAGTCCTCTGAAGTTTACGGATCAAACGGGTTTGAGTGTGGATTGGACCGGAAATATCAGGACTTTTGGTGCAACAACAGGAATGGGTGGGCAGCTTGCATTTTTCGAATTCGAATCTGAGTGTAAATGCAATCGACAATTAAGCATTAGAGGATTTGCTTCCTTCTTAACAATCGGAGCAGGAGCAAGCTTAAAAGGAGTGGGCAATTTCTTTCAAGATGCATCTGGAACCAATGGAGGCATTACTATGACAGATCAATGGGCAGATTGCCCAGACGCTTCGGCCGCAGCAGGTCCTGCATGGCAAAGTGGAGTTAATTTGGTACTGGGTATAGGGGGTAGTTTTCTTCCTGTATGGAAGCTTGGAAGATTAAGAATGCACTCTTTCATAGATGGACCTTCCTCTGGTTTTGATATTTCTCTAACGTCAACCATTTGGGGACAAAGTGCTGTTACAAGTGCAGAAAAAAAAGACTGTTGTAGTAAAAAATAGGAATCAGTAGTGTGCTAATAAATAATCGAATTAAAACGGTAGCTGTTTTATATGCGGTTGTAGGGTTATTACTGGCTTTATCAGATGCTTTTTTCCCAAAACTGGGACTATTTAGATGGTGGCTGAATTCGTGGATCCTGCAAATTTTGATATTTGTTGTTTTATGGATCATCGCTCCTTTTATATTTAAGTGTTTCAGTAAGTGAGTGTAATAAAAAGAGAAGAAGGAAATTTGTTACTTTTATCGGTTTAACCTCGAGCATGTTGACGGCTTGCATGTAGGGTCAACAATGGTTGTAGAAGTATCATGACCTCGGCCAATCTTGGAGGCTCCCCCACCTATGGCTATGAATACGACGCCAGCGGCAACCGCACCCTGTTCCACTTAAACGGAGCCCCTTACCTGTACACCCTCTCGCCGACGAGCAACCGTGTAGAGAGCCTGCAGATCGCCGGGGAAGGTAACACCCCCGTGGTGCAAGCCATTAGCTATGATGCCGCCGGCAACACCACCGTCACCACCACGGGGAGCACAAGTGGGTCGTTGTTGAGTTTAATTTACTCCGACCGAGGCCGACTCAAGCAAGTCAAGCAAACCCCCAGTGGGTCTGATACCGTGCAGACCGTCAACTATCTTTACAACGCAATAGAACAGCGGGTCAAAAAAAGTGGGCCGGCTGCTTTAATCCCCAGTGCAGCCGCCTATTACTTTTATGATCAAGCGGGTCATCTGCTGGGAGAATACAATGCCCAAGGGCTACCTTGGTATGAGACCATTTATGTAAACGACACCCCGGTGGCCCTGATTAAACAAACCCGCACCGGCAGTGCCAATGCACAGCCGCCCACGCTGAAAGTTACCACCCAGGTGTATCACATCTACACCGACCATCTCGACACCCCGCGCCTGATCACCAAAGCGACGGATCAGAGTATGGTGTGGAGCTGGATCAGTGCCGAGCCGTTTGGGGCAACGGCTCCAAACGCGAATCCGAATAATCTTGGAACCTTTGTCTTTAATCAACGGTTTCCGGGACAGGTGTATGACTCGGAGACGGGGCTTTCACAGAATCATCATCGAGAGTATCAAAGCCTGAGTGGGAAATATACCCAATCGGATCCAATTGGCTTGCAAGGAGGAATGAATACGTATGCTTATGTCAGTGGAAATCCGCTCGGAGCAATTGATCCTACAGGACTAACACAAGCCGATATTGATGCTGCTTTTAATGCAGCGAAGGCCATGCATCCCAGCTGGCGTTTTCCCTCGACGGTCAAGGCCTGGAGTCAAAAGGGAAAAGCCGGAAAGTACAGTTTTGGGGATAAAGATATTTACGTTGATTCTAAATATCTGAAATGTCTTGATAATAGTGAAGCAACAGCCCTACTAAATACGATTCTCCATGAACTAGCGCACTTCAATCAAACGTGGTACCAGTTTGGTATTGATAACCTACGAGAACGTGCTACAGGGGGCAACTCTTCTCATGCTCAAGATACAGCAGATGCTCTTCTTTGGCAGCATTATTTAATTGTTACGCAATACCTAAAAAATAGGGATATTGGTCAAGACAACTGCCAGTGTAGAAAATGAGTATGTCCCGTAAGCACATCATTAAAACTGCCTATTATATTTTGGTAGGCACTTTTTATCTTATTTTCTTTTGCACGAATATAGGTAACTACTTTCATGGTGGAACTCCACTAGGGCTGGTTGCCCTACAAGCAATTGCAGTAGTAATTTCCTTAATGGCGGTAAAGCTTTTTTCAAAAGTGCAGATAGTAGAGAAAATAGTTATCATCTGTTGCGCTTTGCTTCCATTGAGCTTTTTAATTTTTAGTGTTTTTTCATTATTTGAGAAGTAACTCAAAAAATTACTTTTATGATCAAGCGGGTCATCTGCTGGGGGAATACAATGCCCAAGGGCTACCTTGGTATGAGACCATCTATGTAAACGACACCCCGGTGGCCCTCATTAAACAAACCCGCACCGGCAGTGCCAATGTGCAGCCGCCCACGCTGAAAGTTACCACCCAGGTGTATCAGATCTATGCCGACCACCTCGAGACCCCGCGCTTGATAACGAAAGCGACGGATCAATCCATCCTCTGGAGTTGGATCAGTGCTGAGCCGTTTGGGGCGACGGCTCCTAATAGCAATCCAAACAATTTAGGAACCTTTGTCTTTAATCAACGGTTTCCGGGACAGGTCTTCGATCAAGAATCAGGGTTATTTCAGAACTGGAATCGGGAATACCAGGCTTTAAAGGGTGGGTATACACAAGTCGATCCGATTGGGCTGCAAGGGGGCATTAATACGTATGCCTATGTCAGTGGAAATCCGCTCGGAGCAATTGATCCTACAGGACTGATTAAATGGAAAGGAGAAATGTATAACGCTGGTGGGGGAGCATTAATTGGTGTAGGTGCGTTTTGGTTTGATCTTAAATCAGAATGTGTAGGCAAGAGGTATGCCTATATCAGAGTACTCGCTGCCGGTGCAGGACCAGGGTTCGGCATGAGGGCCTCCGGAACAGCAGGAGGTTTAGAGTTTAACGATGGCGAGATCGGAATTTATCCTGAAGGGTTTAATGGAACCTTCCAAGTTTTCCAAGTTGGAGCTGGCGCTATCCTTACGGGAGGTTATCAATTTGTACGCCTTGGAAAAGCCTTCTCTACTCCGGATGCCGCCCCTTCCCCTAGTATAGGAATCGATGCATCGGCATCTGCATTAATCGGTAAATCAAAAGTCATGTCTATCCAGATAAAAGAGTGTTGTCCAGATTAAATATGAAAACAGAACAATGCACTGCCTGTGGGCATAAATTCGACTTAACAAGAAATGTGCGATCTCGCGAGGGAATATTCTTTACTTTCTTTCCTCGTTCAGGATTATTTTCTTGGATAGAAGAATATTTTGTTGTCATTTGCCCTAAATGTAATAATCGCCAAGTCAGCGATAACATAAAAATGTTTGGCTTTATATCAAGAAAGTATGCTGCAGTTAGCTTAATTTTATTTTTGTTTGCCTGGGTAATAGTTTTCGGAATTTTTGATCGATTTGATATTCTTAAAAGCTAATAAAAATACGGTAAAGAGACAACTAGAGAAAATTTATTTAATGTACCTTATCTCCCTCCTTAAACCTAAAGTTGGTATAGCTGCACTCTTTTTATGGAACATATCCTTAGCTATTTCTTGGTACTTTTTTGGTAAAACAGGCTTTGGTATTACATTTGGAATACTTTGCATAGGTATTGGAGGCACAGCTTTCACAATAAGAGAAAATATCTATAGAATTTCTTTTTTCTATTTAGTTTTAGAAGACAATAGAGAATTAAATTCTCTTAAAAACCAACTAAAAATAAGTGGCTTATTCTTGCTAGCTATAGGCTTCGCTACTCTTTTGAGTATTTCTTTGCACTTTATAGAATTAGCTTTACTCTTTTTTCCTCAAATAAAGTAGGCTAATCTAATTTTCAGCTTTAGGAACCTTTTACTCTAATATTTATGCGGCTCTTAAGCAATAATTGCCTCAAAAGCCGCATAAAGATTGCGGTAAAGCACCTTGGACTCTTTGTGAAGCGGTGGGATATGTTTTGCGAGATGATCTCGCGCAAAAAGTCAATTTAAAACGCAAGCAAAAATGTAGGAGTGAATGTGGACGAAATTGAGTTTTAAATGAGTCGTACTTTTATTTTTATATTGATAAGTATTGCCATTGTTGTTGGAGTGCTTGTACAGGTGTTTTTCACACCGCATTATTCACCCGCTCCTAAAGAGAGTGAGACTGCTCTTTTAAACATTCATTCAGAAACTAAAGATTTACGCGATGCGGTTGTAACTGCGATTAAAGGGCGCCATTCTGTTGAACCAGCGCTCCTTATCAAAACATCAATCGCTAGCAAATACATTGAAGACCTTACTGTGCTAAAGGATGGGACTTTAGCGCTTAAAGTACGCCTACCTTCTAAGGAAGGCAAAGAAACTCTTGAAGTATGGGTATGGTTTATTCCCGTGCAGAATGCGCAGGGTAGTATTGATTGGACGTGTGTCGCTTATCCCAAAAAAAGCTTAACCAACCAATGCAAATAAAAATTTAGTAACTATGACCCTATAACTTACTTCTTAAGTGAGAGTGGGAATCCTACTAACAATGTTGATCCTACGGGTCTCATTAAATGGAAGGGAGAAATGTATAACGTTTCAGCTGCGGAATTTTTAGGTGGAGGTTTGTATTGGTTTGATCTTCAATCAGAATGTGTGAATCGAAAATATGCCTATGTTCGGGTTTTTGCTTCAGGCGTAGGAACGGGATATGGTCTACCTTCGATTAAGCTAGGTGCTACTGGAGGTGGTGTCGAGTTTCATGATGGTAATCTGCAAATTGATCCGGGTGTATTTACGGGATCTTTTGTAATTGCTGGGGGAGGGGTTGGTATTGGTATTGGTATTGCCGCCAGTGTTCAACATATACAACTGGGTAAAGCTATCTCGAAGGCAACTTGGCCTCCGAGTTCGAATATTGGGATTGATGCTTCAATTCAAGCTTTTGGTGGAAGATCAAGTGTAACAACACAACATATTCGTGATTGCCTTTGCCCCTAGTGACTAGCCTAACAGTATTAAATAGTTACACAAACTATCAGTATCATTCTGTTCCAGAGAAGAGGTATGTGATGCAGCATATGTGTGAGGCATGCGGTAATAAATTCACTATTACCGATCATACGCGCTCACCAGAGCGTTTATTTAAAAGGGCGTTGCCCTGGCATAGCTTGACTCATAAGATTGATGAGTATTTCGTTGTCTGTTGTCCGCGCTGTCAAGCATGGCAAGTTGCTAATGAAATTAAAATGTTTGGCATATTTAGCCGTAGAGCAGCAAAGTTTGGCCTGCCTCTCGTTTTTATTAGTATCTTGCTCCTTGTTTTAATGCTGGATCGGTTTGGCATTTAATGATGACTTTGTTTACTCAATTACGGTTGCCTTATATGCTCGGGGCATTACTGATTTGGAATCTTATCTTGGGTGCTGGACTTTTTTTTGAAAGACGTTATTTTGGACTAGCTTTGATCGCTGCTCTCATTACATTCGGTTGCGCGGCTGTACTTTTATCTTACAAAGAAAATCATGCGCTTTTAAAAATATATAGGCTCGCTGATTCTAGAAACAACGAACCGCTTTACCAGATTCGGCTTAATTTGCGTTTATATGGCTTTGCATTTTTAATTGGAGGATGTTTTGGGCTCATATTTTCGTTAATTAGATCCTAACCTGCATTGCCTAATTGTGCCGAATGACTTATCTCCACATCTGCTGGTTATGGATCGCAGGTCTGATACCGTGCAGACCGTCAACTATCTTTACAACGGAATAGAACAGCGGGTCAAAAAAAGTGGGCCGGCTGCTTTAATCCCCAGTGCAGCCGCCTATTACTTTTATGATCAAGCGGGTCATCTGCTGGGAGAATACAATGCCCAAGGGCTACCTTGGTATGAGACCATTTATGTAAACGACACCCCGGTGGCCCTGATTAAACAAACCCGCACCGGCAGTGCCAATGCACAGCCGCCCACGCTGAAAGTTACCACCCAGGTGTATCACATCTATGCAGACCATCTCGACACCCCGCGCCTGATCACGAAAGCGACGGATCAGAGTATGGTGTGGAGCTGGATCAGTGCCGAGCCGTTTGGGGCAACGGCTCCTAATAGCAATCCAAACAATTTAGGAACCTTTGTCTTTAATCAACGGTTTCCGGGGCAGGTCTATGATGCAGAGACGAATCTGAATCAGAACTGGAATCGGGAGTATCAAGCTTTAAAAGGAGGATATCTGCAGAGTGATCCGATTGGGCTTAAGGGCGGCATTAATACGTACAGCTACGTTAGCGGGAATCCTACTAACAATGTTGATCCTACGGGTCTTATTAAGTGGACAGGTACTTACCACGCTCGTGCTTTTATAGAGGGTGTGGGGGCAGGGTGGGTGGATATGATGTTGATTTCTGAGTGCGTTAATAGGGTGAGATATAAAGCCAATGTCACAGGTGTAGGGCCAGGTGTGGGGGTTGGCATTCCCAAAGTACCTATTATTGCTTCTGAGACTTATGGGAATTTTTCTGTCTCTGATCATAAAAACTATATTGATCCTAATATATTATCAGGAGCGTTTGTATGGACTTCTGTTGGAGTTTCTGTTGGTAAGAGAGATGCTAGCCTTGGAAGAGTACGTGTTGGGAGAGCATTTGGTAATAATCCTGAGCATGTCGAAGGTTTGGATGTAGGTGCAACGATAATTCTAGGAACTTCAACAGTAACTAATGGCGTGTGGGAGTTTTGTGACTGTGAGCCCAAATAAGAGAATTATAAATAGCAGCTTATCAGTTTTTTTAAGCATTGTTTTTGCAATTACACCGGTTATTCTATATTTTTTGGCTGATCTATATTCAGGAGTCGCTGAGCTTATTACAGTGTCCATTTTTTTCTTCAGTATTTCTGCGATTTTTTTCTTTTCTAAATTTTTTCATCATAAAGTAGCCCTATTTAGGATTATTAAATGGTTTTTTGAATCTTTTTCTACTTTTGGGCGTGATTACAGATTGTTTTTTTATGCATTTCTATTTTTTTGTGGTGGCTTAACTTATTTAGTCCGAGCGATAAGAATTGCGCATGGTTTTTAAACCGATACTTTTATGATCAAGCGGGTCATCTGCTGGGAGAATACAATGCCCAAGGGCTACCTTGGTATGAGACCATTTATGTAAACGACACCCCGGTGGCCCTGATTAAACA
>Ga0208695_1002467_pt1 | contig 13481 bp, 9 predicted proteins | sample AD_UKC111_MetaG_FD_184449 | JGI IMG/M metagenome (GOLD analysis project Ga0208695, IMG submission 184449) | Active sludge microbial communities of municipal wastewater-treating anaerobic digesters from Hong Kong - AD_UKC111_MetaG (SPAdes)... | ecosystem: Engineered > Bioreactor > Anaerobic >... | reverse complement strand
GAGTTATTATGAGTTTTATCATCCAACTTGTGTTCATAGCCATCATTTTCTACTCTATTATTCTGCATGAAGTCAGTCACGGTTTGGCGGCAAATTGGCTGGGTGACGATACGGCAAAAAGAAGCGGCAGATTGAGTTTAAATCCGCTGAAGCATATAGATTGGTTTGGGACGGTGATTTTACCCCTGATTTTGTATTATACGGTGGGCTTCGTTTTCGGTTATGCAAAGCCCGTGCCCATCAATCCTTATAATTTTAACAACTACAAACGCGATACGGGAATCACCGCTGCCGCGGGTCCGCTATCCAATATTTTAATCGCCGTTTTCTTTGCTTTAATTTATCATATTTTTGGTGCTTCTTCAATTTTGGGAATGCTGAGTGTGCCCGTTATCCAAATCAATCTTTTCTTAGCTTTGTTCAACCTGATTCCCTTTCCGCCTTTGGACGGCAGCAAAGTGTTGGGCATTTTTCTTTCCGATGAAGCCTATTATAAATATACTGCTCAAGAAAGAGTCGGCTTAATCTTATTTTTTGCCTTAATTCTGCTTCTTAATCTATTTCATATTGACTTATTCGGACGCTTTTTTGGTCCTATTCTTGATTTTTTCTGCAGGATTTTAGGAATTGCAGTTTAAATTATAACTATAAAACATCAAGGAGATACAATGGACGCTAAACAACAAAAAAGAGAAAAACCGAAGCCGGAGGTTCAATCGGTAGATTTGCGTTATTGCGGCTTGGACGGGAAATGGTATCATATCACTTTCCCGAGCAATAGATTAAACGATGTATTGGAAAAAGGCATCCCTTTTGACGGGAGCAGCATTCCGGGAATGAAATCAGTGGAATCCGGCGATATGATTCTGATGCCCGATATGGAAACCGCATATGTAGACCCGTTTTTCCCTGTTCCAACTTTGGCAGTGATTTGTTCTATCTGTGACGCCGAAACGCGTAAAGGGACAAAAAAAGACCCGCGCAGCGTAGCAATACGGGCATTTGAATATTTGCATCAAACAGGGATTGCCGATACTTCGCTTTGGATTCCGGAGCTGGAATTTTACCTTTTGGACGGCGCTGAATACATGTGCGAAGAATACAGCGCGGGATACATTTTAAGTTCCACGGAAAACAAAATGTCTTTACCCGCCGATTTTGACGATGCCGATGCAGTTTCCCAACAGGACATTAAAGGCTATCACATGAATGTGCCTTTTGATCGCTTTTACGAAGTGAGGGAACAAATGGTTTGCCTTATGGAGCAATGCGGGATCCAGGTCCGTTATCATCATCATGAAGTCGGACCGGCTTCCCAGCAGGAAATAGAAACGGAACTGCTGAAGTTTCCCGCTATTTGCGACCAGACAATGATGATGAAAGACATAATCCGCCGGACTGCCTTAGCAAATGGTTTAACTGCAACTTTTATGCCCAAACCCATTTACAATCAAGCCGGAACGGGACTGCATTTCCACATGATGCTGAAGAAAAACGGCAGAAATATCTTTTACAAGAAAGGCGGTTATGCCGATCTTTCACCCGAAGCCTTATGGTTTATCGGAGGAATTTTAACTCACGGCAAAAGCTTGATCGCTTTAACCAATCCTTCCACCAACTCATACAAACGCTTACTTCCCGGTTTTGAAGCTCCGGTAAAACTTTTCTTCGGTTTAGCCAATCGCAGTGCAGCCATTCGCATTCCCAAATATGCAAATGACAGTTCTTCCAAGCGCTTTGAATTCAGGACGGGAGATGCCACTTGCAATCCTTATTTCGCTATGAGCGCATTACTTTTGGCAGGCTTGGACGGCATCCAAAAGAAGATTGACCCCACCAAACATAATTTCGGTCCTTTTGACGATAATGTTTTTGCTTGGCCTGAAAAGAAAAAAGCCGCTCTGACTTCCGTGCCTTCCAGTCTGAAAGAAGCTCTTGAGGAATTGGAGAAAGACCATAGGTACCTTACAGAAAACGGGGTCTTTAACGATGAACTGATTGAAAGCTTTATTCAGATTAAAATGAAAGAACACGAAGCAGTGATGAATCGACCGCATCCCTATGAAATGGTATTGTATTACAATCAATAAATCAAGCATCTTAACCCGGTTTCAAAGCCGGGTTTATTTTTCTTTTTAGTAATCATGATGAGGGTTTACTTACTATGAAAACCGCCGATATAATGGTGAAGCAGGGTTATTGGCTTTTCCGCTACAGAAGCTATTTACCGCTTGTGATTTTAGCCTTTGCCTTGGCCTGCATGTGGACGCATCGAACTATGTATAAAAGCGACAGCGTTCTGTTTGATATTTTATGCTTATGCATTTCCCTTTGCGGAGAGGCAATCCGAATAATAACAGTCGGTTTTGCTCCCAACCGAACTTCCGGACGCAACAGGACAAAACAGGTAGCAAAAGAGCTTAATCAGACAGGGATCTATTCCTTATTCCGGCATCCTTTGTATGTAGGAAATTTTTTCATGTGGCTCGGGATTGCGATTTATTCCAAAATTTGGTGGCTGGTTATAATCTTTATTTTAGTTTACTGGCTTTATTACGAGCGCATTATAATGGCGGAGGAAGATTTCTTAAAAAGTAAATTCGGCGAAGATTATGAACAGTATTCCTCCAGAGTGAACGCCATTCTGCCCCGTTTTAAAGCTTATGTGCAAAATAAATATACCTTTCGCTTTAAGAAGGCTCTGAGGCAAGATTACTCCAGTTTCTACGGATTGATTGTCGTATTTTTAGCGGTCAGACTTTATCAAAATTGGCTCAGCAGAGGAAAAATCAGTCTTGAAACACACTGGATAGCCATCGGCAGCACCGTTACCGTGCTCTATCTTATCCTTTTGGCTTTATGGAAATGGACTAAGCTGCTGAAGATAGAAAAAGAAACAGAAAAAAAATTTAGCAGGGAATAAGATTTGCATTATTTTCTAAATTGATTGAAGAACTAATCCTATATTTATAAGGAAGAAATATGAAAAAAACAGCCTTCATACTGCTTGTTTTAGCCGCATTGCAACTTGCCTTCCTTTCCTTAAAGGCAAGTGAAGTTACGGCAGCAAAAACTTTTACAGTCAGCTCAAAAAGCGCTGATGCAATGGATATCCGGTTCAATATTCCCTCTTATGAAATTGAAAAGGAAACCATCGGAGGAGAAATTTGGGATAAAATTAATCTGGTTGAAAGCGGCTTTCTAATGGAAACCGGTCTGCCCGAATTACCTGTTTTATCAACGGCAATAGCCATTCCCAATCACGGACAAGTGAGTCTGGAAGTAATCAATACCCGCACTAAAATGATTGAGCATATCATGCCCTACCCTTCTCAAACAAGCAGTATGGAAGACAATCCCAAAAACTTAAATATAAACCGTTCTTTTTATGATGGAAGCGGAATTTATCCGCAAGAAATCGTTCAATGCAGCGAACCTCAAATTTTAAGAGATTTCAGAATAGTGACCATTCAAATGCAACCTTTCGCTTGGAATGCTTCAACAAAGGAATTGGAAGTGCGGGAAGAAGTTAATTTCCGTCTGCACTTCACGAACGAACCCGGCATCAATGAACTGGAAGGCCCGCAAATCGTTTCATCCGCTTTTGAACATATCTATGAATCCGTTATTCTCAATTTTGACGATTATCGCAATTATATCGTTCCCAACGCTCCGCCTCGTTATTTGATCATTTACGGTAACAGCTCTGATAACAGTTATCTGACTAAGGTTAACGATTTTGCTTTTTGGAAAAAACAAAAAGGTGCCGACTTGCGTCTTGTAAGCACTGCAGTAACGGGCACGACTACCACTGCCATTAAAAACTACATCCAATCCCTGTATAACGACATTAACTCCAGACCGGATTACATTGTTCTGATCGGAGATGTGTCAGGTTCTTTCCCAATTCCTTCTTTTACGGAAAGTTGGTCAGGTTTGAACGGACACGGTGATTATCCATATACTCATTTAGCCGGCAACGATTATTTGGGAGATGTATTTATCGGCAGAATATCAGTGGAAAATACTTCCCAACTTGATGTCGTTTTGTCCAAGACTTATTTTTACGAGAAAAATATCAATGTTGCTACTGCTCAGTGGGTGCAGAAAATGTTACTGGTCGGCGATACTAATCCTTCCGGAGCGGGATTGTATTATACGATGAAAAACATCAGAGACCTTGCTTTGATGGTAAATCCGGATTATACTTTTACCGAACTTTACGGAGATCCGTCTGCCTCATCAATGAACAGTGCAATCAATCAAGGAGTAGGCTTTTTCTGGTATCGGGGTTGGATTGGAATGAGCGGATGGAGTCCTTCTTCTTCTCTTATTAACGGAGCAAAACTTCCGCATGCCATTCTTATTACTTGTTCAACAGGTAATTTTTATTCCGGAGAAGCCACGACAGAGCAATTTGTCCGTTCAATAGGCACGGCATCAGTTCCCGCGGGCGCAGTAACCGCAATCGGAATGGAAACTTCTCATACCAATCCCATGTGTAACAACATTCTGGTTAGGGGCATGGCTAACGGCATTTTTGCGAATCACATGCGGACCATGGGCGAAGCAATGCTAAACGGGAAGATTTTGGGAAGCGTAATGTATGGGCAAAATCATACTTATGTGATGAATTACTCCAATCATTGGTGCAACTTGATCGGCGACCCGACTATGGAAGTTTTTTGCAAAATCCCCGATACTTTTGCCTGCAACGCACCCGATTCCTTAAGTTTGGGCACTTCTTACTTGGATTTGAACATTATTAATCAAAATGCCCAACCTATTGAAGGAGCTTGCGTAACCATCAGCCAAGGCAATATTATTTTAGGCCGCAGCTATACTGATGCAAGCGGAAGAGTATTGCTTTATCTGATTAACCCTCTTGCTTCCGGTTCAGCGGTTGTAACTGTTTCCAAACATGATTGCAAACCTCTGCAAAAAACCGTAACCATTTCCGAGAATGGTTCACTGGTAGCGTGGCAGCCGATTATAGATGACGATAACACCGGAAGTTCAATCGGCAACGGCAATAATGAGGCTAACAGCGGAGAAACTTTGGAATTAATAGCTGCCTTGAAAAACACCGCGTCCGCAACCCTGAATGCCGTCACCGGTTATGCCACAACTGCAAGTTCGTATGCGACTATCCTCAATGACAGCTTAAATTTCGGTAATATTGAAGCCGGAGCAACAAATTATACCATGATACCGTTACTGGTGCAGATCTCACCCTCCTGCCCGCATAACACAACAGTGAGATTTGATCTGCATTTAACGGATGCAAATAATCATTCCTATGCACCTATTCTTTTATTGACCATTACCGATGCTTTTATGACTTTTGTTTCGTATCAAATTCAGGACGAAAACAATCAAGCTCTGGACCCTGATGAAAGTGCTCAGTTCATTATCACTTTAAATAATAACGGTTCCGTTCCCGTTAGCGGTTTATACGGTCAATTGGCTACACAAAACGATTTAGTTCTGGTGCAGGATAACATCGGATATTTTGGTGACATAGAAGCCGGTGCACAAGTTTCTTGCCAAACCGATTCTTATCAATTATTAGGTAGAACTCAACTTCTTCCCGGAATGTTAATTCCTTTGCGGTTGCGGTTATACAATGCCGCAGGTTTTCAGCAATGGCTTGATTTCACTTTAACTGTCGGGTCTGTCACTTCCACAGATCCCGTAGGTCCGGATGCACACGGATATGTGATTTACGATATTACCGATACTTCTTATGAGGATTGCCCTACCTATTCTTGGATAGGAATTGCTCCTTCCGAAGGAGGTCAAGGCACTTTAATGCCTTTTACCGATACGAGTGTTGACCTTGACGGTGATAATACTGATGTAACATCTTGTATTGCAGCAACATTGCCTTTTAATTTCACCTTCTACGGCAAATCGTATTCTCAAATTACAGTTTGCTCTAACGGCTTTATTGCTATGGGTTTGACAGATAACGGAAATTGGGCAAATACTCCTATACCCGGTTATGGCGGTCCCAATTATTTAATCGCACCTTTTTGGGATGACTTGATCATTGGCTCCGGAGGCGTCTATAAATGGTTTGACAGTGTAAACCATCTTTTCGTTGTTGAATGGTATAACCTCAAAAACGGATTCAATCAATCTTCCATAGAAAGCTTTGAAGTCATTCTTTATGACCCTCTATACTATCCCACAAGTTTAGGTGACGGACCCATCAAAATCCAATATCAGACTTTCAATAATGTGGACAATACTTGGGCGCCTACCAGCCTTTCTGTCGTAAGCGGTTCCGGAAATTATGCCACTGTCGGAATCCAAGATCTGGAACTGGGAACCGGTCTGCAGTATTCTTTTAACAATCTTTATCCGACTGCAGCAGCTCCCTTGGGAAACAGCAAAGCTTTGTATATCACCAACGCACCGGTCTATCATTACACTCCGCATCTGATGTATGACAGCTATTTTGTCAGAGATAACAATAACAATGTTGCAGAGCCGAATGAAACAGTCGATCTCTATGTCAATCTACTCAATATCGGCGAGCAGGAAGCGACAGGTATCAACGCTCAAATTATTTCCACAAGTCCTTATGTTACAATCGGTAATGCAGTATCATCCTATGCATCCATAGCGGGAAATGCTTCCGGAACGAATCTGACTCCTTTTGTTATCAGTGTTTCTGCAGATTGCCCGGATAATCAAATTCTGCCTTTCACGCTTAATATTACTTCCGACACAAACTTCTGGACACGCCATTTTAATCTTACTGTGGAAAAACCGAGTTTAAGCTATGAATCATATATAATCAATGACGCTTCCGGCAATAATAACGGTGTAGCTGAACCCGGAGAAACCGTCGTTTTGGCAGTGAACATCAAAAATACTTCGGAAGTGGATGCGCACGACTTAATCGGCACCTTGACAACAACCTCTCCCGGAGTTACTATTTTCAATCAAACAATAGAAAAAAATTTGGTGAAAGCAAACGAAATCCTGCAACTTGCCTATTATTTGGTGGTGGATATCACTTTCCAACCGGGAACTGAAGTCAATTTTAATTTATCGTTAATCTCCCAAGACGCTCCACCTGTAAACACAACTATACCCATTACTTTAGCGACCCCGGGACTGATTTTGGATTTTGAAGCAAACAACGGTTTCCTGAACAGCTTGAGCGGATGGACATGCGGAACGCCAACTCAGACGACACCGCATTCCGGAAATAATGTTTGGGCGACAAACTTAACCGGTCAATATGACAACAATGCCATGTATATTCTGGAGACCCCTCCTCTCACTATCGGAACAAATGCCACCCTCTCTTTTTGGCATATGATGTCCTGTCAAAATTTCTATGACGGAGGAAATCTCAGCATCTCAACTAACGGCGGAAGTATGTGGAGCGTCCTCTATCCCGTCGGTGGTTACAATACTTCATTCAGTATATATTCTTTGGGCGAACAAGGCTACACCAATAATGTAAGCTGGTCTCAAGCGATTTTTAACCTCAGTAATTATGCGGGAACCACTGCAGTCATCCGTTGGCGTTTTGCTTCCAACGGTTCGGTTCAAGGAAACGGATGGTTCATTGATGATGTCATGATCTCAGGTTATTACATCACACCGGGTCTGATAACCGGAAATGTAACTTTAAATTCAAATTTCGCTCCTTCGCAAGTGCATTTAATCACAGATAATATGATTGCCGCAACTCCCAATGCCAATGGTATCTATGCTCTTTATCTGCCTCAAGGCTCATACACCCTGACCGCCAATATGCCTTATCACATTTGCTCCCAATCACCCTCATTCACTTTGGCTGATAGTGTCACTTCCTATAATTTTGACTTCAATTTGACTTTCTTAGCCAATCCTACAGATTTGAACTACACCTTGGCAGTAGGCGATTCGATTGTGCATTTGTTTTGGGGGAGCCCGATTAATGCTCCGTCTGATCCTTTGGGCTATAATGTCTATAGAAAGATTGGTGTTCATCCTTATCATTTATTAGGTTTGACGACAGAGCTTAACTATACAGACCAACCTCCGGAAGACGGTGTCTATGATTATTGCGTGAAAGCAATTTATCCTGAAGGAGAAGGTGCTCCGTCAAATATGATTTCCGTCACTTATCCCAATGTCGGCAACGGCAATCAGGTGCAGGAAATCTGGCTCAATACTCTGCAACAGAATTTCCCCAATCCTTTTACCACTGAAACAACATTCTATTTCTCCCTTGCTGCTAAAGGTCATGTAGCAGTCAAAATCTATAATGCCAAAGGACAATTGGTCAAAACCCTGCTTGATGAAACGAAGGCTTCAGGCCAATATCACATCAGATGGGACGGCAAAGACGCTTCGGGAAAAACTGCCGCTTCCGGAATTTATTTCTGCCGCATGACCGCTCCCGGCTTTTCCAAAACAAGAAAAATGCTGCTGGTAAACTAAAAGAAAGAAGCTAACAGATTGTTGCACATGCGGAAACAGAATAAAGCAACAGACAAAAAAAGCTATATCTAAATACAAAAGTCAGGCTGGGGCGGACCTATGTGTTCGCCCTCATTTTTGGGCAGACATAATATACCGTATTTAATGGTCTGATACAAGCTCCTGCCCATACTGTTTATATTTTTTGTCCAAATTATTCAATTTCTTGATAAAATAAAAGGCTCTATCGTCTTTTTAGGAAAAGGCGACAAAGCTCAGCATTTTAATCTGTGCATAGTTAAAGGAATTATACATCTTAACTTTCACCATATCTTTTGCCGAATATAGCTTTGTCCCTTTTTTTGTCTTCCTTGTATGAAGCGGGGGGTTAACGGGGGGTTAACGGAGGGTAAGCCCACGTTAACCCCCCGTTATTCAAGAGGATGAGATGTAATTTTAGTAAGCGCTCTTTTTTGCCCTTTGTATAGGACGCTAAACACAATACTGATGTGAGTTATCGTTAATAGTGATTGTATTTAATATCCTGTAAGATATCTTTTAGAACTAATCCCGTAAAAAATTATAGTTGTGAACCACGAAAAATAGAAGATTTTTGCGTCATTATCTCTTGTGTCTTTTGAGGCTCTTGCGTTAAACATATCACTTTTGCGTCTTTTGTCTTAAATAATTTCTCCCGTGTTAATGTGGTCAATTAACAAAGCCGGTTCTGCCGAAATTTCTAAAAATATGCAAGTTTACGAAGGCAAAAAGGCTTCCGAAAGATTATTCAACTGTCTTGGAAAAAGTGCGGAACCAAATCTCCAATGCCAGAATATTGAACAGCATCTCTCCGTCGGCAATTTTTCCGCTTCTGTAATCTTTCCACTTCCTTCTGATAACAGGCAGGTCATAAATACCGCGTTGCCTGAATTCCGCGGAATTAAACACTGCGGACACATAGGAATGCAGAGGCCCTTTCAGCCATTTGGAATAAAAAGGAGTGGAAAAAATCGCCTTGTCTTTCCGCTCGTATATTTCCCGAGGGATGATGTCACGCATTGCTTCTCTGTGAACATATTTGCCGATTGGTGGTTTGATTTTATAGGATGAAGGCAGAGAAAAAGCAAAATTTACCAATCGGTGGTCCAAAAATGGAACTCTGCTTTCCACGCTGTTCGCCATCGCCATCCGGTCTTCGTAATGCAACAAAGTCTGAATGCTGGTGCCGTGCATCATATTGTAAAGAAAATTGCTCAAGCGGGAGGTCGGCAAATCTTTGATTTCCGTTAAAAGTTGACTCTTGCTTGGCAGACTGTTTTTCACTTGATTTAGAAAGGCGGAATTAAAAGGTTCAAACCGGTAGTAATTAAATTCAAATTGATAGAGAAAATTTTCTTTGCAGCAAGCGGAAAGCAAAATCTTGGCAAAAGCGGGAAGTCTTTGCGGAAGAGGCTTTCCTTCAAAATAAAGAGGCAATTCTTTCCCGAATTGTTTCAGTTTCCCTTTGCGAATGAGGTCGGCAAAATAGCGGTAAAATGCATGTTTATACCCGCCCGTTAATTCGTCGCTGCCCTGTCCGTCGAGCAGAACTTTTACCCCGTGTTCATTAGCCTTTTGCATTACGGCGTATTGAGATACGAAACCAGCTCCGAGGGGTAAATCATTATACCATGTGGCTTTTTCGAGCCATTCAATAGCGTCATTCGGAGAAGGAGAAACCAAATGAGAAACAGCGTGAACCTGCTCCGCTACCAGTTTTATCCACTTCCTTTCGTCCAAAGCGGCATCTTCTTCATAATAAGAAGAAAAAGTTTGGAAAGGTCTGTCCGTCAGTTTTGCCGCTGTGCAGACAATTGCTCCCGAATCCATTCCTCCGCTTAGACAGCTTCCCACTTCCACATCACTGTGCATCTGCAGTTTTACGCTGTCCAAAAAAAGATTGCGATACTGCGAAACCGCTTCCGGAAAGCTTAATCTGCTCTTTTCAAAAGCGGAAACGTCCCATTCGTCGTATGGTTTTAGTTCGGCTTTTCCGTTGCGAAACAATAAGTAATGCCCCGGACGCAAGGCTTTGACGGCAGTAAAATATGTTTCCTCGCCATAGGCAAGTAAAGCGTTGATTTTTTGGCTGCGATACAGCATCGGATAGTTTAACGCTTGACTAATCGGACAAACAAGCAATTGTTTAATTTCAGAGGCGAAATAAAAAGAGTTTTTAGTCAGCGAATAGTAAAAAGGCTTGATACCGTAACGGTCGCGGGCACAAAAAAGAGTTTCGGACTTTTGGTCGTAAAGAGCAAATGCCCACATCCCGTTAAATTTGCTTAAACACGCCGTTCCCCATTTCTGATAAGCGTTTAGAATGACTTCAGTATCCGTATGCGTGGTAAATTTGCACCCCAAACTTTCCAACTCTGCCCGCAATTCCAAATAGTTATAAATTTCACCATTGAATACGATCCATGCTGATTGATCGGGTAAAGTCAAGGGCTGATGCCCATTTGCGGAAAGGTCAAGAATGGATAAACGCCGAAAACCGAAAGCCAAATCCGCTTGAAATGAAGAAGGCAATCGGCGAAGGGTGCTTTGCAATTCCGGTATTGTGTCTTCTCCGCTGCAGGAAACAGCTGCACCGGTTTTTGCGTTAATTAAACAATAGCCTTCGTCATCAGGTCCGCGATGCTTGATCAGACCGTTCATTTTTTGCAGTAAAGTCTGCTCAATCGCTTTGCCGTCAAGGTTGTAAATTCCGTTGATTCCGCACATTTTTCCTAAATCCTGATAAATTCCATATCCGGAAATTGCTTTTACTGTCAATTTATTCTCTCATAACCGTTCCTGCAAAGGTGCCCTATTATACTAAAAAATAATATGTTATGAAATTGATAATTTATGTAAAAATAAAAAAGTGCCGTCCCGAAAGACGGCACAGTTTAGGGTTGAGAGTTAAGGGGCAAATTATTTGGGACAGTTTCCTTCGCAATTTTCATGCATACCGTCGCACTGATGATTCATATCTTGTTTCATCTTTTTGTTGTTCATCATTCCGCGTATTTGCTTTCCTTTTTCGGCACGCATTTCTTTCAACTTTTCTTTCTGTGCGGGAGTGAGCTCTTTCATCATTGCCTGATGATGATCCACTTTCGCGTTGGCAATTTCCAACTGCAAATCATTGATAGCTTTATTAATCTGTTTTGCCTTGGTGTAATTTTCTGCTTGCATGGCATTCTGCTGGTCAATGCGCAGATTCTTCAGATTGGCTTCTTTGAGGTTGAGAAACTTTCTGTGCTCGTCACGCAGTTGATCAATTTTTTGTCTTTGTTCTTTTGTCAAATCCAACTTATTGACCATCTCAGCGTCCATATCGTTTTCCGGAGCCTTTTGCATTTCCATCTTCTGAGGCTGATTCGGTTGAGAAACGGCAGGTTTGTTGCCGGCTTGAGCAAACAGAAACAGACTGAAGGTCAAAAGGGCAAGAGTAATCAAGATTGATTTTTTCATTTTTGTTCTCCTTGAGATTGAGTTTCATCTGATTTATTTTTAGTTGAAGGATTAGCGGGATTGGGTTGCGGACTGCGTTGAATGCGCTTCATTCTGTGTTCAAAAAAGCGTTTTGCTTCATCTGCCGTCATTTTTGTGCGGACTTGAATTAAAGATTCACCCAGTCTGCGTTCCAGTTTTTCCTGCGCTTGCAGGGATTTCTCCATCGCTTGTTTCGCTTCCTGCAAATTCAGTTCCGATTTGGCTAAAGTTGCCATAAAAGCTTGACGGCTTTCCTGAAATGCCTGCCGCAGTTGCCTGATTTCTTCTTTGTTTTGCAAAACAGAATCGGGGTCAAAACGATGACTTTGAAAAGGATGATTTTCAGCTCGCCATTGAGGTTCCGGAGGCGGACATGAGGGTTTGTGAAAGACTGTCGTGTAAATAAACATTCCCAAAACAGCTAAGTTGAAAGCCAAAGATACTATAAGCAATATTTCCATCCAGCGCTTACTCATTCCATATCTCCGTTATTGATGTATAGGGTGCTTACCAAGCCGTTATCACCGAAAGTGCGTAATGCGGAACGGTCTGTCCGCACCGGTGTCTGAGTGTTGAAGGTGCGCAATCCGATTAAAGAACCGACATATATGCTCAGCAAAATGGCTATTGCAGCCCGAACCAACTGCCAGCGTTTACGAATTGCCTGTTTACGATAAACCGGCGCTTCCTGTCTGACGGACGCCATTATACGTTCATGCAAAAAAGCCGGAAACTCAGATTGAGGAGTGGATTGAAAGGCATGTTGTAAGCTTTTGTGTTCGTCTATGAGTTTCCGGCAGACAGAGCAATGACGCACCTCTGCACAGGAAGCGAACCAAGCTTCTAATTCTGCTGCTCTTTCAGCGCTCAGTTCTCTGTCCAGCAAGCGGCTAAGTTCTTTGCGATATTTACGGCACGTCATTTTTACCTCTTTTGCCTATTCAGCCAAAACTGAATTAGGTCGTCTATTGCTATATACATATTCACTCCCCGTTTCCTTCAGAATTTTTTTCCTCAATTGCTTTTTGGCTCTCACTAAAAGTGATTCCACGGCTTTTACGCTGATTCCGAGTTTTTCGCTGATTTCCTTATAGGAGAGCTGTTCGTAATATTGCAGATGAATAACGGTGGAGAGCTTTGGCGGAAGTTCCATCAGCGCTTTGTTGAGAATGGTATAATCAGCTTTAGCTTCGGTTGCCGGCTTATCTTTCAAGTTCCGAAAATCATAAGGGTCTTTCAGCACAGTCTTCTTCGTCTGCTTCAGCCAATTCAATGCCATGTTATGCGCCATCCGGTAAAGATAGGCAGTGGCAGTATTTTCTTCAATGTCGCCAATGCGGGCATAAAAAGCAAGAAAAACATTTTGCGTCAAATCCTGCGCGTCCGCATCCACTTCTACAAAACGCAGCAGATAATTATAGATCCGCTTCTCGTTTTCTGTCAGAAAGGCTTCAAAGCTTTCAGGTTTCATAACTCTCCATTTATACTCATACTAATCTCAAGCGGTTTTTCCTGCAATACTTTTTTTTAAC
>Ga0208695_1002460_pt1 | contig 13512 bp, 5 predicted proteins | sample AD_UKC111_MetaG_FD_184449 | JGI IMG/M metagenome (GOLD analysis project Ga0208695, IMG submission 184449) | Active sludge microbial communities of municipal wastewater-treating anaerobic digesters from Hong Kong - AD_UKC111_MetaG (SPAdes)... | ecosystem: Engineered > Bioreactor > Anaerobic >... | reverse complement strand
TTGAATATCGCTGGGGATATATCAAAATCCACCGAGAGTTTACCGGACCGGCTGCCACCCTTCGCCTGTTTGAGCTGTGTCCACTGTCAGTCATCCTCTCTCCAGGCCTTACAAATTATGGCTACCGACCAGGCATCACAGAAGACGAAAGTGCGCCGCCCTTTGATTTCGGGAGCAACATCTGGGGTAAACTTCGCCCCGGGGCACCAGATGATCATCCTCTCGAAACCCAGTTTGTGCCACGTTCGATGATCCTGGTCAATCCCGGTGTTGAAGGTCTGGAATGGTTTGCTGGAGACGATCTGGCCCAGTGGGAGCTCGGGCCGGCCGGACAGCGCGGGCACGGGCGTTGTTCTCTTTCCCTCAGTCAAAACCCACCTGGCCTGGCTTTAACCATTTCGCCCTATTGGGCCGATGACCAGGCGACTGCCATTGTCCCACCGGCAGCTTCTGCCTCATCCTGTAGTTTCGATTTTTACCTCGCCTTTCCTCTCCTCGAAGGTCACGCCTTTAAGCCCTGGCTCCACCGATCGTTTAACCGCAACCGCGGCGACTGGGTCTCGACCGAGGAAATCAAGCAGTGGGCAGCCCAGGGCTACCAGACCGTCCATTGCCACCACGATGGCGATTATTATGGCGATAGTCTCTTCTGGCGCGATGGCTCTTATCCGCCCTATCCTGATATGGATCGCTACGACAAGGTTCTGCTGGACTGCCGCCAGGCTGGTATCAGGACTGCCACCTATTTTTCAAACAAGGAGCTTCACCCCAGCACGCCGGCCTATAAAGAGCACGGGGAAGAGTGGGGACGAAAAGACCGGGCTGGAAACCTCCGGCATAATTTTTACCGGCCAGATATCGAGTTCGGCGCCCAGATGTGTCTGCGCTCTGGCTGGCTCGATTACCTGAAGTTTTCAATTGACCGGGTGCTCAAGAACCACCCACTTGATGGTGTCTACTACGACTGGAACGTCGCCCTCCTCTGCCAGAACCCGCTCCACGAAGGCAAGCAGGCTGGCGAGAAAGCCGCCGGTCACTGGGATATAGATGAACTTCTCGATCTCATGGAATGGACGCGTCAGCGGGTCGGGCCGGATGGACTTATCATCATTCATAACACCACCGTTCCCATGTTCGCCACGGAGAACTTTGCCGATTATGTGGTCGCTACTGAGTGGGGCTATGGGAAATGGACCGATCGAGCTCCTGAGCCGGATGATCTTCCTCTGGAATGGAATCTGGCTGGCGCCCGTCCCCGCGGTGTTATCAGCTATGGAACAATTTCAGAAAATGCGCCTCGCCGGCTTCATAAGCTCTTTGCCTTAGAAGCATTTCTGGGTGGGGTGACACCCTGGCCGGCCAGTCCGGAGACTTTCGAGTTACTATCGCTATTAAAGCCTCTGGGTAACATCGAATCATACCAATTTGCCGACTGGCGTAATAAGGCCGTTAGTCTCTCCGATAAACTTTGCGCCTCGGCTGTCTATAACCGGCCCGGCGAAGCCTATCTCTTGCTTGTTAACCTGGGCCAGGAGAAACAGGAAGTGACCTGTGTTTTACACCCAGAGAAACTTCCCTGCCCGCTGGGGAAAGTGACAGGTGCTGAGATTGTCGCGACTAACGGGGCTGCATCGGAGGGCCCAGAAGATCAGGCAAACGTCTCTTTAACTCGTAGTTCCGTCCTTAAGGCTCCTGTCCCCCTTGATCCTGCCGCCCTGGTCACGACAGGAATAAAAGTGACCATACCGGGTGATGGAGCCATCGTCATCCATATCAAACAATCTGAATAGACCTGGGGCAGAAGCTTTAACAGTTCCCTGTGACTTAGCTTCTGTGAGAAGAGATCTCGCCCCTCTAAGAGGAAAACACGACAGGCCGTACGGCACTCACAAAGTTAGCCCAATCCCAAATTGAAAACGGCTGGAATACACCAGTCCCTGCTCATCGACTGCCGCTAATGGCAACCGGGCCGAGGCTCCGATCTGAAACTTTTTGAGCTCAAGGCCGAGACCAAAAGTAAGATAATCATTAGCCACGCGATTTCCCTGCAGGGAGCGATAAATCTGAGGATCATGAATGTAGCCAGCAAGAATATGAAGCCTGTTCTCAAGGCCTGACTTGAGCTTCAGGGTATAATCCAGACCGCCGGAAAACTTAACTATATCTTTTTCCGGGCTGACGATATAAATTTCACTTAAAAGTTCAGGAGCACGACCGGTCTGAGAAGAAGACCAGTTCCAGTAAGAGACATCCGAGAAAAAGTTAAGATTATTCAAGACTTTTATCTGGCTGCTGGCAGTGAGAACAACTGGAAACTTATAGGAACTTTTCAGCCTGACAGGATAGATTATATCGCCAGTTTCCAGAAGCTGTTCATAGCTATAATATTTGACCGTCATTTTATAAGGAGGTCTGATAGCCAGGCCAAGAGTAACATTTTGATTGACCTCCCAGAGGAGGCCAAAATCAAAGACGAGAGAGTGAATATCTATATCCCAGTATTTATTTTCCTGGGATGAATCGTAATACTGGGTATGATTTATCTGTCCGGTACGATAAGCAGCACTCAGGCCAATTGAAACTTTATCATTGATCTTCCGAGCCACAGACAGCCCAAAATTATGGAGCTTCCCATCCTGCTCCTCAAAATTATCATAATTGAATATTTTCGGCCGGTCATATTCTTCAACCAGGGAATAAGCGACCGCGATTCTCCATTCTCCATTACCTGCCATCAACCCCGCAAATTCGGGATAAAAGGTTGTCCGTTTGTAGCTCGCCAACTGGTCATCATAATTGTAAGCATTTCTGGCATAAGCATGAGACAGCCTGCTTGAAACAGCGAGATTAAATCCGGAAGTTAAAGTCATACTGGCCGGGTTTAAAAAGGCGGCTTGTGGACCTGGAAAGCTCAGAATTGTCTCGCCCGCCGCTGAAGCCAATGGAGAATATATACCCAGAATATTGGTGCTGCCCAGTGGATAGCCGAATGCATCTGATTGCGCCCATACATTACCGGCTGACCAAAAGATTAAGCCGAATGCCAGGATCATTAAAAGAGAAACTCTCCGACTTCTTTTTTCCTTCATCTAAAACCTCCCTACAAACTTTTTTGCAACTCTGTTCGATTATATTTCAACCCAGCTCATCCCGTCAATTTTTTTGAATTGCCTCTTAATTAGTTTCTTCGATTCTTTAAAAAACCACAGCCTTAAAATTGTCATCTGAAAAATCCTCCGTCAGTATAAAAAAGTCGCGTTTTGAAATGCTCCCTAAAAACTGGACAGAGGACGAAGGTGCATTGACGCCGACCTTTTTCTCGAAGGAGTAATGGGGTCCACGACGGGGGCTTTTACAAAAAAACCAAATTCAAAGACTGGAGAGAATCCGGTAAATCCGGCAGCCTTCTAGTCAGAGAGATTAAGAACAGGTTCAACTTTAAGCTCCGGCAGCGACTTAATATCAGGAAGCACCGGCGAAGACTCCCGGCGACAGGTAAGAGTCAATCCCGATATGATTAAAATCAAAGCCATCAGAAAACAGAGTTTTTTGATTCTCATTCTGACCGCTCTTTTTTTTGGATTATACTTCATTCTGACCCCGACAATAAAATAATTAAGAAGCACAAGCAGCCGGGCTGAACCTTTAAGCTGAATTTAAAATAGCAAGATTTAAGATAAAAATATATAATAAAAAAGGCGGAGCTAAGATGGAGGATTTTAAAAAGTAAAACTTATACTAAATCACTAAATTTAGCCAGGGTTAATCAGAATGTATGAAACTCTTTTCAAAAGTGCCATACTGTCGATTTCTAATTATGCTTTTACTCCCTTCGCCCTGGCTGTCTTTCTGACTGGCTGGATAGCCCTGGCCATTGGCATCCTGGTTTTAATCAGGGAGAAAGCCTCCAGGGAGAGCCTTCTCTTTTTCCTTATTACCTTAGCCATATTAATCTGGCTAGGTCCTAACTCCTTTATGTACGCTTCCCCCAACGAGGAAATGGCTCTCAGCTGGTCGAGGTTATCATTCATCGGAGTGTCTTTTATCCCTTCAGCCTTTTTCCAGTTTACCATTTTTGCGCTTCGAACCTCCCGGTCAAACCAGAAAAAGGCCTGGTTGGGCTGGATTGTTTCTTTCTTTTTCGCTATCCTGGCCCTGACCAGCGACAGGTTCTACTCAGGTATGGAACAATATGCCTGGGGATATTATCCTCGCTATACCTGGCTGGGTATTCCCTTTCTAATTTTCTTCTTCTTTATGCTTCTTTCCAGTTTCTGGCAATACCATCAAAAAAGCAGGCAAGCAGCTTCTTACCTGGTTAAGCTCAGAACCAGGCTCTTTTTCCGTGCTTTTTCAATAGCTGGCCTGGCCGTAATTGATTTCTTACCAGCCACAGGAGCTAATATTCCACCTCTGGGTTTTATACCTATTCTTTCTTTCGCTTTTCTAGGTGCTCCGGTTATCTGGCGCTATCACCTGGTGGACATTACCCCGGCTTTTGCCAGTCAGGAAATCATAAATAACATGAGCGATGCTCTCCTGGTCTTCGACCGCGAAGGACTGGTTCAACTGGTCAACCCTGCTTTTTGCCAGCTGCTGGAGAAAAAAGAAGAGGAGTTAAAAGGTTTCCCGGCCCGAACTATCTTGCCGAGCCTTTTTAGCTCTGAAGAAATTCAATTTGCACTGGAAAATGGTTCAAGAGCCAAATACTCTTTTACTTTCACTTTAAAAGATAATAGAGAGCTTTTTCTTGAAGCCTCTCTTTCCCCTATCCAAAAGGCATCGAGCGAAGTCTTAGCCTGGGTAGTTTTAATAAGAGATATTACCGAATTAAAAAAGGCTCAAGAAAGACTTTCCCAATCCGAAATACGCTATCGGACTATTTTCGAAAATACCGGTTCAGCTACAATTTTAATTGAAGAAGATATGACCATCTCCCTGGCCAACCGTGAGTTTGAAAAATTAGTTGGCCTGCCCAAGGAAGAAATTGAAGGCAAAAGAAAATTTACTCAATTCTTTATACCTCCTGATGTCTTCCGGATGGTTGAGTATCATCAGAAGAGGCGGATAGATCATAATACCGTTCCCAAAAAATATGCTTCTCATCTCATAGATCAAGAAGGAAAGATCAGGGAAGTTCTGATCAGCGTAGATGTTATCCCTCAAACCCGGCAGTCAGTAGCCTCTTTGATGGATATGACTGACCTTAAATTGGCTGAAGAACAGATAGCCTTTCAGCTTGATATGATGAGCCGGCTTTATCAAGGAGCCCGCACACTAGCTGAAACTCTCGATTTAGAGAAACTGGCCGGATTGACTGTCCGCTATTCGGTTCAGGATTTCGGCGCCAGGGCAGCCTTTCTCCTTGTTCAAAATGAGGAAAAAGAATGGCAGACTCTTTCTGTTTTTCCTGACTCATTTTCCCAGGTACTTCAGGACTGGCTCAAGACTGGAGAAAAAAACCGGTTCTTAATGGATTTGATGCACAGAGACTCTCCTCTGGAAGTTAATCTCACCGAGCCATCACCTTATCCCCGGTTAGAAGAAACAGTTAAAAAACTACCGGTAAAAGGGGTAAAGGCCTTCCTTCTCGGAAAATCTTCAGAACCATGGGGAGCATTAATCTGGCTGACGGATGAACCGGGCTTTCTATCTTCTGACCTGGCCGCCTTCGTCCGGACTTTTGTTCAGCAGATAATTACCTCGGGTGAGCAGGCCAGACTCTTTTCCAGACTCCAGAAGTACATCGAGGTGATGAGGAGCCTGTACTCTATCGAGCGAACCATTGCCTCCAGCCTGGACCTACAAATGGTCCTTGATTTTACACTGCAGGAGGCCATGCATCACCTAAAAGTTGAGGCCAGCTGTGTCTATTTAATTGATTCTACCTCTTCAGTGCTGCATTACAAAGCCGGTCTGGGATTTCTTCATCCCGAAGCTATACCGGTCCGACTTAGACTCGGCAATGGAACGCTGGATTCTGTAATTATGGACAAAAAGCAGCTGTTTATTGCCGATTTAAGAAAAGAACCCCTGGCTTCTTTTCTGCCTCTTGTTAAGCAGGAACAATTCCAGTCTCTTCTCGCCATTCCCCTGGAAGCCAAAGGTAAAACTCAGGGAGTATTGATCGTTTTTAACCGCTCACCGCTTTATCCCTCCCCAGATCTGAATGAATTTTTGACCAACATAGGAGGACAGCTGGCCATTGCCATTGATAATATCGGCATGTTTGAAGAACTGAACCGATCGCATCTGGAATTGACCATGGCTTATGATACGACGATCGAAGGCTGGGCTCAGGCTCTCGAACTTCGAGATCAGGAAACTGAGGGGCACGCCAGGAGAGTAGCTGATCTAACCGTCAGATTGGCCAGGGCGCTGGATGTTCCGGCTGAGCAACTGGTTCATATCCGACGGGGTGCTATCCTGCATGACATCGGGAAGATGGGGATTCCTGATCAAATTTTACTAAAACCTGGACCTCTGACCATGGAAGAACGGGAAATTATGAAAAAGCATCCAATTTATGCCCGTCAGCTCCTTCTTCCAATCAAATATCTTCACCCGGCAATTGATATTCCTTATTGCCACCATGAACGCTGGGACGGCACCGGCTATCCTCAAGGATTAAAGGGCGAGCAAATCCCTCTCGCTGCCCGGATATTTGCGGTCATTGATGTCTGGGATGCCCTGATCTCTGACCGGCCTTATCGCTCAGCCTGGCCAGAGGAAAAAGCTCTTAATTATATCAGGGAACAGGCCGGGCATCACTTTGATCCACGAGTTGTGGAAAAATTCTTAGAGCTTCTGCTTGAACTGGAAAAAGAATAAGAAAACTGGGGCACAAACTATATTTACTATTTTTTCCCTAAAAAATCCCTTGAGAAAAAGAATTTTCTGGGACTGTGGTGCCCCTGGCAACAACTTTGGCCGGACTGTCGAGCCAGGTTGAAAGATGTCAGGCTGACTTTTTGGTTTGCTCTTCACTTCTGCCTTTAGCCAGCACTAAAAACTTAGATAAATAAACGAGATTTGCCTCTCCAATCCTTAGCACACTTCTCGCCGGAGATCGGTAAAGAAAATACTTGACAGACTGGTCTCTCGGGTCTATACATTTAACTGGCATCAGGAGAGGCTCTCGGTGAGAGCCCGGCAACCTGGGAAGGACACCCAAGGTGCCAGCTCGCTAAGAGGCGAGGATGTGGCCGTGGCTGGTCGTAAGGCCGGCTGAGAGAAACGGCAATTAATTGTCCTGAGCGCGGCGACCCGCTCACCTGATGCCAGGTGAAGCGGGTTTTTTTGTGCCTTAACTCAGGCACAGCAGCAGCGCTCAAGCCCGCCGTTGTTTCTCTCCTCATCCTCCACTCAGAGTTGACTGGCATCGGGTTTCCTCCCAAATTTAAAAAAAGGAGGTGCCAATGTATTCCAATCTTGTTTCAGGCGAGCTGGTAAGCGTAGAAGGAGTGGAGGTTTTTAACGGCTTCCCCTATCTTATGACTTACCTGGTCAGAAGCTTCTATCATTTAATTTTACTTCCAGGCACCTGGTCCAGAGATTTTCTTTTTAAACTGGCCAAACTACAGGCTGCTCAAAACAAGCTGGACACTTTTCTGGTCTTAAATGAAACGACCTTCATCTATTTCCCTGGCCGTAACAGTGATAATCACCGGTTTTTAAAAAAACCGCCAGCCTGGAGTAAGATGATTTCCAGACGGCTACAGCCTGTTTATCCGATACCAGAAGACCTGGACCTCAAGGCGCGAACCGATAAGTGGCAAAAAATAGAAGAGGATTCAATTCACGACGGTTTTATCTATGGCGACCCAACCAAAGGCGGACGTCAGGCCACACCACAAGCTCTGGAGCAACTCAAAGGATTCAATGACGATGGCGTGCCAACGGGACTTTATAAATGCAATCAATGCGGATTTTATAAAGGTGCCTGTCTTGACCCCTCGCCCTGCTTTCCGGGTTTGAAGGTGAAAGTTCACTGCCGGTGTGAGAACGACAATAAATGCGCGCGCTGCGGCCAGCCACTAAGCCAATTCAGGCTAAATGCTAATTATTATGACCAAAAAACCAGAAGTATCTGGTATGTACCAGGCTTTACTGCCCTGAACCATGTCTGCCCCGATCTGGCCAAAAAAAGAACCGATCAAAATATCACAACTAAATAAGAAGTTAAAGATGAAGACTAATATGGATCGCAAAAAGGACAAGCTTGACTTTATGGCCACTCACCGCTCTTATCTCCTTGCCGCCGAATCAGTAACTGAAGGCCATCCTGATAAGTTAGCCGATCAGATTTCAGATGCTGTTCTGGATGAAGCTCTGGCCCAGGATCCTTACTCCAGAGTGGCCTGCGAGACCCTGGTCAGTCATAACCTGATAGTAGTAGCAGGAGAAATAACCACCAGGGCCCGGTTGGATATTCCTGAGATAGTCAGAAGAGTTTTCAAAAAAACTGGCTATACAAATCAGGAAGAAGGTTTTGATCTTTCCGGCTGGAATATTGTCCTTAACATCAAAGAGCAATCTCAAGAGATAGCCCAGGCTGTCGGCGAAAAGTCCGGGGAAATTTCAATGGGGAGAGGAAAAAGTGAAGTAGCAGATGATAATATTCGAGCCGGCGACCAGGGTCAGATGTTTGGTTATGCCACTGATGAAACGCCTGAGCTCATGCCTTTGCCTCTTATGCTGGCTCACCGGCTGGTCATGAAAACTGATGAGCTGAGGCACGCCGGGAAAATTCCCTGGCTTCGCCCCGACGGTAAATCCCAGGTGACTGTCCGCTACGAAGGGGAAAAGCCGGTGGCCGTGGAGTCGGTGGTGCTCAGCCTCCAGCACCAAAAAGGAGTGAGATACAATGAGCTGATTGAAGCATTGAAAAAGGAAATTATTGAAAAAGTCATTCCTCTGGAGCTGCTCTCCTCAACTACAGAATTTATCATTAACCCCTCAGGAGAGTTCATTACTGGTGGGCCTGAGGCTGATACCGGCTTGACTGGCAGAAAAACCATAGTTGATACCTATGGTGCAGCCTGTCCCCATGGCGGTGGCTGCTTTTCAGGAAAGGACCCGACTAAGGTGGACCGCTCTGGTGCTTATGCTGCCCGCTACATAGCTAAAAACATAGTGGCGGCCGGGCTGGCCCGCCGCTGCACTGTCCAGCTCAGTTATGCCATTGGCCGCAGCGAACCAACTTCACTCACGGTCAATACCCAGGGGACTGGAAATATTCCCGACCGGGAAATAGAAGAGGCGGTAAGAAAAATCTTTCCTCTGACTCCCGGCAGGATAATCAGGGAACTTAAACTCAGACGGCCGGTTTATAGCCTGACGTCAGTTTATGGGCATTTTGGCCGCAATTTGCCGGAATTCACCTGGGAGTACACCGATCGGATGAAAGGTTTAAGGAAAAATTCGGGTTGAATGCCCTGTTCTTTGATTTTGTCAGGCTTTACTTGTATACTCCGGTAATAAAACTCAAGCCCGGCGTAGAAGAACTTTTTGATGATGACCAGTGGTACCGAAAATTCCATGCCCAATTCTATTTTTTCCCCCGGAGCCTTAAGGAGGCGAAGGTTTATTCAGCTAAATAAATTACTCTTCGTTTAAAACGACCGGTGCCTTTGTTGTCCTCAAAACAGAGCAAAAGCTGCAATTTCTTCAGGCAGGAAACCATTTAAAGGGTGAAATTAAATGTGATTCGGCCCTTGCCTTTTGAGCGGTTTGAATTAAGGATGAGTTTTCCTTAGAATAAAGATACTTCATTCTCTACGGGCATTGAGAAAACATCATGAATTTTAAAAACTATCGGAAACCGGATTTTACCTTAAGAGAAGCCAGAGCTGTGGCTGCTAAGACCTTTGCCCTGGCACCGAAGGAAATCAGGGCCCTTCCCGGTGACCGCTCACAGAATTTTCTGATACAAACCGAGTCCGGCCAGAAATATGTTTTAAAAATCTCATCTTCATTTGACCACCTCGAAGAACTGGATTTTGAAAATCAGGTCATCTTGAAGCTAAGTCAAAAGCTTTCAGATTGCCGTTTCCCGCTTCCCCAACCTGATATTAACGGCCAGTATATCAGCACCCAAAAGCACCAGAATGAGATCTTCTATCTGCGGTTATTTAATTATGTGGAGGGCTTGAGCCTGGCCGATTTAGAGTCTGTGCCGCTATCACTCTGGTCGGAAATCGGCAGCCTGCTGGCTCGAATTGATCTGACTCTTCAGAATTTTTACCATGCCGGAAGCAAACGGGAACTGCCCTGGGACGTGAAACATGTTCTGTGGTCAAAAGATAGGTTGAAATATGTAGCTGACCCGGTCAAAAGAAGGCAGCTTGATTATGCTCTTCTTCAGATTGAGACTTACCTCCTCCCCGTCTCGAGGCAGCTTCGCCACCAGGTTATCTACGGCGATGGGAATGAGCACAATTTTATCCTGCTACCGAAGAAAAATTCTTACCAGCTAAAGGGTCTGATAGATTTTGGGGACATTAGTGACAGTTTTCTGGCCGCCGAGCCAGCTATTGCCCTGACCTATGCCCTGATGAAAACTGAAGAACCGGAAAAGACAGTCAGAACACTTCTCGCCGCCTATCATAAAATCAATCCTCTTCACCCCGCCGAACTCGATATTCTGTATTACCTGATTCTAGCGCGTCTGGTTATCAGCTTGACCATGGCCGCCTGGAGACGTCGGGCGGAGCCTAAAAACAAGTATATGACGGTGTCAGAAGAGCCGGGCTGGAAACTACTTAATTCTCTTCTTACTTCCAACCCGGAAAAATGGCGGCAGCTTTTTTATAAAAGCTGCAAAGTCGAGCCGGCTCGTCTCTTCCTCGAAAGCGAAAAACTCCTCCGATTCAGGAACGAGCATATCTCCGAGGCCATGAGTCTCACTTACCGCCAGCCATTGCATCTGACCAGAGGTGCCGGCCAGTATCTTTTTGATGATCGGGGTGAAGCTTATCTCGACTGCGTTAATAATGTTTGCCACCTGGGGCACTGTCATCCAGGCGTGGCGAGGGCGGTTGCGCGCCAGATGGCTATTCTCAATACCAATACCCGCTATCTTTACGACGTGTTAGCTCTTTATGTTGAGAAACTTTTATTAAAGTTTCCCCCGAAATTTAAGTATTGTTTTCTGGTTAACTCCGGCAGCGAAGCCAATGACCTGGCTCTGCGTCTGGCCAGAAATTACACCGGCGGAAGTGAAATGCTGGTCCTTGATGGCGCCTATCACGGAAATCTGAGTTCGCTTATTGAGATCAGTCCTTATAAATTTGACGGGCCGGGAGGAAAAGGTGCTCCACCTTTCGTCCATAAGTTGACCACCCCCGATCCCTACCGCGGACCGTATCGCGGTCGCACTGAGGCGACCAGTCTGAAATATGCTGCCGATGCTAAGAAAGTCATCGAGAAGGTAAAAGCTGACAACAAAAAACTGGTTGGCCTCATCGCCGAACCCATGATGGGCTGTGCCGGTCAGGTCATCCCACCGCCCCGTTATCTAAAGCATGTTTTTGAGCTGGTTCACAAAGCTGGCGGAATCTGCATCGCCGATGAAGTTCAGGTCGGCTTCGGCCGTCCTGGGCGTTTTTTCTGGGGTTTTGAAGCGCAGGCAGCCTCACCTGATATCGTCACCCTGGGAAAGCCCATCGGCAACGGCCATCCGATCGGAGCAGTCGTTACCACGGAGGAGATAGCTCGCTCGTTTGTGACCGGCATGGAATATTTCAATACTTTTGGCGGCAACCCGGTAAGCTGTGCCGCCGGGCTGGCTGTCCTCAAAGCGATCGAAGAGGAAAATCTTCAGGAAAATGCCCGCTCGGTGGGAGACTATTTTTTGAAAAGACTCAAAGAGCTCCAGTCAACTTCGGAGCTAATCGGTGATGTCCGCGGGCTGGGGTTATTCATAGGCGTCGAATTGGTCAAAGATAGAAAAAACAGGCTTCCAGCCACTCGAGAAGCTGAGCTCATTGCCGAGAAGATGAAAAAAAATAACATTCTGGTCACAACCGAAGGCCCCTATCACCAGGTATTAAAAATTAAGCCGGCGATTATCTTTAACAAAGACAATGTGGATCTATTCGTCGAGACCCTGGATAAAATCTTGAAAGATCTCGCTTAGTCAGGAATTTGTCATTTGAGACAAAGGCTATAAATCGCCATAAATCTCAAAGATTGTTCAGCCCAGCTTCTTTTTCATCAATTCAACATTATAAGCAATTGTCTCTTTGGCCGAGGAGTACTGACCGGGAAATTCCTTCTCAAACCGCCTCAGCACATTTTCTACAAAACTGACAAATTCACGGGCGAGTTTATCACCTTCTGGTTCCGCCCGGAGAAGATTAAGTTTCTCGAGGAGAGGATTGTAACCACTTTCCGTCCGACCCAGATTTATTTCGCCGGGGAAAAGCTCCACCAGCTCTCTTAAAACCTCGCGCTGCGTCCCGCTCTGAGCCAGGTGCAGTATGGACTGACCAATCGAACGTCGCGGATCATATTTCCAGGGATTATAGGCATAATCAGCACAGGTTAGCATCGGAAGACGGTTAATTTCATTCTGGGGCGAAAGAGGGTTACTCATGTAGCCATCGGCCACTTCCACCAGTCCCGACTCACGTCCGCTCACCGGCCCAAGATGAAGAACGGGCTGCCGGTCATTGACGGGATAGTTGTCCCAGATGATCAGCCGATGATTAACCAGGCTTTTAAAAGCCCGAGCGCACTCCACGGTGATTCTGGTCGTAATTATCCCATCGCCTGTCCAGAAAACATAAATATCAGGATGAAGTTTCTGGCCAAGAGCACGGAGATAAGCCTGAGCCTCTTCTCCCTGGCCGCAGCCCCAATAGTAGACCGGGCAGACAATCAGATCGGCTTCAGGGTCTTTTTCCCTGAGCCTCAATAAAAGTTTATTGGAGACCTCAGCCTGGCTTTTGCCCAGCAAGGCTTTGTCCAGTCCTTCAACCGGGATGTCATCAAAGGACAGGCTGAACCACCTGACACCCAGGCCCTGCATCCAGTTATAATGTGCCCATAACAGCTCAAAATCTTCCTGGCTGTCATAACGAAAAGGACGCTCCGAAAAGAGCTGCGGGTTTAAAGAAAAGCAAAACATAATTCCATTTTCAAAACAGGCTTTAACCACCTGTTCGTAACTCAGTTTTTTAGCGGCCGGAATCGGCTCCCACCAGCGGTTAATAGATTTTTCCGGATCAGTGAACATGGATAGATAACAGTTCATTAAAAAATTCATCCTGCCTTTTACCAAATAAGGAATCTCAGCCAGATATTGCTCCGGCTTCCAGGCCCAGCCTTTTATGCCCCTGATTTTAAACCCCGGCTGGCTTCTGTCCTGGCCGAGAGGTTCTGGTAAAGGTCTCATCTCCGCAGGCAGGTTAACCCGGTAAAGCTGAAATTTGTCCTCAGGCGAGCTAACGCTTTTGGCCTCTTTTTCTTTCCCACCGGAACAGCCGGGTGAAATAAAGGTTAAAAAAG
>Ga0208695_1002457_pt1 | contig 13520 bp, 10 predicted proteins | sample AD_UKC111_MetaG_FD_184449 | JGI IMG/M metagenome (GOLD analysis project Ga0208695, IMG submission 184449) | Active sludge microbial communities of municipal wastewater-treating anaerobic digesters from Hong Kong - AD_UKC111_MetaG (SPAdes)... | ecosystem: Engineered > Bioreactor > Anaerobic >... | reverse complement strand
ACGGCATCCACAGCCATAGCCCCCGAATACAGCAGCGTGATATTTCCGTCCGACATCAAATTATTTGCCTTCAAGTGATAGCCTATGATACTGAAATTGACAAATCCCAAGGTGCAGAAAAAGGTGAAGGCGGTATAAATCCAGAAGATCGGTTGGAGCCGCTCCGAACGAAATTCCCTCGTTTTAAGGTCTTGAATCAAGTTGTTCCGTTTAATCCTGCGATATGCGTAAACCACAAAGAGCATCAAGAGAATAAACGGGACAAAAAGCCATTTATAACCTAACTGGTATTCCGCGATTCCGTTTTTGCCTGCAATGAAGAAAACCAATGTGAAAATCAGAGGCCCGGTAAGGGCGCCGACCTGATCCAGCGCTTCCTGAAGGCCAAAAGCAAACCCGGTTCCGACCTGATTTTCAGCAACCCCGGACAGGATCGTATCCTTTGCGGGATTGCGCAGGGATTTTCCGATCCGTTCCATAAGAATGAGGACAATAAGAATATTCCAGTTCATGGTAAATCCCATGATCGGCACCACCAGCAGCATGCCATAGCCTACAAAGATAAAAATCCAGTGTTTCCCGCTTTTATCCGACAGGACACCGGCCAACAACCTCAGAAAGTATCCAAGGAACTCTCCGATGCCAAATACCAGACCAACTTGCGCCGCGCTGATACCCAGCAAATTAAAATACTGGCTGTTGGCTCCGCGGGCGCTCTCGTAAACCATATCCCCCAGCATGCTAATCACGCCGAATAGAATGATGACCGTAACCGCTGGCGTAAACTTCTTTACACTTTTGCTTTCCATCTTAGCCACGACCTTTCTTGTTTTCACCGACCATCCAGCGCGTATTTCTGGTTGGCCTCCAATTTGGAATCCTCACGCAAGTCCCAAAAGATTTTAAACTCCAGTTTCTCAACCTCCCTCTGCTGTTTATAGCTGATACGTAATGTAGCGTTCTCGGGGATGATAATATCACGGTCGAGTTCATTCAAAATAATTTTGATATTGTTGTCGTGTTCTTTTACCTCGGACAAGGCTTTACCAATTTTGTTAAACAAAGCGGAAGATGCGCCCGGAATATCTTCGGAAACCATGTATCGCTCGTTTTGATTGATATAGTTAATCGAATCCCCCGACGCAAGCCAGCCAGTCAGGGCTTCCTTACTAAATCGCCACTCGCGGCCAATTTTACGGGCAGGAATGTGTTCTTCCCGTAGTAGCTTGATAAGCGTTTTCTCGCTGACACCTAAAAATTCAGTTGCTTGCTCAACATTTAAAATATCATCATTCATAAATTCGACCTCCCTCTAAATTTAAAAATATTATACTACTGAATATCCAAAAAGTCAACGCTGACAGTATTAAGATGTACTTTGGCAGTATATAATATGAAATTAGTGTCTAATCAAGACTTTTGAAAATATCTTCCCAGTAGAAAATGAAAAGGAATAAAAACGCATTTTCTCACCATAACAAAAAGAACCCCGCAGGATGAGCTTTTGAAGCACCACCCTGCGGGGTTTTCATTAATAAGATTTTGATTTTAGGCTATTCACAGGTTTTCCACAAAGTCTAACAGTTCATCCAGCAAAGCGCCTTCTTTAACGGATTCGACCGCAACTCCGAATTTCCCAAGCGCTCGAATAAAGCGCAGGGTTTCAATCGTATTCCTGCCAATGCGAGAAGAACTGCTGACAAGCAAAACATCCATTGTGCCGTTTTCTGCGTCGGTCAGAACCCGCTGAATGCCCGGGCGCGCCATCGTAGTTCCTTTACAAAATTCCTTTGTTATCAAGGAAATTTCATAGCCCTTTGCCTTAGCAAAATCACAAACGACTTGTTCCTGCCGATCAAGGGAAAGCTGGTCGGGTGTTGCAACGCGGCAGTAGATTGCCGCTCTAATGGGGTATTTCATTTAATGTACCTCCTGTCCCTGTATTTTTATTTCGGTGCCGTTTTTAAAGGTGACGATCGCCTCGCGCTCCAAACGCACGGTCATCGTGTCCACGGTCGCATACCAAAGCTCCTCGTCAAACTCGGCCAGCAGTCCGTCCAGCCGCTTGAGATCTGTAAGGAACCGAGATATACTTTCGCGTTTCGCTGCCCGCGCCTGCTTCTCGTCAGCAATTGCGTCCAGCCGCCTTTTTGCTGTCTCATATCGGTCAACCAGCTCGTTATACCGTTCTTGGTATTCGCTCTGATCCATCGCGGAATGGGCGTTTTCTTCCACGCATTTGCGGATAAGCTCCATGACCACCGCGCATTCATCCCGCAGTTTCGTGCTTTCCTTATCCAGCGAGGATATATCCGTGAGAACCTCAATGATTGCATCGAAATCCCCGATAATCCGGTCTTTGTCCTCAATGACCCGATTGAACGCCTCGACAAAGATCCGCTGCAACACTTCCTCCGACAAATGCGGCGTTTTGCAGTGCGTCTCGTTTTTGAACTTGTTGTTGCATTGCCAAACGGTGCGGCGGTATTTGCTTGTGGAATGCCAGACCTTGGAGCCATAAAAGCCGCCGCACTCGCCACAGATGATCTTGCCCGAGAAACAGCCTACGCCGCTCTGCTGCCGACCGATGGGCTTGCGCCTTTTGATTTCGGCCTGTACCATATCGAAAACCTCCGGCTCGATGATGGCCGGGTGCGAATTCTCAACGTAATATTGCGGAACCTCACCCTCGTTGACCTTAGTCGTTTTGGTCAGAAAATCTACCGTGAAGCGCTTCTGTAAAACCGCATCGCCCTTGTACTTTTCGTTCTGCAAAATACTCAGAACCGTCGAAACGTTCCACTTTTTCTTCTTTCCGGGAGTAGGAATGCCCTTGGCGGTCAAATACCGTGCAATAAAATTCTGCGTTTTCCCTTGTAGGAACAGTTTGTAAATCAACCGGACGATCTCGGCCTCCGATTCCACAATCTTCGGGGTTCCATCTTCTCCCTTTGCGTACCCAAGAAACCGCTTATAAGGCATGTTTACCTTGCCGTCCGCAAACCGCTTACGCTGGCCCCATGTGACGTTTTCCGAAATGCTGCGGCTTTCTTCCTGCGCCAGCGAACTCATGATGGTAATGAGCAGCTCGCCCTTGCTGTCCAGCGTGTAGATGTTTTCCTTCTCAAAGTAAACCTCCACACCTTTTTCCTTGAGTTGGCGCACCGTGGTCAGGGTATCCACGGTATTGCGCGCGAAGCGGCTCACCGATTTCGTGAGGATCAGATCGATTTTGCCGTCGAGGGCGTCCTGTACCATGCGTCTGAAACCGTCACGCTTCTTGGTGTTGGTGCCCGAAATGCCTTCGTCCGTGTAAACCTCCACGAACTCCCAGTCACCGTTTGCCTTTATATGCTGGGTATAATAATCGATCTGTGCCTCATAGCTCGTTTGCTGCTCTTCGTCGTTGGTCGATACCCGCGCATAAGCGGCCACGCGCTTTTTGACATGCATGCGCAATACATTATTTTGAAGGCGGGTAATGGTTGGCGGTATCACCGTCACCGCCCGTGCCATGCTCATTCGCGGTTCCTCCTTTTCACGATTTCAATCTGGCGCTCTCGCGCCGCCTGACGCATCGCGTCATCCCAACTATCCCTGCGGGACCTGTCCTGCCACACCTTTTCCACCTTGCTTCCGTCGCGGAAAATAAAAAGGAGCCGGTTATTATCCGGCACCTGAATCTCTGCGACCCGTTCGGCAAAAATGTCCGCGTCGAACGCTGGAATTCCGAGCGCCTCCGCTGAAACGGCATACAGGGTATCCTCGGGAATTTGTTTTGCGGGGCAGGCCGCCTTGCCTTCCTGCAGGTAAGTGGAGCAGTTCCAATAGAACTTGCCATTTGCGGTTTTGCGCTTATAGCTCTTACCGCAATTGGCGCACAGGATTTTACCGCTGAATGGATAACGGTTCGGAGTATCACGCTTTGTGCGAAAGCGCTGCCTGCGCTGCTCCATAACCGCCTGCGCCTTTTCAAAGGTATCCGCATCGATGATGGCGGGGTGGGTGCCCTCCGCAAAATACTTAGGAAGAACCCCTTTGTTCCAGACTTCCTTTTTGGTCAGATGGTCCGTCACATACTTTTTCTGCAGAAGCGCGTTCCCGGTGTATTTTTCGTTTTTGATGATGGCTACAACGCGCTCGCTGTTCCATGTGCCACCGCGTAGCGCGGGAATACCCATCGCCCTGAGCTTTTGGGCGATTTTGCTGCCGCCCATGCCGCCAATATAATCGTCAAAAATCATGCGGACGACGGCGGCCTCACGCTCATTGATCTTCACCTCGCCCTTTACGATGCGATAACCGAACATGAACCGGAGGCTGACCAGCTCGCCTTTTTTAAACCGCTTGCGGATACGCCACTTGCAGTTTTCGGAAACCGACCGGCTTTCTTCCTGCGCGTATGAAGCGAGGATGGTAAGCATAACCTCGCCATCCCCGCTGCTCGAGTGAATGTTCTCTTTTTCAAAATACACGTCGATGCCGCGCAATTTCAGTTCCCGTACCGCTTCCAGCATGATCACCGTATTTCTCGCAAACCGCGCGATGGATTTGGTGATGACCATGTCGATCAGCCCGTTTCTACAGTCGTTCATCAACCGCTGAAACTCCGGCCTTTCGTCCTTGGTGCCGGTGAGCGCCTCGTCGGCATAGACGCCGACATATTCCCAATCACGCCGCCTTTGGATCATATCGCTGTAATAACTGATTTGCGCGGACAGCGAGTGGAGCATGGCGTCTTTGCCGCTGGAAACTCGGGCATAGGCCGCCACTCGTTTTCGAACCGGTATCTGCGGCAGTGAAGGTTCGAGTTTCCTGATACTTCGCATAAAAAATCCCTCCTTTCTTGGGGGGACATGATACCTCTGTATGCCGCAGACATCAAGGCAATTTTGCCCGTAAACCGCCGATAATCGGCCGGTATTTACGGATGAAAATTGTATCAATTTTAGCGTACTCTTTCTCGGTGATCAGTCCCTTGGAAAGTAGCGCTTTGGCGATGGAGATAGCTGCGCCGTAGTTTTTCTCACGATCAAATTGCTCGTTGTTCACGGCGCGCCTCCTCTCCGAACCGGTCTTTGATATAGCAGGCATGACAACAATATTTGCGCGTCTTATTGCCGTAGCTGTCAAAAACCCTGCCGCAGTACGCACAAGTCAGGTGATAAACCGCCTTTCGATTCAGCCTGTCACGGTGGGCGCTCCACCACGCATGGCGGCACTGATCGCTGCAGAATACCTTTGGCTTGCTATTTGGCGTTTGCTCCAGACGCCTATCGCATTGTTTACAATGTTCTTTGTCAGCTTTGTTCTCCGTATCATTGGAAGCGTTGTGCACTGACAGGTTATTACGTCGGCAGAAGGATTTGACCGTATTTATGGAAAGACTGAGCGAATCAGCGATCTGCGAATAGCTCAAGCCTTGTCGCCGCATATCCTGTATGTTCCGTTTTTGCTCTCCGGTCACAACAATCACCTCCATGGAGAAAAAAAGAAGGGCGGCTCCTTTCAAACCGCCCCAGCGTTATTTCGGAATTTTGAGAACCTGCCCCGCATAAATCGTTGTCGAGGACAGGCCGTTCAAGGACATGATCTCCGGGTATCGCGCGCCGCTACCGAGCTTCTTCTGCGCAATGCCCCATAAGGAGTCGCCTTTGGCCACTGTATAAGTGGTATAGGCTTCACCGGCTTGATTGCCGTCTATCTTGGTCAAAACCTCCTCGTTCACCCAAGTGTTGATGCCCGCTTCCTCGGAACCACCCGTCTTCTTGACCTTTTTGCCCAGCAGCACACAGGTTTTGCCGCCTTTGACGACCGGCTTACCACTCGATGTGACCTGTGTTATCTTGTGGTAGTAATCCGAAATCACCCACGACGGAACTTTCGTGCTACCCGAATAGTAGTCGACCGTGCCGCTTTTGAAGGCCACCAGATCGCCGACCGCAAAAACACCGCTAGGCGTATCCGTTATCTCTGGATACAGCCGATTTCCCTTATCGTCAAAGACAAAATAACCGGGATTTTTATCAGTCAGTGTCTTGGCGTTACCCAGCACCTTGAACGCACCAAGCTGCGAGTCCGCATCGCTCCAGGACTTACGCACGCGGTAATAACCGTCCGTTTCCACGCTACCGCCCCCGGACGAACCGCCTGCCAGCGCCGCTTTGACCGTCGCACGGAAGGTGCCCATCGATTCGCCATGCTTGGGAAACCAGTGCATCGTATCCGCATGGTTTGATGCGATGCCCAATTTATGTCCCTCGCTGTGGCAGATGATGTTCTGTTCCGACAAACCATAGAGCTTGCAGAGATACACGCAGAGCGCCACAGCGTTCGCCCACGCGGCTCGGAAATACGCCTCATGCTTTGCTGCGTCATACCCGACCATCGTCGCGCCGCCCGAATAAGAGAAGCCCGCGGGCTCGCAGATTTCAAATCCGATATGGCTGTCGTTTGCCGAACCGCCCGCGTGCCAGCCGCGATGATCCCAGGGCAGGTACTGCCAAATTTCCTTATCGTCCAAAAAAGCATGGACGCAGACCTGCCTGTCGGTTTCGCCTGCTTTGTAGGACTTGTTCCAGCGGCTGAACCACGCGGCGGCCATCACGCCGGGCGTGGCAGTGCTGTGTACCATGATACCCTTCGGCACGATCTTCCGGTTTGCCGTGTAGCAGTCGTTTCGCGTCATATATTTCGTGGTCAAATTCATAAGGATTCCTCCTTCGGGTTCAGTCGCGTCCTCAAAACCAACAACACCGCCCGTGCCGTATCCATGCACTAAGGCGGTGTCGTGGTAGTAGAACGCGAGTATTCGGTGATATGGAACGCCGTTTTTCGCCGCCCACATCGCGCCAACCTGGGACAGACCCACGCCGTGGCTGGCGGCGGTGGGCTTTTCCTCCCGGGCAGCGATATCCCATTCATCGGTTTTGGTGACGTAGTACGGGTAATGACGGCTCCACACGTCGCCGCTGCGTTTGGTCAGGCCGCCGTTGGACGAGGAATAGAAGCAGTCGATGATCTCGCCGCCGTAGCAGAGCACCTGTCCGGCTGTATCGGTCACAGCCTGCCTGCTTCGCGGACTGGAGAGCGACAAGGCATAACGATATGCTTGAAAAGTGGATGTATCGTCCATGACCACGCCCGCCAGCGTCCGTTTTACCGCAAAGGTGCGCGCTGCGACAGCCTGGGCCTTGAGCGCCTCCATATCAGCCGACTCATAGATTTCGGCGGGAACCACCCCGCAGAGATATTCCTCTAAGTCCAAAGACACAGGCTGTGATCCAAATTGAGCGACATTTTCCGAGCGCGTCATTCTGATGGTTATCTTCATGACCCATCGCCGCCTTTCTTGTCATCCCTGTCGTGCAGCTGCTCCAGAATCGATTTGAGCTTCTCGGGGATAGGCAATCCGATATGCGCGGCGTTTTCCAAGATGGAAATCCCCTCGTTGCTCAGATAGAAGAAAATCACCGCCGTCCGAATCGCGCCGCCGTCGCCGAGTACCTGACTGTCGATGATGTGGCCCACGCCGACCAGCACGAAAATGAGGACCTTCTTGAAGATGCCCTTCGCACCAATCTCGCTGGAGAGCTTTTTGTCCGCAATCGCGCACATTACGCCGGTCAAATAATCGATGACTACAAACGCGATGAGGGCATAGAGAAATCCATCCAAGCCACCGAGGAACCAGCCGAGGAAGCCACCGATGGCGGCAAAGGCCACCTGTATCCAGTTCCAGATTGCTTTCATTGTTAAAACCTCCGTTTCAGTTGGATTTTTGTATATAGCGCCGTTCGAACCGGCGCAAAAAGAACGCCCTGCCGTTTGCTTGCAAAGCGTCCTTGAAACCTTGACGATATCAAATTGTCAAATCTGGTTGGGCAACGCCTTCCACAGTCTCATGTCTTCCTGTCCAAGCGACCATATAGCAATGCCTCGCAGCTTCCAGCGGTACGCTGCTTCATTCGCCCAATATACGAGGCTGTCTACATCCTGATAGTACAGGATGGAGAAGCCGTCCGCGTCGCCAAGAAACAGCCGGGCGATCCAGACGTTGATGTCTCTCGGCACCACTTTGGCAACGTAATCCCCGCCGCAAGCGATCTGGAGCAGATCGGAATGGAAAAAATCATAATCCAGCGATATATCTTCACTGCGGGTAGCTATTTCCTCCACGTCGCTGTTGACCGAAAACACTTGAAACTCTTCGTCCCATGTGATCCCTGTGCGGGCAAGCCTGCCGAAGCTCTTTGTGGTACCATCCGGCATAAGCACATCGAACGCCTCATATGGCTCGTAAGCCCACGCGTCCCCAAGCCGTAGCAACTCGCATACCGTCCGGCTGTCCGAGCGGTAGCCCGCATAGCCTCCGGTACTACTCACGGTTGCTGTAAAGCGCAGGGTGTAGCTCGTACCGGAGTAAACCTTGACCGTATTGCCGCGCTTGCGCATCTCAATGGTGTACATGTTCGGGTTGGAACGGAGATTGCTGTCCGGCGTCCTGCTGAAGCTCGTAGCGTAGCTGCCCCGCAGCGTAGAGCCTTGGTACAGCTCGATGCGCTGCGTATCATAGTTGAGACAGCAGAACAGGTCGCCGCAAAATACGCCCGCACGACCACCTCCGCTTTGCGGGAATGCCAGCCGTGCCCGGATATGGACATCTGAAAAATTGTCATATTTCCACGCAAGGCGGCCTGACCCCTCAAGCTGAGAGTAGGGGCGATTGGCTGTGCTGTCGGGATCCTGCCACACGTCCCATTCTCCGTCCAACACCGTCCAATAGCTCTCCGGCAGTATGTTCTCATCCCGAAAGTCCTCGTACCAAACAAGGGCAGAGTCTGGTTTTCTCCTGAGCATTTCGCAGGTAAGCTTAAAGCCCCGGTCGGGCACAGCCATCACGCCGTTCACATCCTTGAAGCTGCGGGGGGAAAGCGCGAAAATCGCCTCGCCAGCGGACGGAGCCTCCGAGAAGCTGCTGCAAACTCGAAACCCATAAAATTGCGTACCGGGCACGCCTCCACTGATGCTGACAGTATGAGCGCCCGCCGAAAGAAAGACGCCCTTTACAAGAGTGTGCCAGCAGAGCCGCCGCCAATACGGCCACCACAGGCGGTTTTCCGAGAAGGTTTTGGGGGTTGCGTCCAGCGAAACCACGATGGCATTCTTGTCCCAAAATGGATAACAGAGTCTGACCGCCACATCGTAAGTACCAGCTTGTGTGATCTGGAAATGATATGTGGCCGTACCACCCTCACCAAGCAAAGCCATGCTCTCTGTCACGGTGACGTTGCCGGTATAACTGTCAGGCACGCCGTTGCGGTCGATAGATATCACCCCGAACTCTGTCCGCTGCTCTTTGCCATAGGCTGTTAAATAGCGCCGCCTGTTATAAGTTTCCTGTAAAAGCGGACTTCGCCGCTCTACAGCGTCCCAACCCTCCATATAATCATACACATGGGGCAGCGCCCACGGCACCTTATCGTAATCGTCCCAATAGGCGATGATGGGGATCATGGGTTGCGGCGGGCCGTCGTCCGTAAAGTTATAACCTCCGGTCATCCACAACTGCACGGCATAATAGGTGTTGGAAATCCCGCGATAAGTGATGCCGAGATTCTCGGGCGTGTCGTGGATCCTCCAGTTCCAACCGAAAGCAGGCAGCCCCATGAAAATTTTATCCGGATCCATGACCTGCACAGCGTAATTGTAGATACCCTCCAGCCAGCTTCGCGGGGAGACGGGGCCGGGGGCGGAGCCTGCCCACGCCATGCCATAGCTCATGATGGCGGCGGTATCACAATAAGCGTTCAAATCCTCGTATACGCACCAGTTCTCACCGCCCACCGAACCTTGCACACTCGTCATGCCGGGTAAGCACAGGTTGACGAGTTTGGCGGGGTTGTAGTTCTTGACTGTTTGATAAATATCGTGGAACAGCACATTGGCCGCATTCCTGTTCTCATACCCACCGCCACGCTCTAAATCGATGTCCACACCGGCGCACCAAGGATACTTCTGCATGATCCGCACGATTTCCGAAAGAAAGGTAGTTTTTGCGCCGCCCTCGTTATTGCGTAACGCCGTAAAAATAGAGGCCGTCCCATGGTTCATGATCGTGAGCAGCCACTTGATGTGGGGCCATCTTGCGCGGTATGTAGCGAGACTAGCCACATCGGTTCCGGTTTCGGTGATCGCGCCGGATATATTGACCTCAAATGTAAAAATACCGACTGTGTCCAGCCGGTCGCCATAATCTCGCAGGGCCTGATACATACGAGCGTTGCCCATGAAGCTCCACACCATGCACTTCTTTCCTTTTAAATAATCCCTCATGGCCGATCCTGTCCTTTCATCATCTCCCGGTACTCAAAATACACCCGCGCCGATTTGCGCTCCTGAAGCTGAACCTGATGTTTGCTGTCATGGGCAGCGGAATATTGAAAAAATCCGTGCTTTGGCGTGGCACTTCCGTTTTTCAGACATTCCCGCGTGGAAGCCCGCAGCACCAGTTCGTCACCAGCGTTTGCCGAGGCGAGGAAGCGCATTTTATGCGATCCCGCGCCCTGGGAGAGGGCAACGCTTTCTGCCGTCATGTCCTGAATGGGGTAAATATAACAGTCCAGCCCTGCGGAGGTTTCACCCAGATTGAAGATGATGATGGTATCCCCGGTGCGCACCACGCCGTTGTGGTATCGCGGTGGGTTTGGTGAATTTCTAAGCATTGTGGTGGTGTGGGGTGTGTAGCCAGTCAACTGGTCACCCTCCTGCATCTGAAGATCGGTAAACCAGATAGTGCCGGTGCTGTCTGCGATAAGCGGGCGCACGGTGATGCTGACCACCCGCATATCTTCCTTGGTTTTAAGCGTTTCCGTAAACCGAATGAAATTTGTCACCATGGCCATCACCTACCCGTCCTGCGTCCACTGGATCTCACCCACATGACCGACCCAGCCGGTGGCGATGGAACCGGCCTGCAGCATGATATCCGTAAAGTACACTGTTCCCGTACAGTCGGTGATGCAGAGCCGGATGGTAATGGCGCGCAGGACGCCAGAACCTCTTGGCGAAGCGTTCCGCGCAATCTGCTGCAAATAGGCCATACCACCATCTCCTTTTAGAACAAATCAATAAAGCGCGTTTCGATGGAACCGTCCTCATATTCAAACACCACCTCGATGCCTACCTGGCCGTTCGCACCTTTTGTCAAATTTTCCGAACCGATCTGCGCCGATATGGTATAGTTGCGCCGCGAGGCCGGATTGACCGTCTGCGCCATGCTTTTCGTCATGCCGGGAACACCGACTGCCTTGAAGGAAGCCGTACCTGTTACACCACTCTCGGTGTCGACTTCAAAGCCTGAGTTCTGCCAGTAAGCGAAACCGTCATCCGCGCGGGAATTCCGCAGATGATTAAAGGGCACCATGTCCCGGATTTCTTGCTGCACAAGATCGGACTGTGCCAATTGGTCGGCAATAGTTTCTTCCGGCGCATCGCCTAATTCCCGCAGCTTGCTGGATAGCTCCAGCACGGTTTGCCACGGTTCCTGCAAATTGTACTGCCTGCGGACGATCCGCGTCCGGATGGTCAAATGCAGGTCGCGGTCGTCCACCGTGACGATATCGCCAAGCTCCCAAGCTTCGTGCTCATAACCGGTAAGGGTGGATAAATCCATGGCCGAAAGCACATAGGAAACACGAGGCTTTGCGTACTCGGCCAGCCGCATTCTTGTATACTCCAGCATCTGATATGGGTTGCTGAAATTGGACAAATCGAGAGTGGAAACACGAACCTCGCCGGAATAGGTGAAGTCCTCCACATATTCTTTGCCGCCGTTGATGGAAGCGAAGGTCATGTTGTCCTTGCCATAAGCAAACAAGCGGGTTATAAGGCTGCGGGTATCGACCACGCGCTTGATGCTGTTCAGGTTTTTCCGGTACGCGAACAGCGCGCCGCTTTCCTTACCGCTGAAGGTCAGCAAGTGCACCAGCCGGTTGGCGCTGTCGAACACGAGGTCGCCGCCGTGGATGTTCTGTACTGCCCGCAGGATAGCCAGCGCGTTTTTTTCCGTGCTCTGCCATGTCCGCAGGGTGGATACGTTGACCGTGCCCACCGACCAGCCGGTGCCCTCAAGCGCGTATCGCATCGGCACGTCCGGCGTATCCGCGTTGAATTCGATGGGTTGCTTTTCCGCACTGAACGCAAGATCATAAAAAGCGGCCTCGGCGTACACTGTGGTCAGGGTGGATCCGTCAGTGCTTTTTTCATCGGAGAGAGTGCGAATGCGGTAGATATCATTTACGATCTGTACCGATTTTTCGTTATCCAAAGCCGCCCGTTTGCCGTCGCCCCAAGGCAGCTTGAATTCCAGCACTTCCGCGCCGTTGACCTCGCCGGTGACGATAATATCAAAGGCATTCTCCAGCACGGCTTCCCACGCTCCGTTTGCGGCCAGCACTACGGGCCGGGCAAAGCCCAGCTTCTCATAAGGGGGCTTGGGTATATCATGAAGCTGGATTTCCAGCAACTTCGGCGTTCTCGCCGTATCGGTGGTGGCCAGCGTCACCCGGAACCGGATGTATTGTCGGTTAGGCGACTGCAGCTCGCCGCCGCTGCCCACCGTCTGCCACGAAGACCATTCCTCCAAATCGCCGGAGGTGGCCGTTTCTACCTCTGCTATGGAAGTGACGCCCGCAATATATTCGCTGGTTAATGCCACCCGCCCGCTGCCGGATAGAGAACAGGGCACCGCCTTAGTATACAGCATACCGCTTGTGGGATAAACACCACTTGTTGCCTTGAGCACGACCGCGCCGGGTTCCGTCAGAGCATCTACAGCAGCAGCGCTATCGGCACCGTTGGCTAACAGTGCCATTTTGAAATGATCCCGTAAATCGTCTATGGTCAGCTGCGAATCGGTTTCCATGAACCAATCGTCAAAGCCCCCAGCGTAATAATAGGTATCGGCGTGCATGCCCATGACGATATTCGCTGTACAGGTCGGGTTAAGCGTACCGGTAAAGGTACGTTTAGGAGCTATCCAAACCGCGCCGTTGCTCCGGTCGCAGAGTATAAACTGTGAAGTCTTGGCCGTTACCTCAATCACGGCCGCGATGAAATACCAGCCGCCATTAACCATCGAAAAACTCGGCGTTTCGCTCTGATCAAGGATCAATGTTCCCGCCGAGTTGTAGAGCATCATGCGCGGCCTACCCTGAAAGAGCGACACATAGAAAATCGGCTGGCCGGGACCTTGCCGGGTGTTAAAGATTGGACTATACGTTTGTCCGACCGAGTAGGTGGTTGGGTTGATCCAGCCGCCCACTGCGATTTTTTCTCCCAGCGCACTAAAAAAGCTGCCGTCGTTGGCAGCTATAAGATGTGTTTTTTCGCTGGTTGGATTGCTGATGTTCTGCCGGAAATATCGCCCAAACCGGCTCACTGGAAGGGATGCGGTGGTGCCCGACCAGCCCGATATCGTAAAATGCCGCCCGTGACTGGAGGAATCCCGGAGCTGCGTA
>Ga0208695_1002455_pt1 | contig 13522 bp, 7 predicted proteins | sample AD_UKC111_MetaG_FD_184449 | JGI IMG/M metagenome (GOLD analysis project Ga0208695, IMG submission 184449) | Active sludge microbial communities of municipal wastewater-treating anaerobic digesters from Hong Kong - AD_UKC111_MetaG (SPAdes)... | ecosystem: Engineered > Bioreactor > Anaerobic >... | reverse complement strand
CGGGGTACATTCTCTATTGTATGATGGACATAGCTGAGATATTTCTATGACACTACAGCCTTTATGTTTAATTCCTCTTTTTATAATGTCTGTAAGTTCTTGTATATCACCAGAGTATCCCTTAGCGAAAAATGTTGGGTGTAGACTTAGTATTAATTCATTTGTATTATATTCCTTTTCTGGTTTTCCTCCAGGAAGAGCATACATGGGTTTTCCTTTCTGTGTTTCAACTGTAGCCTGCCCTGTCGTTAGTGCAAAGTTCTGATTATTATGTATTAATATTGTTATGTCGTAGTTTGATCTTACAGCATTGATGAGATGATCTAGCCCTTCATGGAAACATGCTCCATCTCCTAATTCAGCTATCGTAGTGAAATCCCTATTTGCAAGATGTGCACCAGAAGCTAAAGCTACTGCTCTTCCATGTAATCCTTTGAATGCATATGTAGCGACAGTGTCAGCTCCATTTCCATTACAGCCAATGTCAAAAGCTATGAATGCTTGTGATGGAGGTATATTCAGCTCAGAGAGAGCTTTTTTTAATGCCATACTTATGGCAAAATTTCCACAGCCTGGACACCAAGTTGGTTTGTGTTGAGAATTGTATTTTTCGATGTCTATACTCATCTATTCTGATATGAAATTTAAAATGTCTTCTACAAAAAATGGTCTTCCATCATATTTTAATAGTTTTTCACTAAAGGTATATCCTGTTTTTTCAGATATCAAGGAACCTAGTTGTCCTGTTTGATTGTTTTCTACTAATATGATTCTTTTGTTTTGATTAACTAGTTTTTCAAATTGTTCAGTTTTTAATGGGTATATGTATTCATAATGGAGATATGCATAGTTAGGGTACTCTTTTATGGCATCAAGAATTGTGTTTTTTACGCTTCCAAAACCAACAAATACAGATTCTGCATTTTTGTTTCCATAGTATTGTGGTTGGGGAATTTCTTTCTCTAAGGTTTCCATTTTTAGCATTCTCTTTTTACTCATTTTCATAATTGATACAGCGTCTTCAGTGCTTACTCCATTCTCTAGATGTTCATCAGTAGTAGAAAGGTATGGTTTGTTTGATTTGGAAGGTATCCATCTTGGTGATATTCCTGTATCAGTTATTTTGTACCTTTTGTTTCCCTTTTCTAGCCCCCTTTCAATTTTTAGAGGTTTTGGAAGTTGATCTATTGAGAAGAGACCTTCTGCTATCTGCTTCTCGGTAAGGAGTATTACAGGTATTTGATATTTTTCCGATATATTGTATGCTTGTTGGATGAGTGTGTAGCAGGAAGGTAGGTCACTTACTGAGATTACACATTTTGGATAATCTCCATGTCCACCTTTTACTGCTGTGTTAATATCTCCTGCTCCTGTCCATGTTGGAACTCCTGTTGCAGGTCCGTTTCGTTGAGCGAGGACAATTACAAGTGGTGTTTCGGACATTCCTGCAGATGATATTGTTTCAATCATTAGATCAAATCCTCCACCAGATGTTGCAGTTAATGCTCTAGTACCCATATACATACTTCCTAGAGCCATTTGAACTGCAGTTATTTCATTTTCTGCTTGTTTTACTAGTAATCCTGTTTGTTGAGATGTTTCTCCAAGTAATTTGTATATTGATGTTGCTGGGGTCATAGGATAACCGTAGAAGGCTCTTACTCCAGCAGAGAGTGCTCCTAGAGCTATGGCATCATTCCCAGTCATAGCGTATTGCTTTGAGTGTAAAATACTAGGTTTTGGAATGAATATATTGTCGCTGTAAGTGTCTCTGTAAAGTGAATTTTCATATCCAGCCAGTATGCATCTTTTTTCTGCCTGCTGATCAATCTTTTTTTCTCCAAAAAATTCCATAATTTCATCTATGAGTATCTGTTTATCTTTTCTTAGAATTCGCCATAGAAAACCAAGAAGTACAGCATTTGCCATTATTTCAGTTCCACCAGCATTTGTAGCTATTTTCTTTGAATTTAAAGCTATTAGCTGAATGTTATTTTTTTTGACATAGATTTCTTCTTCTGTTGAGAGTTGTATTTCATCTCCATCATGGATTATGAAGCCATTGTTTTTTACATCATAGATATATTTGTGTAAAGAATTTTCTGAAATTGTTGAGAGTATATTGCAGTACTTTGAAGGAGAATTAACTTTGTAATTGGAGAAATCTACTTGATATGAGGCATTTCCTCCTTTAATTAATGAAGGGTATTCTCTGTATCCAAATATTTCATAACCTGCTGAATTTAGTGCTTGAGTAAGTATTTGACCAGTAGTATTTATACCTTGTCCTGAAGCACCAGCAAACTTTATAGCAGCTCTGTAGTTTTTCTCTTTCATGATTTTGTGTTATTAGTTTTAGTAAGGTTTGTACCCAACTTCTCGTTTAAATATTGCAGCTTCCTTACCGTAGAATATTTCTGATATCTTACTATACTTGTTATCATATACTACCACTAATGCTGGGTTTATGTCATTGAATAATCGAAGGTTTCTTGCTTGTGATACTCCTGACTCTCCTCCATTGTGCGTTAAGTCCTTACCCATTGCTACTATCCCTCCATATACTTCTAAACCATCTCGAAGAACTCTAGCTCCATCTGTAAATGGTATCTTTATTTGATTCCCTGCATACAAAAATCCTTCTATGTAATCATATCCTACTACTGATGTACTCTTGTAAGCTCCTTCCAGTATCTCTATGTCTTGTTTAGCTACAAATATACAGCCATGTAATCCTCTGTTATCTCCTGTTATGTTAGGATTAAGAATAATGTTTCCTTCTGTCATAAATAGTATACTTTTGTCACATACAAATCCTGAAGGTATTGTTATATCCTCTGTGGTATACATTATGCATTTCTCTCCTTCTGCACACCCATTTACATTATCTATTTGTACTACTCCTTCCTGTTGTCTATTTAAGTTCTTCTTGAGTGTCTCATAATATTCATCAACTTTGTCATTGGTATCAGTTACATTTGTTGCCCTTACACTCGTCTTGTTGCTCTCTATTACATTCCTTATGAAGTCAGATCCAGAAGATATTACTTCACTTCCTATCTTTAATTGGTATTTTGTAGCATTCTTAATGGTAGGAAGTCCTGATATTGTGTAGTATGAATCATCAACTGAGGAGAGATCTTTTGCATTTGTAAGTATATTTCCCTGGCTATACAAAGTACCTCCTTTTGTTGATATCCAAGGGTCAAGGTTTACACTATTGTTGGAAGAGGTTATGTAATTACATGCCTGATCAAATGCGGTTAAGTACATATCAATGGAACCACCTTCGTTAGTAGAGATATCTATTTGTGATGATACATTGACAGGAGTTGTGTTTACATTTAAATAATCCCATTGATTAGGATTTCGTGGATTACCTATTTCATTTTCAGGAGGTGTCCCTAAGTTTAAGACAATATTATTTGGGTTATTCTGAATGGAAATGGATGTATTTATGGCTGATTTTTCACTTCTATATGCATTTATGACATATTCCTTTATGTTTGTTTGTGCATCTGATAGTGACCATGTTACATTCATCTTCTGCATATCTATGATTGTATGTTTGAAACTATCTACGAATGGTTTTGTTAAATCAAAATACCAATTGAAATAGTGTTTAATGAATGATTGATCTATCCATCCTGAATTAATTAGGTATGTATCAAGAACAAGTATATCTACTGAATACTTGCCATCTGGATTTGCCGTACTTGTAGAATTGAATGTTATTTTAAATGATATCTTCTTGTCTGCTCCCTGATCAGTTGTAGATATATCTGTTATTCTAGCTAACTCTTCTCCATTTTCCTTCTTTAATATATTGTCACTGATTAATGCCCATTGGTTATCATATGTAATTGCATATGCTTGGTTATCCAATATCATTACGCCAACATCATTGGGATTTGTGTAGCTATATGTAGCTGTTCTGTTAAGCATACTCTGAGGTGCTGATGTTTTTGAGAACCATACAATGGCTCCCTTTATTTCATTGTTTTGGTCTGGATCTTTTGCCTCTATGCTTATCTTCAGCGGATTGTTTGTTTCTATTCCTGTATATGTAGTTGTAGAGCAACCTCCATTTGGATTTGTTCCTACCTTAGTATATGAATCAGGTCCTCCAATATCATCTAGAATTGCTGTTGTTGTACATTGTGCATCAGGAGTCATTGAACAGTCAGGATTGTCTAACACAGGAGGATTGTTTGTTTTGTAATATACTGTTCGTGGTGATGCACTTAGCCAATTGTCATCACATCTGTTTTGTGTTTTGTATGTTTCTGTAATTGTTTTTGTTTGTCCTGCTGGAAAAATACTTCTTGGGAATGTAGAAGGATTTAAGGCAGTTGTAATTTGTCTAGCTCCTGTAGGTTTAGTGCCATTTTGAGGCTGGTATGTTGTTACATTGTCTGCAGAGGGATATTTGACTACTGTAGGACTTGATGAATTAGTAGATACTTTAGGATATGCAATTCCATCTATGGTAAGTGTTCCTGTTGTGGATGGAATTGTAGGCAGAGAATTAGTTTCAAATTTACGAGTTATCCCTGATGATGTCATTTTAGTATGGTCTATTTTAGTTCCTGTCGTTATATTGTAATTTCCTGCATCACCGGTATTTACAATCATATAATTGTCTATAGCTGTAGTGTAGAAAGTATATGTACTACAGAAACTTGTTTTAGTTCCATCAATTGGTGATATTGTAAATGAGTATGTTCCACTACTTCCAGTTGTTGTTGCTATATTAGATATTGAAAGGATATTTTCATTGGAAGTATTTTTAATGACAGCAGAATTAGTTCCAACGTAACTCCATGTTGTTCTGTCATTGTTAAGTAAGTATATCTTTTTGTCAGAGAGTATCATTATTCCAATATCACTCTCATTACTGCCAGTATATGAAGAAGAAGTGACAGAAGTAACTTTCTGTGTATATGTATTCCCATTTGTTGTAAACCAAGCAATTACGCCTTTTAGACCATCACCATCTGGATCATTCCATTCTGTAGATATTGTAGTATCACCACTAGAATCAGTCTTATCCACAACTGGTGTAGAAGTTGATGTAGGTAATTGGTCTACTTTGTAGTAAGTTTGTCTCACAGAGGAATATTTCCTACCATCATCGCATCTGTTAATGGAATAGTACAATCCTCCTATGTCTCCAGTAGCATTGGGCTTAAGTGCATTGACAAGTCCAACTGAAGGAGTAAAAGCATATGAATTAGGAGTATCTTCTCTACAAAAGTCATCAGAAGCAGAACAGTTAAAAGTAGCCCATTCATTGTTAACTCCTTTGTTGTTAGCTCTAAGAACATATCCAACTCCTCTGTTTATGTTGATGTCAGCAGAAATGGTAGGATATATTGCAAGAGAAGCAGAGCTGGAAGAATTAGCAGGTTTTATGGTAGTGGGAGAAGAAGGATTAGTAGATAGATTGTAATTGATTCCATCGAGTGTGAGTATTACAGAAGATGGTGCAGATGCATTCGCTACATTGGTTTCTAACCAGTAACAGTCAGCACCCGTTTTTGTACATGAAGCTCCACAGCCATCATTTCCTGTACAAGAGCTAATGGTTCCAGATTTACAAAGAGGTCCACTTACATTAGTACTCTGTCCACTTGGGCATGTTGGAGTACAACCACTACATGGCTGAGGGTCACAGCATTCATCACAAACGGTATGAGTACATGTATCGCATCTCCAATAACAACCAGATGAATGACATTCTTGATGGCAACTTTGTCCACAGCTTGTAGTTTTACATTTTACGGGTCCTCCACAATAAAACTCAAGGGTTTGGCAACAGCATACTTCGCATATATTTTGACAATTCATTTCACAAATTTCTCTACAATTGCAATTATACCCTTCTTGCCTACAGTTACATTGATATGCGAATATCTGTGAAAAAGATAAAAGAAAGAAAATAAGGGAAAAAATAAATGAATTGGCAAATCTCATCATAAATCGTAAAGGAAATAGTTTATATCAAGATTACTTGGGGTATTAATATATTTAAAGTGTATTGGTAAATGTAGGGAAGGGCAGTATATTGAATTGAAGGAATTAAAAAGTTCTTCATCATGAATAATATAATAATATAAATTATTCTTATAATTAGTTAAATCATTAACTAACATCCAATAGCAACTATCTCCCCTAGTCATCCCTAATTTATATGCTTCACTTAGGCTAAATGTATATACATTATCAAGATCTTTTTGTCCTTTTGCCCAATAATCTATGAGCATAGTTGTAGAATTAATATTGTCATTTTCTTCTGATTGTATCTTATTTGAGCCCCATATTGTTTCTATATTCTGTATTCCAAATTTTGTATCATCAATTGTGGGTATTATTGGTAAATTGCAAAGTTCCGAATCGTAGTTAGTTTGAGTAATTTTACTGTCATTTAAAATTTTAGAGACTAAACATGAATAAGGATAGTTCCTAGAATAATTTGAAACAAAGGTATTTTGATCTTTTTCGAAATCATCAGTTATTATAAGTGTAGAAATATCGTATAGTGATTCGTATTGGTGTGGAAATTCAGAAAATTCCCTCTTAATATTCTCATTCGTAAATTTTGTGTATCCTTCTGCCGCAAGCCATAATCTTTGATACGCTCTGAGAGAATAAGTCGTTCCAGAATCATATAAATATTTATGTATTTCACCAAGAAGACTATTTACAATAGAATTATTTATCTCTTCCTTATTCCTAGTGGATAACATATATTTCTTATTAGAGTCTTTTTGTATAGATACATATATAGGTAATTCAGAATGAGCTACTGTTATAAGAGAGTTATTCTCGAATTTATCTTGTGGTAATTTTACTATTTTATACTCATTCTTGTTTCCCTTTTGAAAATCAATACCTAATGAAATTGTCTTATCTTCGATATTTGATTCTACAAAATAAAGAACCGCTAAATCAGTTTCCAATTCATCAGCCTGATCCTCATGATTATTACTCCTAGATAAAATGTTTTGGGAATCTAAAACAACATAAATAAGTATGAAAATAAATATAGCTAAAAACATAAATAGTGTTATCAGTATTATTTTTGTGTTTTTTTTCATAGTTAAATATCTCCTTCCCCATTAAATAATACATAATCGAACATAGAACTATGCCACTTTCTCTCAGGTATTAATATTTCTTTTCCTCTATATACTCCATCACAATATGCAGACGCTCTCAATTCTATCATTCTAAAGCTGTCCATACAGCTATTCCCATTAGATGCTGTCATATTGTAGTAAACTCCTACATTTCCTCCTACTGCTTTTACTGTAACAGTGTCAAGTTTGTACCCATCTTTTGTCTCTGCTAAGTTTATGCTGATTGTATCTCCTGCAGGATTGTACTTATGCCAAGTATCTAAGAAATTCTCTGAATTGTTACAAGAATTACCATCATCAGAGAAACAATATGTTTCTACATCATCCTCACTATATGGTTTGTATTCACCAGCATTTCCCTGCTCGTCATAATCTTTTCCATAGATTTTGGTAACTGAAAAACCAGCTTTAGAATCCCCTTTACTTAACTTAATATTAAGAGTGCAATCTGTAAACACAGTATTGTCTAGTGGAAGACTCCAAATTTGTCCTGGAGCTACTTCATAGGGAGAGGTCTCATCAGCTTCTTTTAAAGTAATGTTATATTCATTTCCTTCTGAGGGGAGGCAAAAATTCACACTTGTTAAACCTACTTGGTCACCAAGAGAGGTAAGTAATGCAGATACATCCGCAGATTCACTGTTCTCTTTTAGAATTACTCCTTCAGGAAAGGTTATCGGCTTTCCGATTGCATTAATTGCAGTCATTACTGTTTCCAAAGGATAACTAGACAGCTTATCAGTAATAAGTCCTGATATTTCTAATGCTTCTGCAGAAGCTCTCTCATCCACCACAGATTGCTTATCTCTCGTCACTCTGGCTAGTATGGAGAGTGCTATCATGGAGGAAACTACTAGCACAACCATAGCTATGGTTAACGCTTGTGCTGTATATTTACATTGTTTTCTCATGAGCAGTTTCAGCTTAATTTAATTAGTTTTAATATGGTTTGTATCCGACTTCTCGCTTAAATATAGCTGCCTCCTTGCCAAAGAATATCTCTGATATCTTAGTATACTTATTATCATATACTACCACTAATGCTGGGTTTATGTCATTGAATAATCTAAGGTTTCTAGCTTGGGATACTCCTGACTCTGCTCCATTGTGTGTTAAATCCTTGCCCATAGCTACCACTCCTCCATATATTTCTACTCCATCTCGTAGAACTCTTGCTGCGTCTGTGAATGGTATCTTTACTTGATTCTCAGCATACAAAAAACCTTCTATGTAATCATATCCTACTACTGATGTACTCTTGTAATCTCCTTCTAGTATATTTATGTCTTGTTTTGCTACAAATATGCAACCGTGTAGTCCACTATTGTCTCCTACTATGTTTGGATTAAGAATGATGTTCCCTTCTGTCATGAATAGTATGCTCTTGTCACACACCATTCCCGTAGGTATGGTTATATCTTCTGTTGAGTACATTATACATTTCCCTCCACTAGGACACTCATTTACGTTATCTATTTGCATTACCTCTTCCTGTTTCCTGTTTAGATTCTTCTTGAGTGTCTCATAATATCCATCAACCCTATCATTAGTATCTACTATATTTGTAGCTCTTACACTTGTCTTGTTGCTCTCTATTACATTTCTTATGAAGCTAGAAGCAGAGGATATTACTTCACTCCCTATCTTAAGTTGATATTTTGTAGCATTTTTAATGGTGGGTAGTCCTGATATCGTGTAGTATGAATCATCTACAGAGGATAGATCCTTCGGATTTGTAAGTATATTTCCTTGACTATACAAGGTACCTCCTCTAGTAGATATCCAAGGGTCGAGGTTTACACTATTGTTAGAGGAAGTTATGTAGTTACACGCCTGGTCAAATGCAGTTATATACATGTCAATCGAACCGCCTTCATTTGTAGAGATATCTATAAGTGCTGATTCATTAACAGGAGTAGCATTTACATTTAGATAGTCCCATTGATTAGGATTTCCTGGATTACCTATCTGTTCTTCTAGAGGAGTGCCTACATTCAGAGTTATTCGATTAGGTTTATTAGAAATTGAGATTGAAGTGTTAATATCTGATTTTTCACTTCTATATGCATTTATGACATATTCCTTTATGTTTGTTTGTGCATCAGATAGTGACCATATGACATTCATTCTCTGCATGTCTATGATTGTATGCTTGAAACTGTCAACGGAAGGTTTTGTTAAATCAAAATACCAGTTGAAGTAGTGTTTTATGAATGATTGATCTATCCATTCAGGATTGATTAGATATGAGTCTAGGACAAGTATATCTACGGAATACTTTCCATCTGGATTTGTTGTATTAGTAGAGTTTAATGTTATTTTGAATGATATCTTCTTGCTTGTTCCTTGGTCCGTAGTAGATATATCTGTTATTCTTGCAAGTTCTTCTCCATTTTCCTTCCTCAGGATATTGTCTGTAATTGGAGCCCATTTGCTGTCGTATGTAATTGCATATGCTTGGTTATCTAGTATCATTACACCAATATCATTAGGATTTGTGTAGGTATATGTAGATGTTCTGGTTATCATGGCTTGTGGAGCTGATGTTTTTGAAAACCATACAATTGCCCCTTTTATCTCATTGTTTTGATCAGGATCTTTTGCCTCTATTGATATTTTTAATGGATTGTTAGCCTCTATTCCTGTATGTGTAGTGGTAAGACATCCTCCTTTGGTGTGAGAATCTGCTCCTCCTATATCATCTACAATTGCTGATATTGTACATTGTTCATCAGGAATCATTGGACAATTAGAATTATCTAGATAAGGAAGTTGGTCTACTTTGTAATATGTTTGTCTTACAGAGGAGTACATTCTGCCATCGTCGCATCTGTTTATGGAGTAGTACGATCCTCCTATATCTCCTGTAGCGTTGGGTTTAAGTACATTAACTAGTCCGGCAGAAGGGGTAAATGCATATGAATTGGGAGTGTCTTCTCTGCAGAAATCATCTGAGGCAGAGCAGTTAAATGTAGCCCATTCGTTATTAACTCCTTCATTGTTTGCTCTAAGAACATACCCAACCCCTCTGTTTATGTTAATATTGGCAGAAATAGTAGGATATATGGCAATGGAGGCAGAGCTAGAAGGATTAGCAGGTTTTATGACAGTGGGAGAAGAGGGATTGGAGGACAAATTATAATTGACTCCATCAAGAGTAAGTATTACAGAGGATGGAGCAGATGGATTAGGTACATTGGTCTCTAATCTGTAACATGTCCCACCACCCCCACACCAGTTTCCACAGTCATTGTTGTATCCGCAGGAAACCCATTTCTGTTCATTAGTACATAAATTATTAGGGTTTGTTCTAGTATATCCACTCGGACATGTGGGAGTACAACCATGACATGAATTATCACAAGGACATTCTACTTCGCATTGACCATAGGAGGTACAACAAGAATTACAAACTGGCCTTCCGTTACATTCTGTAAAACATTGTCCATAGATATTGCAATATTCTATACAACCAGGGTCATAGTAGGAACTACAACAATTATCCCACCCAGTACAGCAAGATTCATAACATGCTGCTTCTATGTTAGATTTTTGTAATGAAAAGTATATTAAGAAAGAACCTAGTAATATTGTCAATACTAAAAACATCTTTCTTACATATTTAATCTGCATACTCATTCATTAATATATTAAAGAATTTAGAATTACCTTCCAATGTAAGCTTGTTCTTATTCCAAAGACCATACACACCTTTTTTCTCTTGAATATTTGTATAGTACAATTTCATAAGGATAGATGTGTAAAAATCATTAAAATCCTCATCTTCCTGATATGCCTCTAAACACCACAAAATAGAATGAATATCACTGTCTATTAATTTCAAACCTTTAGATATATCTTCTATGAAAATAATTTTAATCCTTTCATAAATATCAGAATCCTTTTCTGATACTGAAGCAATCTTACAAACATTATTTAATGTTAATTCATTATTTGTAACTAAAATTGTCGCCAATGACGATTGTAATATCTCCTTTTTCTCATCCGTTAGCAAACTTGTATTGTAAATTCTTTCTGCAGAAGACACATCAGATATTATAGATATATTCCAATCTGAAAGATTTTCACTAGTATCATCTATTGTTATTCTATTTAAATTTATAGATCCAATTAAATCATTCATATCATATTCATATGATTTTCTACTATCTATAGTACTGTTTAATTTCTCTGTTAATTTATCAATATTACAATATTCATCCAAGATTATGTCTCTTGCTTCATTTTCTAAATTCTCACTATTTATTAATTTTTCTGCTAAAACACAACCAAATGGAAAGATTTTTAATGCATTTGTTTTCTCTTCATCACTTTTATCCTTGTCCAATGATGTAGTTTTAAATTTTGAAACTTTGTTAAGATATGAAGTTATATCAGATGATGAATATTCACCTAATATTTCATCTTTCAAAGTAGTATTAAGAAGGCTGGTTTCAACTAGTGGTCTATACAAAGGATATACATTGTATCCGATTGTTTTAAATCCTAATAAATCATTAACAATATCAACTTGAGCAAATGGTAATCCTGAATATTCATCATAATTAGGTATTTCTATATTCCCATTATCTTTAATAGCTACATACATCTTCTTCAATGTATCAGCTATCTCTTCTTTACTAATTTCTAATTTAGAGATAGTAAAAGATTTTAATGTATAGTCTTCAAATAGACTGCTTCTTGTAAACTGAATATCAATATTTACTGGCATTAATTCAGAATTAGACATTACTTTCTCTAATTCAGTTCTAGAGGATACTGGCAATGAAATATTCTCAATATATATACTTTCATTATGTTTTTCATCAAAAGCGTTAAAATCAAATGTAACACCATCTTCCTTTTCATCAATGTTATACAATATTCCCTTTACTGAATATTTCCTTTCTTTACAAGAATTAGAGGCAATAAAACCATCAAAAGATTCAAAATTAGTAATACTAAGATTACATCTGTAGTAGAAAAGATACCAGAGTACTAACCCTGATAGTGAAATCAAAAGGAAAAAAATCAACATTATCAATATTTTTCGTTTTTTATTCATCCAAATAATCCCCCAATATTATCACTACTCCCACTTAATACTCTCTCTATATTCCAAACCAAGTCAGGTCTGTCAGAAACTGTTTCCTCTAACCATTCTAAGTATTCTCTATCCAATTTAGCAATATCCTCTAGTGTTCTACCTGCATATTTTCCAAAAGAGACAGTCCTGATAAATGCTGGCTGTTTGGTAATCATTAACATTTGTTCTACTGTAAACTTACTATTCTCCCGTATATAATTAAACAAATCCTTTAGAAAAAAGACATCACTCATTGCATCATGGGCTGTGTTATGTTCAGCTTGTTCTTTCTTATACAAACCAAGATAATATCTTAAAAATTGAAGAGAATAGCTCTCTATATCTCCTCCTGTTTTCTCATCCTCAAAAAGATTTCTTGCTAATTTATATGTACAAATGTATTTATTAATCATGACTCCTTTTTTTTGAAGAACCTCTAAATCAAATTCTACATTATGTGCTACCCAAATATATTTTTGTCCAAGAAAATTTAGATAATCTTTTAAAGATGTTCCCTTAAACTCCATGTCTTTGCCTTCTCTCTTTACTTTAGCAGTTTCAAATGTGTCTTTGTCTTCTAAAAACTCTGGAGTAATATGATGCACTGCCATAGCTGAATATGATATCTTGTTTTTAGGCTTGAAATATTGGTTAAAAATAATATTCCCTCCATCAGTAAATGCTAATTGTATTAAATCCTTGGATTGTACATCAGTAGTTTCAGTGTCAAAAAAAAGAAATTGTTGTTCCATATGGAAATGATATACTAATTCTAAAGGTATGTACAACAGAAATTAAGGCATTACAGTATACATCTATTTATTGAAATTTGGAGAGAAGAGTCTAGGTAAGAGTATGTTTAAAACATGTGTTTATATGAGAATATACCTCATTAAATATTTCTTACCTAGACATTCTTTGTGTTAGTTATTTTGAAAAACAGTTACGGGGATTTCCATACTTCCAGTATCACAAAACCAAGGAGTTATCGCTCCTGTTTTATGAACATAATTTTGTATTGGAAAATTTCCGTCACATTTAATTGTTGCTGGATTTACAGGATCCTGTTGTAAGACTCTACATTCCGTTAAGATTTTTTTGTTTTGTGAGTCATATCTAACTATGAAAGTTTCTTCTTTTTCCATGCAGAATTTGTATAGCTCAGAACTTTCAGTCTTGGCCTTTTCTCTATCTTCTACTGTAGGCAAATTCAGAGGATCTGTGTAAAAAGAGAACCAATCTAGAAACCATTCAGTTCTACTTCCATCTATTTCTATATTCTGGACTGGATAGA